>Ga0209755_10009503_pt1 | contig 10278 bp, 8 predicted proteins | sample TergutCo191P1_FD_187301 | JGI IMG/M metagenome (GOLD analysis project Ga0209755, IMG submission 187301) | Cornitermes sp. P1 segment gut microbial communities from Petit-Saut dam, French Guiana - Co191P1 (SPAdes) (version 2) | ecosystem: Host-associated > Arthropoda: Insects > Digestive system >...
AAGTCGATAAGAACACCTTCTTCCGCAAACAGCGGAACCGCTAACATCGCAATTACGACAAGAATGAGCATCTGTTTCATGTACAGCTCCTTTAAAAAATCATTTCTTTTAAAAAATTTCATTACTCTTATTCTATTAAATTTTAAATGTTTTGTCAACGGCAAAACATCAAATTTTTTGATTTTATTTACCTCTGTTTTTAGGTTTCGCTGTCATCCGAGGCAGCCTCTTTCCTATTAACTTCCTCAGTTTTAGGCGCACCATACTCAATAAGAGTAATGGGGTTGCCCTCTATGAAAAACCGTATATCCGAAATATACGGAAAGTTCCTTAGAAAACTATCGTACAATGTGCGAAAATTGTCAAGTACGTCTCTTCCTTCACCTTTTACAAGATTATCGGGAAGCCGTAAAGCGGCGCTTTCCGTAAAATCAGCGTAAATAACCTTATCCCGAAGCAATAGGGATTTCAGCCTTGTTTCATAAGGGAAAAGAGGTGATAAATTCGGCGAAACCGGTCCCTGGATGGTTTCTTCGGTATACCGGATAATATCTTCTTCCTTAGAAGAGGAATGTCTCAACATTCTGTCTTCTACAGCTATTTCCCCGTCGTCTATTGAATAGAAAACAAAAGTCCTTCGGGACAGGTTCAGATTGTAATAATCAATCAGAGCCGCGGCTCCCAATGCCGCCAATAATATGAGGTACAGCCTAAAGGGAGATTTAAAAAATTTGATAATAGCGCTAAATATTGCTTTCATTCATGTTCAAATGTACTAATGTAATTTGTGATTCCATTGTACAATGAACGTGTTAATTTTTGCAAGCCCTCTGAGCCGGTCATAATCTGGGCGTCCTGAATATTTGACACAAAACCCAGTTCCACAAGGACTGCCGGCATACGGCTGTTTTTAACGACAAACCAGTCGTTTGCCTTGCGCCCCCGGGATGGCAGGGTATTGCCGAAAACCCCCTCAAATCCGGAAAGCAGATAATTTGCCAAAAGTATGCTTTCTGTTTTATATTCTTCCTCAAGCATCGCGTTTAAAATCGCCTGAATATCCGAAGGATAATTATCCTGCATCGAAGGTTTCATTACCGGGCGGCGGTTGCCGGATGTGATATGCCACACTTCATATCCGCGGGCATTTGGATTGGAGCCCCAATTTGCGTGAATTGATATGAAGATAACAGCTTCATTCGCTTTAACAGTTACGGCGTTTGCCATGTCGGCGCGTTGTTCAAGAGTGCGGTGAATATCGGTATCGCGCGTCATCATAATTCGTTTATTAGGATATTTTTTAATAAGCTGATCTCTTAAAGCCAGCCCGACTTTCAGGACAATGTCTTTTTCATAGATTGATACGGTTTTGCCGTTAACAGCCATATAGCCTATCGTACCGGGATCGCGCCCGCCATGCCCCGGATCGATAATTATTGTTGAGACACGGAATTTTATCTCGTCATTTTCGTGAAGGCGGGTGAAAATACCCGAAAGCACAGAGACAAATTCTCCCGGGAAAACCAAAGCGCCCTCTTTATTGTACGGCATCGGTACATTGAACAGTTCCCGGTTATCTACCAGTAAATAGCCGGACTCGCCTTCCTGCCGGCTTATTAAAAAACTGCCGTAATGATCCCCTGATTTAATCGTACCGCTGCGGAACAGCGGATCCCAGCGGAACTGAATACTATTGTCAGGGCATATAGTTCGAAGGGTATTCAATGTTTCTTCGAGAGAGAGTGCCGGAAGCAGGGAACAATGAATAAAGAACAAAGAACAGAGTATAGTTAGTCTAAATATGCTGATTCTGGTCATTTTTCTCCCATTAAAGTATCGATATAATACACCGCGCCCTGATATGAGCCGCGTACCAGCGCCGCCCAAAAAGAACGGCCTAAGCTTATTTTATTTTCGGCAAATTCTTCGGTTATCGGAAGGTCAAAACCTGTTAAAAACCTGACAGCCTGGAGCGCTTCTTCAGGGGTTCTTCCCATGAAATCGCGCAGGTTGGATGATGTAAAAGCGGGGAAGGGGGAGATAGAAAAATTTGACCACGAATCACACGAACCAGAGCGAACCTTAGCTTTGATGTCAAACAGCAAGTTCGCTGTGTTAGTGTGGTTAGTGGTAGATTCTTCCATATATTCCGGGATTTTATTTAGCGCTTCTTTTAATTCGTCTGTCAATAAGAAAGCATCCGGTGGGAAATCCCGTGCTTCCGAGTGAAGGAATTTTTCAGTTTCACAGTCAGAGGGATCGAGCCTGATTAAGACGGATCGTGCCGCGCTTTCAGCCGCGTTAATCGCCGTTTGCCTGTCCTCGGCGGAAGCGATAATATTCCCGCACTTAGTCACGTTATTCTCCGGAAACGAAACCTTACTGCCCTCAGTTATCCTAAGAAAAAAGTCATTTACAAATTGAAAATTGAGAATTGAAAATTGAGAATTGTTTTCTGCTCTCTGTTCATTGTTCTCTGCTCTTTGTTCTTTGTTCATTGTTCTCTGCTCTCTGTTCTCTGTTCTTTGTTCTTTGCTCATTGTTATTTGCTTCACCGTTCCCGGAATGGAGATGAACGCTCTTTCGGCGCAAGTCCATTTTTTTGAGGGGACAATGCCTTCGGGGGCTTTTCCCATTGCGATTTGAATTGCCGCTTTTATCGGAAGGGCGCCTGACGAATAAGGGTATGTCCAGCCTGACATATAGCCGCCTGAAAGACGGGCTGCGATTTCGCCAATCATGGGACCGTTTGCTGTCAATTTGATGTCGCCTTTTGCGGCGCCGATATTGTTTTTACCTGCAATTCCGAGCGCGCGAATCCCTGAGCGGAAAGTGTTCAGTATCGCCTCTTGTTTTTCTTTTTCGATGATGGTAGGCATTGTATGCCCCATTTCGATAAAGTAGGGCGGGAAGAAAATGTGCCTGTCGGCGAGACCGCAGATTGTAATTTCTTCCTTATATACAATCGCATCGACGGAAAATTCAGGACCGTCCATGTAACTTTCTACAATCGCCCTTCCCGAGCGGGAAAAATTTATCGCGTTTTTTGCCGCTTCATAAAATTCATCCGTATTGTTTATGCGCCGGCATCCGCGGCTTCCCATGTTGTCGACAGGTTTAATAACCAAAGGAAAAGACAATGAACAATTTGCAGATAACAATGAAAAATGATCGATGTTTTTTTTGCCTGATTTTTCAATTAGCATAAATTCTTTTAAATCATCTGTAGTTATCGTAATGAAATCGGGGGATGGGAGATTTGCTTTTTTAAAGCGCTCGCGCATTTTTGATTTGTCTGAGGCGTTTAACGCGGCTTCGTAGGGGATACCCGGTAATCCTAATTTTTCAGCAGTCCACGCGACATTCGCCGAAAAATCCGTACCGGCTGTCATTATCCCCAAACGTTCTGTTGAGCTTAGAACAGATCGCGCGAATGTTTCGATGCTTTCTTTGTCCTTAAGATCGATTTGCTCGAATCTGTCAGCCATGTCAACACAGGGAGCGGATGCGCTGCCGTCAAGAGCGATTGTATAGTAACCGAGTTCTTTCGCGATGTTGATAGCAGGTCCCTGCATAACGCCCGCTCCAAGGATTATAATTGTTTCTTTCATAAGGGCTCCTTATAATTTTTTTTACTTGTCTGTGCGTAAACTTCAAATGTATCACCTAACTTGAATAATTTGCTGATTGCGAGTAACAGCCGGTATAAAGGACTTTTTTTTGTTTTTGCGAATTTTCCCAGTACTGGAAAACGTTCGGGGTGGTGTCCTGTTGATACAATTTTTTTTACATTAAAACCGGCAAGCGAAAGCGCTTTCTTGCACATTTTTGAAGACCAAACTGTATAGTGATCGGCGGGGCTTGACGAAAGAAAACTATTAAGGCGTTTTCTGCCGCGGCAATCCATTCCCCTTGCGCTGATGCCGGAAAACGACGGCGTTGAAAAAGCAAGAATCCCGCCGGGTTTCAGAATACGTTTTATTTCCGCTAACACTACAGCGCAGTCTCTGAAGTGTTCTATTACAAACCATAAGGTAACTACGTCAAATAATTGTTGGGAGTAGGGAATAGGGAGTGGGGAGTGGGGACCTGATTGCGATTTGCTGTCATTGGATAATTCCGGGAAGAAGCCATGAATGGCGGGGATGCCTAATATTTCTTGCACGTAACGTACTGCTTCTTCTGCGGGATCGATACCGACAGGAGAGACCCCTTCTTCTTTGGCTGCGGAGAGGAACGGACCGTAAGCGCAGCCGATGTCGAGAAGGAGAGGCTGAGATAGCCCCTCACACTGAGGTACTGAGGAGATATGGGAATAAATTTTAATAATTCGTTTTAACCTTTGTTTTCCCGCAATTTTAATGTTTTCGAAATCTTCGAGGTAGGTTTTTCCGTATTGTTTTTTGTATGACTCGAAGAAGTATTCTTTTGCGTACTCAAAAGGGGGCGGGCAGGTTCTATCCATAAAAATTATTCCGCACACAGGGCAGCGGCGGTAGGTGCGATCTGTAAAACGGGCAATTAACAGTGAACAATTATCAATGAATAATGAACCGCAAACAGGACATTGACTGTTTACTTGAATGGAAAAGCCGTTTATTAAACCGGCAAGTGTTGTTTCATTTTTTAACCGCGAACCACACGAACTATACGAACTTTTCATTTGAAGTATTTCTTTTTTTTGTATTGGATTATTGTGGTTTGAGATAATTTTTAAGTATTTTTTTATATATTTGATATCAGTGAAGCCGGATGCTTTGGTCAGCTTTTTATGATATGGTGTTGGGTGTGCCAGCATAACGGGAATTCCTTCGAATAACGCTTCGTAAGCCGTGATGCCGTAGTGTGTGATAACAAGATCATATTCGCTTAAATGCTCCGCTAGATTTGGTATAACATCAATTACTTGAACATTGTTTATCGTTATTTGCTCTTTGTTTTTTGCTAACGCTCCTTTTAATAAAGTAATATCCATATCGTATTTATTGCTAATTGATGACAGATAACGCGCGGTTTTCAAACCAAGCCCGGCGGTATCTTCATGACCGAATGTAATTAAAACTTTTAATTTCAAATTATTATCAACTTTTACAAGCCCGCTGTTATTTTTCTTATCAATGGTTCGTGCGCATACCGTAGGTATGATTTCGTGATGATTCGCGGCTAATTTCTTAATTAATAGCGCCGGTGAAGCAATATTAGCCCGTGATTTACTCATTTTTTCAGGAATCAGGACATCAATCAGAAAATCAAAATAATCACGGCATAAACCGCCTTCGTCAATACCAATTACAGGAGCGATACTTTTCCAATGCAAAAGTTCTTCTTTAGGCGTTTGAAAACGGTCTAAAACAATTAATTCATATTTTTTTTCTATATTAAAATTTGTTATTATCCATTCTGAATTAAAATTAATTGTTTTAATTAGATTTTCTATCTTTTCTGTTATTGCATGATGAGGTAAAAAAAAATACGCTTCGCGTCCAAGAGCGCGTAAATCTTTTACCAGAGAGGCGCAGCGGCTTAAATGACCGCCGCCGCGTCCTTCTTCGCAGCATGGAACAATCAGAATCGCCGAAGATGCCATTAATTGCACCTCTGTTTTTCCGCGAATAATTGTGAATAAACTTTGATTATTGTAGTTCCAAAGTATCTTTCAGGCTCTTTATTTAGCGCATTGTAAAGCAAAACCGCATTCTCATAATCTTCAATTGTATCAACAGTGATTCGCATTTCCCTGTTCTCTGTTCTCTGTTCTTTGTTATCTGTTCTTTGTTCTTTGTCTATCCATTGCTCCGGCGCAGCAGGACGGTGAACTTTAAATTTTTCAGGATTGTTATACAAATATGGGCAGACGTGTTCGCGATCATAAGCGGATAATGTTTGTTCGGCTGCGCGAAGGAGAGCGGATGCCGAGACTGATTCAACGCCTGCGCCGTACGGAAGGCTGGCATAGCCTGAGTAGTCTGTATTTAAAGCGATAGCTTCTGAATTTAAAACCGCTGCCGCGTCCGCGAATACGAACGGGTTATCGCCGGTTGCTCTGATGATCCGTGTCAGCGAAAAATGGCGGATAACGAGGCAGTAACGCTCCAGTACATCATCTTTAGGTCCTGTAAGAATATTAAAGCCGGCTTCATCAGCCAAAGGTTTAAGAGAGGAAAATGAATCTTCAGGACATGCGATGATCCTAATATCAGCAGGTATTTGATTTAACGCTTCCATTACGCGATAAATAACCGGTTTTCCGTCAAGGAGAAGCAGCGCTTTTCCCGGAAGCCTTGAAGAATCAAGCCGTGCCTGTAAAACAATTCCTGTCAATAAAATTTCTCCTCAAATTTCTGTTATCAGCTATTAACTCTAAACTGATAAGTATTCCAATTATCCGTAACAGCGCGGGCATCGCATATAAAACGGTATTTATTTTTATTTATCCATTTTCTGATTTCTTTAAATTCTTTCCATGCTGAATAAAAATCTTCGCCTGTGTTAAACAAGAAAGAAAAAAAACGATAAAGAGGAAGGCTTGCGTATTGATTGCTTGTTTTTTCAGCATGAAAAATAGGAGCGAGATTTTTTAAGTAAAAACGCCTGTAATCATGATCAATGCTGTTATTTTCTACGGGCAATTCGCCTGTATATGATAGTTTTGAATGAAGGTTTATGGCAATTTCTTCCCCGTAAAGATATGAGCGCATGCCGAAGTCCATCAATTGCCAGTGCTTTTCTTTTATATTCTTATCATATCCGCCTATTTTTCTAAAACGTTGTGTGTCATAAATTCCAATGCCGTCAAAAGGATATAGTGTTAAATCTCCTTCATTCTGAGGATCCAAAAACACAGATTGTAGTTCTTTCTTTTTAACTGCGGGAGCGGAAAGAGACGAAAATAATTCATAATTTGAATTCATTATTACAGGTACGGTGCATAATCTTTTAATTCCGTTTTTTTTCGCGCCGCCTGCCGCATCGTTATCAGTATTTTTGTAAATCATCCTCTCGGCGATTCTTCTTGCGATTCCTCCCGCGATTATTTTCATATCGCTTCTAATAACAAAAAAGAGAGGGCACTCCGTTTCTGCCGCGGCGAGATTTATTTGCTCTCCCAGATTAATTTCATGTTCCGGCAGAATAAAGCGAACAAACGGAAAACGCCCGGATAGTTCTTCCATATCATAATGCGGAGAGCTTGATTCAATCGAAATTACATTATCAAACCCTATTTTTTCAATGTCGTTAAAAAAAGATCTTCTGACATATCCGGGACGATTCAGGATAACAGCCGACAAGCCTGTAGACGCGATACGTTCCTTTCCTCCGACAGCGGTGTAGGGGATAATGTCTTCATTAAAAATTGTAGGTATAGTATTCATCGCAGTCCGCGCATAATCCGCAGGGCGTTTCTTCTTTATAATAACACTCTCCGTTCTTCCAGATGCTTTCAAGAGAATCGCTGAAAACATTTCCAAGCGTATAAGTTTTATCGCCTTTTAATGCAGGCAAATATTCTCTGCACAAGGGAACTGTACCGTCAATTAATACGGGCATATCCCTCATTATGTGCCAGCAGCCATGACGTATAATGGGAGATAAATCCGACGCCTGTTTTTTTTCAAGGAGCCCGCAGAAATGATCATATTTCTGAATGATAATATTTTTCTCTCCGTTAGGCGCATTTTCTTTCCAATAACGATAAAACTTTTCCGTATCTTCTTCGGAGCCTTTAAAACGCACAGCCTGCACATAGCAATCATTCGGAAAAAGCGATAAAAGTTTTTTAGCGCAGGCTTCCGCTTCCGCGAAGCCGTTTCCTCTGATTTTCATATATTGCTGCGAATTGGATGTATCAAGAGAAACAATCCATGAAATCGCAGGCAATAAATTTTCCCGGGATTGCTCATTGTTCTTTGTTAACTGTTCATTGTAATTTTTTATTTGTTCAAGTTCTTCGTTTTTCCATCCAATCCCTGAAGTTTCAATTATAAGCGGCAGTTCTTTTCGTTTTAAAACAGATTCTATTAACTTTATCCTGTCAGGATGAAGACTCAATTCTCCCCAAAGGGAAAGATCGATAACAGCGTCTCCTGAAAAAGCTGTAATTTTATCGAGTAACGCTTCGAAATTTTCCGCGCTCATAAAATCTTTGCGGTTTGCCGCATCGGTATAAGCCGGGTAGGGGCAGATAGAGCAGGATTGAGGACAGCCGCCGTAAACCTGAATCGGATAAAACGCCGGAAGCGTCCGTAATACTTCAGGCTGTTCAGCTATTATTTTTTCAATATCAGCGGCTGCGGGAATTATCTCATTGTTAGCGGAAATAAATTTTTTAAGAAGTAAAAAATTTCGTTTTGAATCAGATTGAAGATTCAAACGGTGACAGCTAAGATCAACAGAAGAAATTTCTGTCTCAATATCAAACGCGTTAATATCTTTTTGTATAACAGAAAAAAGTATATCTCTTTCTACCGATCCGTCTTCGCCCGAAATTTTCGCCAAAATTCCGGCTGTTCCCGGCGACAGAGTTTCCGGAGCGAGCCCGAAAGGCCAGCCGTCAGCGTAGGAATATTCGGCTTTGTAACGGATTTGTCTGTCGGCAATTGCCCCGGCAAGAGCGGGATCGAGGAAAGGGCAGTCTGCGAAAGCAAAGTATATAAGATCGAAACTGCCCTGAAGCTCAGCAATTTTTTCAAGGAGGCTTCGTTTTGTCCATGCAGCGGCTGATTGCGGTTCAATTCTTTCGATTTTTTCATGTAAAAACGAAAAATCATTTTTTTTATCTGTTAAAATTACAATTTTTCCCGCTCCGGGAAACTTTTGAGCCTGTTCTATCGCCAATTCTACAGAATTTTTACCGTCAAATAACGGTTCAAAGGCTGTTTTCGACAGATTTCCGGCATATAAAATTAAAATCGCGTTCATATTTTACATTATCGGTATAAAACTAAGCGGCAGTCAATTAAATTACAGTTTCCTAGCCCCTAGGGGAATCGAACCCCTCTTTTAAGATTGAGAATCTCATGTCCTAACCGATAGACGAAGGGGCCCTCAATAATGATATATTGAGGTTTTTTGCGGATTTTGTCAATAATCTGTAAAGCTTTTACCTGTAAAGCTTCTACCACGAACCACACGGATGGAAACGAAATTCTAATATTTACCACGAACTACACGAACAGGAGCGAACTTTTACTTCGGTATCTTTTTAATTAACCTCAACTCCCTCATAATCCGAAAACCTTGAAACTTAATCAATGATTTCAAACACTAAGTTCGTGCATACCGAAGGTATGATTATTCGTGTGGTTAGTGGTTAAATTCTGGAATTACTGTTTTCTATTGAGTTTACCCAAATCTCTGACAGGGCGGACGGGAAGCAAATCTGTTACAGCGTATTCTTTTTCGTCCGCGCGCCACGGACCGTTTTGGCTTTTCCAGTAACCGCCTGAAGCGCCGGTCATGTAGGATAAAAAAATGGGGTGGACATAGTGATCTTCATTTTCTGATGTGACGACTGCCGATGCCTTGTTTCCTTTTTGACGGCTGCTCCAGTGAATTATAGTTTCTGTTGTATTGTTTATGTTTTCTCTTTTTGAAAGACGCGCTCTTAAAGTGTAAGCAAAACTTTGCAGTTCTTTTACAGAAGGAAGACGCCAGTTATCGAAACCGTTATGCGAAAAATTTTCACAGAGGCGCTGCGCGTCATTCCATGAGCAGGCGCCCGCGTCAACAGGAGAGACTTCGATTAAATTATTGTCGGCGCCGGTAATAATAATGCCTCCGGCAGCACCTGTGTCTCCCGATTCAAGAGGGTAGTATTTTTCAAGGATTTCCCTCATGTTGGCTCTTTCGCGGGCGTGGGTAAAATAAATGGCGGGAGTGCACAGAACGTACATATCCCACGAGAAAAGACGCTTGCTTGCGCGGAACGCCAGCTCGCTCGGGTGAAAGGGACCTGACTCGATATAATTGACGCTGGTTATGTACATATTAAAATCATTGAGCTCATCAGGCATGGTAAGAAACTCTTCGGGGATTTCTTCGATCATTATTGACTTCATGCGGTTTGATCTGAAATAGCCGACGGGACTCAAGTCTATATAAAAAGCTTTTAATTTATCCGTTTGGAAAAATTCCCTGATTGCCCGCCAGCTATACTGTTTCAGGCAAAAACCTGCCTCATTCCTGCCTACAATATCCGCCGCTGATTTTCCTGCTGAATAAAACGGAACATTTTCGTACATAGCCATCGTCCATTTTTAGGCGCGGACATTCTCCCGT
>Ga0209755_10009504_pt1 | contig 10278 bp, 6 predicted proteins | sample TergutCo191P1_FD_187301 | JGI IMG/M metagenome (GOLD analysis project Ga0209755, IMG submission 187301) | Cornitermes sp. P1 segment gut microbial communities from Petit-Saut dam, French Guiana - Co191P1 (SPAdes) (version 2) | ecosystem: Host-associated > Arthropoda: Insects > Digestive system >...
CCTCATACATAGAGAAATGTGTGGGCCTGATTGCTGGAGGTGTGGCCACTGATATCAGAGCAGCTGGAATGGTGCTTACTTTTTAGTTATCTAGTAATGTATATGGGCCTCAGATGGTCTCACCACACTGGTGTAGTGTATTCACTTAAACAAAGAATGTTTATTTGCAGCATTTTCTGTGGGCAGAATGTTGTTGAAAGTTTTTCTAACCATGTCGTGCATTAGCCAACAGACGTTGGTGCTATGATATCCCCTTGAGGTTGTTCTGTGTGGCATTGAAGTTGTAGCATGGTATTCACTGGGTGCATGGAAAGTCGTAGGGTTTGTGGTTTTGGTACAAACAAATTCCACTTACTATGTTAAACTAATCATGACGACATTATCCAGGCAATTAATAGAAGATGTTAAATTGTTAATATTTCAAGATGAGCTGTGTCATGTGTTGAAAAATATTTCAGCAGTTTTGAGTCCTATTTAGAAGCTGCAAGTTAACATTTCAAGATCCTTCAATGATATTAGGTTAAGTTTTGGTGTAGAGGGAAAATAGACTTGGAATTCATGGTAGATTCTGTCCTTGTATGTGATAATGCTGCTTTGATAACTGCCATGCTCCCTGAATAATAATTACACAGTTGGGTTCAAAATTATGCTTATTAATGGAAATGTATGTGGTGCTTTCTCACATCACTCATCTCATTCATGATATTATTCAACTACAGTTTCCCTACCCTCAGGTATTTCAAATTATACTCTGAAAAAACACTTTGTGTGTTTTATCAGATGAATTGTGTACCAGTTGAGCTGCTTTTGTACTCATGTGTGATGGAAGTGTTTTTGTATTCTTCTCTTCAGCTTTGTCCAGTTTATGTAATGTCATAAGTAATATGTACATTAACAGCATATATGTGGTGCTGTAGTATTACAACAAATCTGAAAACTTTATTATTTCACTTCCTAAAGTCAGAATTGGCTTACAAGGAAACTGGTAAAAATATAACTTATTAACTCAGAAATACAGTTACAGAAAATCTGTACCACAATAATATTTTCAGTTACTGGGCCAGTAGTATAGTATTTATTACTGGGTAGTTTTAGAAATATGTATTATGTTAGTGAAACTGTATTGCCTTGTAATTAACAACATATATGTGATCCATGCAGATTTTTAAGAATGAAGACTGCAACATTGATCATCCAGAAGTACTGGCAGGGTTATGCACAGCGTAAGCGATATCAGAGGATGCGGGTTGGCTACATGAGACTGCAAGCTCTGATACGCTCCAGAGTTCTTTCTCATCGTTTCAGGCATTTGCGGGGTCACATTGTTGGACTACAGGTTAGTTGAGCTTCCGTCTGATATTCTTTTAGTAACTGTAGAAGAGTAGCATTGTTATAATTTATAAGCTGCAAATTTTAAGTCATATACAAAAGTGCATGAGTGTATTTGCTTGTAAACCCTTGACCAATATCCACCAATTAAAAGATTTTGATGACAATTTTATTATTCTGAGTCTGTGGAGTATTAACCTTTTGTAATAGTAGGGAAAATTAAGTTTATCAAGTCGTTTGAAAGTGGTGTGATACTGTAAAGCTATTTATTTGGACACTGTCCATCTTATTTTGTTTTAAATTTTATGTATATATATATATATATATATATATATATATATATAAATTCACAATGTCTTGGAAATGGTTTCCATGCATATGAATGTAGTTGTGTTTAGGAACCAAGGCTCTCAAACAGAAGATGAATCATATTTTTATGTAAAAAATTAATACATTGGATGAAGTGCAAATAAGTAGCCATCAGTAGTGGTGAAAAGGCTTTCAGTTTTTTGGCTTTTACATATTAACAGAAATTTAAACTATATGCAGTTTTGAAATTGTTCATTCTGTGCATTTTCCTTAATATTCATTTATAAAACCAACTTAACAATTTACAGACACAGTTAAAAGTGTGTGTATGCAAACTGGAGCATGCAGAAAGAAGCCCACTTATGTTAATAGATCCTTCTTTCTGTCTTGTTTTTTCTATGTGAGGTTTTGCTTTGTGTAATAGATTTGAGTTATATCTGATTGTTCATAAATATTTTTTTCTTCCTTCTGTTATTTGCAGAGAGATTTTGAATTATGTAACTTAACTTGATGTAACAGACATGGAAAGTTCTTCACTGACATAAGTGTTGTGTTGAATATTTTGTATGTCAGGAACTAACCCTTATTGGCATAGGTAACAGCAAAGCAAGGTACATGGAAATAAGCAGATATATAACAAATTTAGAACAAGATCTGATTATGGACCTACAAATATTTGAAGACGTTCAGAATTTTAGATATTTAGCTACCTTGATACATTCAAAAAATGTAATATGTTATGAAATAGAATCAAGGTTTGCTGTTTCTGTAGTCTAAGGCAAATATTTAGGTCGGGAGCCATAAGTAAAGCAGTTAAAACTGAGATATGTAAATCACTGGTGCAACCAGTTACAGTGTAAGGGAGTGAAACATGGGCCATGACTTGAGATGGATGTGACATGACTGAGTGCATGGTAGAGGACAATATTAAGAATAATATATGGACCACTGGTAGAGCAAGGAATATGGAGAATAAGAACCAATCAGAAATAGAGGGAGGTATAGCGATATCTAGACAAGTAGCAGATATTAAAAAGAAAAGACTGGATTGGATTGGATTGGCTTGGACATGTTGTAAGAATGGATTAAGGAAGGACAGTTAAGAAAGTATTCAAGAATAAGCCAGAGGGGAGTAGAAGAAGGGAAGACCAAGGTTGAGATGCCTGGAAGATGTAGAGAAGGTTCTGTGGGAGATGAAGGTTAAGAGATGGTGACAGAAGGCAGTGAATAGTGAAGAATGGGCATCCATAATTAGGAGGTCAAGATTGTCAGAAGGCCATATAGCCAAGGAGTAAGTAAGTATATAGGTACCAACTGAAAAGAGCAAAATTAAGATTAAAAGCGCTGGGAGAAAATTTTTAGGTGTCATTGATTATAATGAAATTTTCACCTTTAAAGATAATAACAGGAAATGTGATTATGAATGCTAAGCAGATGAGTTTAATTACAGTCCTTCTGGGTCATACTTTGTATTTGTTTATTAAAATTTATACACTTTCTAGGCTCGTGCTCGTGGTTATCTAGTACGCAGGATGTATCGACAGAAGATGTGGGCTATCGTGAAGATTCAGGCCAATGTACGACGCATGATAGCCCAGAGGAAGTACAAGAAGTTGAAGGTAATTATTTCATCAGTTTTTACAATCGTTTATGTTGTCTTCCATTTTAAATTTGTGTGTAAATTTGATGTTTTTATTTTTTATTTTATTTGTTTATTTATTTATTTCCCTTCCCCCCCAGTATGATTACAGGCATCACATAGAAGCACTAAGGTTAAAGAAAAAAGAAGAAAGGGAACTGAAAGAAGCTGGCAACAAGAGGGCCAAAGAAATAGCTGAACAGAATTACAGGGTAACGTTATATTTTAATGAACTGTTCTCTGCTGTAACAAATTACTTGGTTGGGTGAACTTCATAATAAAACACTATGTATATGATCATTATGCCTTCCAGGATGAGGTTATGTGTGAAAAAGTATTGTGATATATTTTAAATTGCATGTATTTTGTTGCAAAGAGTAACTGTGGCTGACAATCTTCTGTTATGAACAGTTACATTTTCTAATATTTTTACTTTTACAATAAGCAAAGACTTGAATGTAACAGTCAAAATTGACAAATCTGTTGCACTGTGAGGAATGATCTAACAAATGGTCGTCAATACAATATATTTTTCATTGTGATAATCAGTTGTGGTGCCCCATAATAGTTACTTAAATAGCTGTCCAGTTTGTCACAATTGGTCACAAAGTTTGTGTCCTGCATAAGACAGATATTCAAAAGCATTCTTCAATACTGTAGTCATTCTGCTTGTCACTGTAATTTGTGCAATATAGGATATCCAGTATTAAATATCCATCTTTCATTCACTGTATTGACATTTCACAAGAGTAAAGAAATGATAATGGCTTCCATGTATGCTTTTATTTTTATGCATTGATTGCCACAGATATTGCATAGTATGCTTTCATTCTAAGATTTGTACGTAACTACTGTGCAGGAACGTATGTTGGAATTAGAGCGCAAGGAAATAGAACTGGAGATGGAGGAGCGTCGTCGTATGGAAATAAAGAAGAATCTGATTAACGATGCAGCTAAGAAACAGGATGAACCAGTGGATGACAGTAAATTGGTGGAGGCCATGTTTGACTTCTTACCTGACTCCAGCAGTGAAGCTCCTGCTCCAACCAGGGAGACATCTGTCTTTATGGTTTGTGTTACTTGTGCATATTGCTCAAGCCTCTTTGTTAATATGTATATATATATATATTTTTTTTGTTGAATGAGAAATAACAACATGGCTATCATACAAAACCAGTATACTTGTAAAAAACATAACAACTGTGCATATTGAAACTTTTTTATAAAATTGTACATTGTTATAACTGACACTACATGTCAGCATGGATGAAGTTAAACTACTTTGAAAATTTAAAAATATAAGGACACTAATTCATATTGATATTCTGATGTTTGGAAGGAACAAGTTGTTAGTCAAGTATAGGTCATAAGGTTAGGGCAGGGTACTTCACATGTACAATTTAGACATATCGTGGATAAAACAGAAATAATGAGGATGTCAAGAAGTGCACGTCATGTCAGTAACAGAAGATGAGTAAGAACTGTTATAAGCCTGTAGGTATATTTGTCTGCTTAAAAGGATCTTTCTGAAGGTTTAATCACAATACAACACTAATTAACATATTCCTTTCTTTATGGAACCTCCGTCACTAAGTTACACTGTAATCCTGTCATTGGCTACTCTCCTATATCAGTTAAATCTGCAGCTTTTTTCTGTTCATTTCATTTTGTCATATTCTACATTTGACTAACCCATTTTTTCACCATTTTATTCTGTCTGTTCAAAATACCTACATTCAATTCATTCAAAAGCCAGTAACTAAAAATTAAATGAAACTTTTGCATCTTTTGCCCATTAAGTAAATTATTTTGAGTTTAGTTCACCTAAAATTCACAGCCAGTGAAGAAGATAATGTTATACAAGCAGGTGGGCATCCTAAACCCTATAGCTGTCAAAGTATGACAGTGTATGAAGTATTGTGTACAGACAGAAAGTGTACTGACTTTGTGATATGTGTATTGTATCCAGAAGAGTAGAATAATGCTTTGATCTAATGAGTAGCTGCAGCATATCAAGGTGGGCAAGCATTGTTTGTGTACTCAGTATCGTGGTTTTCTTTAAAGGATCTACCTGCCCCAAAACCTGACCAACAGGAAATCATCAGTCCCATGCAGACACTTCCTAATGATGAAGAGGATTTGTCTGAGTTCAAGTTCCAGAAGTTTGCAGCAACATATTTCCAAGGAAACATCACCCACCAGTATTCTAGAAAACCACTGAAACATCCATTGCTGCCACTTCATACTCAGGGAGATCAGTTGGTAAATATATTCCATTCTCAAATCCATTAAGTTCAGTATGGCATTCTTATTCCCTGATTGTTTTGTTTGGACTTTAAGATTGGTAGAGTCATTTGGACATCAAACTGGTAAATGATTTTGTCTTTGTCTGACTGAGGCTTTAGAATGATGTATACAGTCTTTATGTAAGCACATGATACTCTAGCTGGCCAAACTTAATATTTACTTGAAATTTAAAATTTTCTTTTCATTCTGATATTGGGAAAATGAAGTCCGAAATATTGGCCAGAGGAATTAAACCTTTATGTACTGTGTCCTAGCTGTGTAGTTTCCTGACAGCATTTTTCTACTGTTTTTACTGCATGTACCATAAAACACTATATGTAGTTATTGTTTCAGTTGTTAAACTCTTGGATTTTTGAATAGAGAACTCTGTACATGGAAAATGTGTCACAATGTTAAGAGTCATAAAACCTGAAATAAATTAAAAACTTAAACAACCAGCTAAACCATGATCTGACATTGCAGGCTGCACAGGCATTGTGGATTACCATCTTGAGGTTCACAGGTGATCTCCCAGAACCTCGATACCACACCATGGACCGAGATAATACGTCTGTTATGTCCAAAGTCACAGCAACTTTAGGAAGGAATTTCATACGTAGTAAAGAGTTTCAAGAAGCGCAAATGATGGGACTGGATCCAGTGAGTTTATTCCCTGAAATTACACTTAACCATAAAGTTATGGAATTGTTCTGATTGTTTAAGGATCGTTTTGTTGCAAATAAATGTATTTTTATGAGTACTGTTATTTTACTGTCAAAATTGTAGTTCAGTAATTTTATAGTTTCAAAATTAGTAGATGGCTTGGCAATTATTCACTGTGGACTCTTAAACTTTAAGATGATTGGGATATTATGCTCATGTATGGGTTTCAGGCACTTAGGCAGCATCTGTGGAATAACTGTTTCGTGTAGAAGTAGAATTCTGCTGAACCTTCACAAGGGGACATGAAATAGGAAGAAGAATTAACACAGCTTTTATTTCATATAGGAATCTTTCTTGAAGCAGAAGCCTCGTTCAATCAGGCACAAGCTTGTGTCTCTGACTCTCAAACGTAAGAATAAGCTGGGAGAGGATGTACGGCGTAGACTACAAGATGATGAGTACACTGCAGACAGCTACCAGACATGGCTTGAATCTCGGCCAACCTCAAACCTTGAGAAGTTACATTTCATTATTGGGCATGGGATTCTTCGTGCAGAACTAAGGTTAGTTGTCTGGAATCATGATTAAAATCTTGATGTCAGTTTTGCTTGGTTGTGTTGAGTCATTGTAAAGTAGTTGGGGACAACAAATATTTATATTTGTGTATGTGTTAATGATGTAGTCACTTGTAAATTCTGACAATATGTATTTTGTCATTCAAGATAAAATTTTTTGGGGGTACAGTAGAGCCTATCTGACCTTCATTTGTCCAATATTCCTTTTATCCAGCATGCCACTTTGTCAAAATGCTGATACATTTGTCATCATTTACTTATTACATTCATTATATTTGATCAACAATCAGTTTATCATGTAATGGAATGAATCAAACTCCCAACCACATTCTTGTATATGCATTGTGATTGTCTATGTTTGTGTGTTCACAATTGTTATTGTGTACGTTTTGTGCCTGTATGTATTTTCAGTTTCTTTAGTGTGTTGTCATTACTGGCTTGAGTTATATGGTGCAGCAGCTGTGCATTAGTTTGTTGATGAAAGCTGCCAGTGTGTCATAAAATAGTGATTTTTTTCCATTAACTTATCAAATTTTAAAAAAAGTAATTGGGACAGGAACTTGAAGGCATACCAAGACTATACTATTAAGGCAAAAGTGCTGATTGTCTGGAAATCTGGGGTCCTCAACCTCCTGAAAACTTTCGGGCCTTTTGAAGCCTGTACAGGGATTGCTTTAACATTTTACAGCTCTGTATATAGAAGGACACGAAAGTGCATTCCCTTATGATTTCCAGGTGGGCAGGTATGGCTCAAATTACAAAATACATTCACTTTGCTTCATGGTATTTCTTGGCTACCATTGAAATTGTACTTTTGTTTGTCATAGAGATGAGATCTACTGCCAGATTTGTAAACAGCTGACAAATAACCCCTCAAAATCATCACATGCTCGAGGTTGGATTTTGCTGTCTCTGTGTGTTGGCTGTTTTGCCCCATCAGAAAAATTTGTCAACTACTTGAGAGCCTTCATCCGTGAAGGTCCGCCTGGATATGCACCATACTGTGAGGACAGGTTGAAGAGAACATTCAATAATGGCACTCGTAACCAGCCTCCTAGTTGGCTGGAGCTACAGGTACAAGATATTTAATTTTTTTAAGTAATTTAATTGTCCTAGATGCTTTCAGACATCATCCTGTAGGCTGAGAGATCAAGTTTGATACCCATATTAATAAGTGAATTATATTTTTGTATACAGTAATACTTAAATGTTTATATTAGAGACAGGAAGGTGTAAGACTCTGAACTGGATGGTAGGCATATATTTCCAGCACTTAATCTGCACTTCAACTTCTTTTATATGCATTGTGATCCTAAGCAGAGATAGTAAATGCTAAATTATTGACAAGTCTAATGTTGCCATGTAATTATATGGATGTAAATAAAATAATAATCAATTACATATTGTATCAAAATATGGTATTGATCTTATTTTAAGAACAGTAAAATATTATTTCATTATTGTGGAATCATTGTACAGTGTTGTGTTTTTTTGTGTATGTGTGGTATGATAATATGTGTTAACGTGAAGGACACTTAAAATAAGATGAGCAAATGTTTTAATTGCAGGCTACAAAATCAAAGAAGCCCATCATGTTACCCATCACATTTATGGATGGCAATACCAAGACCTTGCTTGCAGATTCTGCAACAACAGCTAGGGAATTGTGCAATCAGTTGTCCGACAAGATTGGACTTAAGGACCAGTTTGGTTTCTCCTTATATATTGCCCTTTTTGATAAGGTATGTGGAAAATAACTGTTACTGTCCTGCAGTAGCTGTGCTTTATGATTAAAGTTGCTTTGCAGGAAATTTTTTGATTTTCAAGATGTTTCTTTAAACATAAGAAGTATGTTGTTTTGAGGAATCTCCTATTCGTAGCAGATAAAGGACGTTTTTTTACCTGGTTCTTCTTAAGATACATGTTATGCAGATAATGGAATTGCTTTATGCCTCGAAATGTGGAATGGCATGTTTGACAAGATCTTTTACAGGGATTTCATATTTTAGGCTTCTGCTGTGGTGTAGTCATGGTCTTTGCTCTTCTGGAATGTTGTTTGGTGTTGCTTGGTAGTTGGACAGCTTCTTGGTACCATTTTCAAGAGTCAAGCAGTCCAAGAAGAATGCTGAAGCAAGTGGATGCATGAATACATAGAAACAGTGTAACTGGTGACAGGCCGGGAAGAAAGGTTATGGGAACCAGGCAGCATCATGCAACATCCCAGAAGAGCAAAGACCTCTTATACTTAGTTATTAATGAATATACTTAGTTAGTAATGAATGTCATGAATAGCAACATGGAATTTTCTCCTCTTAATAGGCTTGTGAAGGTTTCTGTACTGGAAGAAAACAAGTGCTGACTCATTTTTATTTGTTATTAAATCCAGTTTATAAAAATGAAAGGATCTTCTATAATTTATTACCATGGAGGTGTGTGTTTGTAGTTTGTAATAATGTGTATTAAGAATGTGAGAAATCAAGCAATTCAGATATATATATATACACACACATACACACACACATTATGCCAGCAGTTCTTGTGTTTAGTCACATAAGTTTCTCCTGAAGTTCTCTGAAAGAAATTAAATTTACTTTTACCTAGTGTACTGAAGATTTTACTTTTCTATGGCCTAGGTATCATCTCTGGGCAGCGGAGGTGACCATGTAATGGATGCCATCTCACAGTGTGAACAGTATGCGAAGGAACAAGGTGCTCAAGAAAGGAATGCTCCATGGAGATTGTTCTTTCGTAAAGAGATATTTGCTCCATGGCATGAACCCACAGAGGACCCTGTGGCAACTAATCTCATCTATCAGCAGGTGGTGAGAGGTGTGAAGTTTGGGGAGTATCGTTGTGACAAGGTATTATGAACACAGTTTTATCACACCTAGCCACTATGTGTAATATATGCAGATAGTGACAGTTGAAGTGAGTAAATTTTCAGCTCTGTGCAGTCTGTGTAAAGAGATTAAGGTATTATATGAATTTTGCTTTCTTGGTTTATAATTGATGCATTAGTAAAAACTATTACACAATTTCAGTTTAACTGATATATAATGTAATTGTGTTACAATATATCACCACTTTGTGCCATCATCCAGTGATTTTTAACTGCTTACTATTAATCTGCATTTGGTTTAATGAACAAAAAGCAAACAAAACAGTAATGGCAATAGTTAAAATGCTAGCCACTGTATTGTCGTATCGCAAAAAAAAAAAAAAATAGCATGGAATTTTTGCAAGTCTTTTGAGACTTGTAATTTAGAGGCTTTCTGAGTGTACCAGGTGTCTAAATTGTGTACAGCTATGTACATTTTTACCAAGTGACAGTGAAAAAATTTAAACAATCTTGTTTCTGTAAGTGAATTACTTTGATGCATGGAGTTTATGGTGCAACACATACTTTAATACACTGTTAAAAATTTTTCTCCTTCTCCTTTTCCCTCCTAGAGACTTGCTGCTGAAAATTTACTAGGG
>Ga0209755_10009505_pt1 | contig 10278 bp, 5 predicted proteins | sample TergutCo191P1_FD_187301 | JGI IMG/M metagenome (GOLD analysis project Ga0209755, IMG submission 187301) | Cornitermes sp. P1 segment gut microbial communities from Petit-Saut dam, French Guiana - Co191P1 (SPAdes) (version 2) | ecosystem: Host-associated > Arthropoda: Insects > Digestive system >...
GTCCGGCATCTAAAGTAAAAAAAAAACAGCAATGCACAAACAGTACAACAAATACACATAAGATAACTACAACAATACACACGACCAACCAACAATGGCACACAAGACAACTTAAAACTAGCAACAATACACACGAGACAAATTAGAATTTTACAACATGTACGAAAGGTAAAAACACCCAAGTAAGACAGTACTATGTACAGTTTCTTGTTATTGTTTTTTAATCATTAATTCACTCACGCTTTCACCCCAGTCCTTCACTTCTCATCAGTTACTACTCCTATAAACCTTTTCCATAAAGACTCGTCCCCCCCACCTTCCCTATACTGCACTTCACTTAGCCTCATTCCACTTCACTTGCTTCATTCACTTCACTTCACTTTATTGCACTTCGCTACCCTCCACACTAGATAACTTTTCACTTCATCTTAGACTTTTCACTTCACTATACTCCGCTTCTCTACACTTTTCGATGATTTCCAGCACACTTTACTTCCTTTTAATTCAACTCAATTATCACTTTCCTTGCCCTCTTTTTAAAAGTGATTGGTTTGCACGGGAGAATTCCTAACACTTCTGCCGGTAACTGGTTCCAGTGTTGGATGGTCCTGTTTACAAAAGAATATTTCCCTGTGTCCGTCCTTTGCCTCCTACTCCTAATTTTCCTTTCATGATCTACCCTGCTCAGATAGTGTAGCCGTTGTAATCTGTCTACTAAGGAAGTTCGTGCATTCTCGAGACATTTCCAAATTAAATATGTTGTAAAACTTGCTCGTGGGTTTCAAATGCAGAGGCCGAAGCAAAAATAACGCACATGTATTTTTACAGACTGTTAAAGGCAGAGAAATCTATATGGGATGAGAGATTTTCACGGACGTGGAGAATTAATGGGTAAATCAAGAGACCGCGATTCAAGTAAGATCCATATAGCTTGAGCCGTTTGTCACTATACAGCTTCTAATTGGGAATCTGTCAGTTTCTTATCTGTTCAAGAATTTCTCTACCTTCTAGAAAGCAGGACCTATCTTGAGCCACTTTGATCCACTATCCACATGCACACTCTATTTTTTCGGCATTAACTTTTCAAGTCTCCTTCTTAAGCTTTGGTCTTCCTAATGGCTTATTCCTCTGTGGTTTCCTTGTCAAAACATCGCGAATTTCTCGTCCCTTCTATGCATGTAACATGTCAAATCACATAATCCTCCAGAATTTATCAAATCTCATACTATGGTGAACAGGAAACGAGATGAAGCAGTCAGTACAGCAACTAAGCTTCGGCCAGGTTGAATTCTCGGAATAGGCAAGAGATTTTTCTCTCTTTCAAAACATCGAGACCAGCTCTGGAGCCACACAGCATCCTAAGCAATGGCCACCGAGGGATTTTTCTCCTGGTTTAAGTGGCCAGGGTACGAAGCTGACCATTCACCATCTATTGTCAATGTTAAGAATGCAAGGCGCTGACCTTTACTCCTCCACAAGCTTTCAGAGCGCGTGCACACGGTCTTTGCCTCTACACGTTTGGAGAATAATACATGAAGGTGCTCGTTATGTAATATCTAGCATATAGTTAATTTATGTAAATTTTTCTCAGACACGTGTTGTACTGGTATTGTAGCTTATTTAAACAGACATGCACGGCACGTTATGTATGCTAACAAGTAACACACAAATTTTCGGCGTTTTTTGGAACAGCATGCTTTTGCGTCCAAATAAACCACATATCCACCAATGCAATACACACTATCGATTAAGAAAACTGCATTTCCGTTCCTTAGCAACTATGGGCAAGGAATTCACAGTACAGAAATCATCATAAAAATATTTCATCCTTGTGGTGATTAACCCAAGTAATGGCTGAATTTTATGCCGATTGGAAGCATTCTAAACGGCGTATGTACTTTGCAGCTTGCATATTTGTGTCCCTTCCTCACAAGAATTGTCACAACACATATGTTAGTAAAAAGGTAAATCAGTCCCATTACAGGCCTGGACAGGCCCAGCAGGTTCTTAGGAAATTAAGGTTCCCAAATTTCGTGACAACGGCACACGATGGTGATAAGGTTGTCAGCCTTACGCACCGGCCGCCTTTACCCCCAGGAAATACTCCTGGTACTCATTTCTGTTAGAGGCTGGGTCGACCCCAGGGCCATAGTGCGGTCGGTAGGATTTTATGTCAATGAAAAATCCACTGACACCAGCACACATATGTTAGTACTATTCATAAATAATTACATAGAAACCAACAATCGTCGTCATATCTGTGATTGGACCTATGCTCTCTCAGTGGCCGAAATACACGCTACCAGTTCTCACACGGCGAGTACAATGGCCGGTAAGAATCGGAGACCGCGGAAAAAATGACAAGGTCAGAAGATTTGAGAAGAATCCCACTGTCCCCTGCATCTACTGGCCGATTAATGGATCGACAGCAATGCATGTTGTTTTAACCAAAAAAAAAGTCATTGTTTTCCAGGGAATAAGTAACGTTTTACCAAAAGCGATCATGTCAGTTTACGACCGCTAATTTCACAACTGAAGGAAGCGCCTTCATGAACATATTATCCAAGTGTTGAGGTCGAAGGATGAACGTGCTGCTTCCATCCCGAGGGTATAACAATCTTGGAAGCCTCTTTGAAACGCTGGAAATTGTTTAGCGGTCGACAAGGGGTAACTCCGCATAAGGCTTGAATTTTCATAATAGGATTTTCTCGAAGATGAAATCGACTGCCTCGGATTCCGATACTACATAAGCACCAACAAAATCTTTTTAGAAGTACGTAATTTTCGCCGCAAACGAAATTTAATAAAAAAGTACACTTTTAAAATATTGAGTTTTTTATACCACATACATTTAAAGTTTCTGCACAAATCTAAATTTGTATACAGTTCGATACTTGGCGACATATATGCTTATGCAAAATATGGTTATAATTATGATGTCAAATTAAGTCATTCTATGGGAAAATGTAAGCAAACAGAAATTCAGTAGCCGAACACTGGCGTGTTTTAGAATATTACACCATGCAGTTTGGTAAATAGGCACCAAGATTTCGGAGTAACCTGCTGCCTTCATCTTCTACACTGATAATGGAACCGCAAATAACACAGCTTATCAGTTGTATTTCTCGTGTGTCCAGGTATGTGGAGGTCGTCCCTAGGAACCGAACCGCGAACAATTATATAACTAACTGATGCGACTTAGGACCAACAATTTATGTACAAGGAACTTTCCTTACTTCGAGGAATTATCATGTGACATTTATTTTCTATATAATCCGTCTGCTGGATAAATTGTTAGTTTCGTCGAAATCTGCTTAAATTGTGCGCTGAGATGTTTAGTGACACTAATTGCTAACCAGATAGAAATACGGCACTTATACTTCGTCAGTAAAACGTGACTTCTTTTTGTTTACAGGGTTGCATGTACAAAGAAAGTATCTTGAGAATTTCAACATGCTGATTGTATGCAATGCCAACAGGCAAATGAAGCACATCCAGCATAAACGCGAGCAGCATTATAATGCAGACACCATGGTTTGACCGTTAGGGCGCTGCATATTAACCCTTTGACGCCTAACGAAACATATAGGGGTCGTACCGCACCGATAACCTCTAAAGTTGCATTTTTTATATTTATTCAACAAATATAGATACTGAATATTTTAAACGTGGTATAAATTCTCCGTTTTTTCCTCTTCAAAATGCAGTTTGTTTCATAATTCTAATATATTTTGTTCCTGTATTATTCACATTTTGTATACAGGATGTGCTAAAATTAAAAAAATAATTCAGGCACCAAAAGGCTAACATGCGGTATGTGTGAGGAGTCACTTTCCTCTTTCTGCCTGTCTCATATATGGACTGCATTATGTGAACTATATCAGACACACAAATTCTCGTCATAACAACACGTAACACATTCGGGGAAAATGACCTCGCTCTTTCGTGTGTTAGTTACAGATGCTAGTTCAGCTGCTACACTGGGCGAACAAAGCATTATTTCATTAAAAAGATTTACCTTACGATATCAGCTGTGCGTCGTAAAGATGGGGATTGGATCGGACCGGCTAAGGATCGTATCCAGCAGTGGATTCTGTCGTCAACAATGTTGGAATTTAGAGTTCTGCGACCAGAAGGTTAGTTAATTAGTAAGGTGGTTCTAATGGAAATACGTTGTGAGAATGAGAGCTGCACGAAAATGCCTCACGATTCCGTGGAGTGGTGGGTTTTGATATCAGCAACGTTGTACCTTTGAATTGTGGGACCAGAGAAATAGTGACCTGGCAAGTTGCACCTTAGGAAAATAGGTTGTGAGGATGCCAGTTAGATAGGACGTACTCAGAATCCACTTCAGTATTCGCATTTGTCACTGGTGATGTTGAACCTTTCGGTTCTTCTACAAGAGAGTTAATTAAATAGTCAGAGTGCTCTCAAGGAAGCAGATTTGAGGATGGTACGTGGAAGAATAAGACATAAGATTGTATCCTTGATATTAGCAGTGATAAATATGTACACACTGCAACTAGATATAAGCTAATTACTGAGATAGGTCTTAGAGATACAGTGTAGTGTGTGAGGAAGCAGGTGGAGGAAATGATGTAAGATTATGTCCAGTGACGGATATGGTATTGATGAGATTCAAACTTCGTATTCTGCTACCAGAGAGTCCATTAGCGAAAGGCAATACTAACAATGCTTAAGAAGTAAGTGACTTACACGTTTCCTTAATGAGCTCGGGCCTGTAGAATGTACCATGATCTACTGAAGAGACAACAAAATAGAAATCAATAAAGCAGGTAGCAATATAAACAAACCCAACAGACGATGTACCCTGAACACAGGAAGAGCGCTCGGCTCTGGGGAAAGGAAACAAGAGGCTGCCATTGGTGTACGCTAGTGCTGCTGTTCACAGATGGCCGTTGGGCGAATTTCTTCATTCACCAATTTGCACTTGCTTGAAGGAAAACCTAATATCAGCAAACAGAAAGACTCACCACATGTTAAAGCTATAATAACATAACTTTGCAAACAAATGCGAAAAGAAGTGGAAGGTGATGAAATATCGCCCAACATTCAGATTCATAACGTAAAATTCAGAGCAGAACACTTCTTTAGATAAGACAGACGTCTTCTTTTTCACACCGTCTTATACGCGTAATTCAGCAATTCTGTTTGTGTCCAGCAGTCTGTACCCGGATAGGAGTCTAACAGTACACAGTTGGGGTACTTCTGCTCTTCTTTTCTCTGACATTCTGTTCTCTCTTGATCATATTTGATCCTGCGAGATACATGTACAGCCCTTTGTGCCCTGTAATTCACATTACGTGACCTGAATATTTCACAGCTCCTTTTCTAATATACAGACTATCTACACATCCAACCCATCGCGCCAACCTACACTTCACTACATTAACAACATCAGGCGACGTGTACAAACAATACAGTTCCCCGTTACGTATCGACCATCACCCTTCATATCTAGGTCATTCTAGCTTCCCAAACTTCACTCCCTAACAACACCAGATGAACTGATAAACCATTCAGCAACCCGTTATGTAATATTCACCCCAGCAACATGTCCAGGTCATCGTCCCCTCTACAATTTGCTGTCCTAACAAAACAAACTGACCTATATAAATCACACAGCTCCTCGTTATGTAATATCTATCCTAACAAAACGTCCAACATACTATGTCCCCTTAACTTTCACTACCCTAACAACACTAGATGGCCTGTATAAATCATACAGCTCCTGGGTATATAATACCAATCTTAGCGACGTTACCATCCCGCAGCACCTCTCCACACTGCCGTACCCCAACAACACGAAGGGACCAACCCGCATCAAAAAGTTCCTTATTATGCAGTATCCATCTTAGTTACATGTGCAACCTATAGACTCCCCTACATTTCACTACCCTAACAACATAACGTGACCACCATAAATCACACTATAATAGAGTAAAGTAAAATTTGACCCTATAACTAGACACGAAGGCTCCAAGGAGGAGTAGAGAGATAGAACTGCTCTTTCTTTAACCTCCGCACTAGATAAGGTGAGTGGTTCACGTCACGCCGCGGCCGCTTTATCCCCGGAAATAACCCGGTACCCATTCTGTGGGAGAATGGATGGGATCTATGGACGGTCCGGACGGGTGCGCAAAATTTCTCCCACCGGCATTAGCCATTCCCGAACCGTCCGGCCAGTAGCAAGTCGCTATACCGACTACGCTATCCCAACCCACACAAGAAAATAGAGTATCGCATAATCCAGGAACCTCAAAATGTAAGAGTTCTTGATATTTTTACATTTCCAATTATATTATTTCCGCTGTAACAGTTTACTTATAGAACTGATTTCTTCTAATTTTCTGATCGTTAATTTCCAGAACATCTTACAAGAATAATATAATCCAATCATATCCACTATCATCAAGCGAAATTTAAATAAAATTTAAGCCTACAAACCCGGAAGATTGGGAATTAATAACACATAAATTGCAAAAAGGAAAACAGTTTGTAATTTTAATACAAAAATTACATACTCTAACGTGAGCTGTATTTGTTTCTGCAAAAGTCACACGGGGAAAATTTACGAAATTCTAAAAAGCTTTATCCTTCTGTGTCAAAGAATGAGAACTCATTCTTACTAAGGATTTAGTGTTCACATAGCTGTAAGTATTTTTACAAACACTGACAGATGACGATGGCTGTTAAGGACGAAACATGTCGTATATTTGATAATAAAATATTTAAAGTGATTTGTGACCGACAGTTGTAATATCACTTTCTTCAAACGTGTCAAAATGGGATGTCGAAACTAAAGTTTGAGTCACACAATTCCTCGTTACGTATTATCTGTTTTGGCTGTAAGTCTAAACCATTTCACACTTACACTTCACTACTGAAACAATGACACGTGATCTCTCACACATTTCCCCTTTCTGCAACATTATAAACCGGTGGATTACAATATTGCTTTTAAGCACAAATATTTTCGTGTTAAGTCTTTTATCAAACACTTTTGTTTAAGTTGTTATTTCACAGACATCGTAATGATGGCCAACAAAAACTCGCTGGAAAAATAATGTCTTTACCTTCGGCGTTTTAGAAGCAGGTGGCTGTAAAGCACTTTGTCAGCGGAATGAAGTGCAATTCCAAAATCAATTCTCTTCAAGATTTTGAACACCAAATCAGTTATGTGAAATTTGAGGTTCTCATGGCGGGTTTACAGTATTGTACTCTGCTGGGAAATGAAGCAGTATGGAATTCTACCATAGAGATAAAGGCAATTTTTTCCATCCAAACCTTCACATTTATCTACCAAACTACATGTCGTCACATTCCAAATGATTATAATTTCATTTGTGTTACTATTGCACGCGCGCGCACACACACACACACACACACACACACACACACACACACACATTTTTGGATCATTCAAAGCTGCTCTGTTATCTGTAAGAAACCGAAGGCTTAGGATATACGTACACTCACATACGCGTAAATGACAGGTAGTGTAACCAGAAATGTCAGCTTCGTGCTGCCTGCGCCCAACTTCAAAGCGTTTTGACTTTTTCCGTTGTTTCTCTTAGCTTTCCGCATTCTAGCATGACGTGCGCTGTATCCAGGAGGCCGTGCAGGCGAGCGGAAGCACTGGTGTAATTAAGTGTGCAATCAAAGGGACAGTGCTGCCACAACGCAATGAAACGACGAGCAGAATTTCCCTCCATTACAAACATAAACACTTAAACGGCTTAATTTACCATACTCTATATAAATCAAGAACGAAGTTGACTGCGGAAGACCGCAACAAGTTCTCCTCTGAACAGCGACTGTCCCACTGAAGGCTCCCGTGCTACTTAGAAGAACTACATTCCAGTACTGAAATAAATAGACCAGCTTTAGGTTCCTGTGACCGTGCATCGTGAGCAAAGTGTGAAGAGAGAGAAAACCAACAAGATGCAACAATCGGATATTTATTATCAACTTCTGTCTCAACATGTTTCGGGCATCATTATGCCCATCTTCAGGAGAACAAAGACCGTGTTACTGCATATGGTGTACTGCTGTGGTTCTGCTGGATGTTGTTGGTAGCGGCCGCTACCAACCACATCCAGCAGAACCACAACAGTACACCATATGCAGTAACACGGTCTTTGTTCTCCTGAAAATGGGCATAATGATGCCCGAACATGTTGAGACAGAAGTTTATAATAAACACCTGATTGTTGCATCTTGATGGTTTTCTCTCTCTTCACAAATAGACCAGGTTTCCATACTGGCAGTGTGTGTGTGTGTGTGTGTGTGTGTGTGTGTGTGTGTGTGTGTGTGTGTGTGTGTGTGTGTGTAGAGGCAACAATCTAGATCTGTATTTTATAGATGCACATTGCGTAATTTAGTCAACTGACTAAATACCGTGATAGTGCCAAGGATCTGTTTATCTCCCCAACCGAATGACAAAACAGTCCGTGACAACCAACAGTACTTTCCTCCTTCCCGGTCACCATCCGTCATTCGCTACGTCCATCGACCTCGACATTATATACAATGTACACTGAAAAAGTATCGCCAAATAACCGAAGAATCAATCAACTAAGTGTCTGCAACTCCGCACTACCGCACAAAATTTTGTTGAAAAGTTAATAGTATCTCGAGTGAAGCATAACTTCTCTGCGGTTACAGAGCCCTTAAAGTTTGTCGTCGTATTTATAAAACCAAGGAACCTCTCTGAAATTTGGTCTTGATCACCTTCTTCTATGTAACTTCTAACACGCAGAGTCATTTAATTAGCACACCAACCATTGCACATACATAATTTTTTTACATTAAAACATTTAAAATCGCTCCAACATCTTTCGATCCTAGGATCATCTTCAGGGAACTACACTGTTCCTTGCTAAAGTCACATTTTTTAAAGGCACTCAGTGATTAATTTCCTTATATTAACTTGGCGCTGTGGCAGCATGCTGCCACAGCGCCAAGTTTTAATGTAAAAAAATTATGTATGTACTTTAGTTGGTGAGTTAATTAAATGACTCTACGAAATGCACGGTGCAACGATAAAGATTCTAACACGTAATTCACTAACCATCCCATTATTCGACACTACGCAGGATGAGCCACAAGCAGTGTTTTAATAAACACAAATGAATGCATTACAAATTAACACGAAATTCAAGGCCGGGGTGCTAAACTAAATACGCTACTGGCGAGAAATCTCAAGTACTATCTTTTTTTCTCTCGCTCATTCCTGGATTTTAAATATCATGCGTTCTATTATGAGAAACCTGAAATACGCGTCTTCTTTTGAAGTGCTGCATGGCTGTGGCCTTTCGGTACCCATCTTCAAGAGATGACACTGTTTCAAAGTGTTCCCTGCGCAGTTCTGCGCCTCCTCCACCTCTTTCCCCTGACGAATGCAAAGAGGCTGGTCTGCGGGGAAGCCGTGTTTTCGTGTGACGGCTTACTGGGATGTCAGCATGTATTTTCATCACCAGGTACAGAGTGGCTAAGAAATATTCCCGTCTGTGTATGAGTATCTGGTTTATTTATCGGCGTTTTCATTAGTATAAGAAACCTAGTGTCAAATTGTTCAACAATTTTTGAACAGCACAAAAAACTTTAATAAGTGCTACAGCATGTCTCACGTAAAAAGTTACGAACACAGATATCACCATGGAGTGGGCACATATAGGGCGTGGGGTCGTCACATAGTCACAGGAAGCCCCGTAATCGTGCCATATCGTCGCACAATCATTTTGCAGATGGCAGATCTTCGGCAACATTGTCGAATAATAAAGTACAAGGAAATTCGACTTTTGCCTACAAAGGGTGTCGAACCGGTGGAGATTTGTATCCAGTACGTGGATGTGTAGAAAACATGTGTAAGGTCACGCAAACGGGCATGGGTATTGTTCAATGTTTTCGATAACAGTAGGACAGATGCTGTTGGCAAACATCCACCCGGACGCCCAAGCCTAAGCACTAAGGAAGATGATGTGTGCGTGCAAATACCGTATCAGAGAGGAACGACACACTGCGAAGAATGGCATAGCCCGAAAACTCAGCACTTCGCTGGGTACTGTGCAAAGCAACGTCCACGTCCATCTAGATTACATAAGAGTGTGTGCACAGTTTGCACTGTACACTGCGCACCAAAGAGCTTCACAGACGATGTACGAGGTCTGTTAGAAAAGTATCCGACCTTTTTTTTTATGCGAACACCTGATGGATTATAATCTAGCGCGCTTGCATGAGCCGACCTTGAACCTT
>Ga0209755_10009506_pt1 | contig 10277 bp, 6 predicted proteins | sample TergutCo191P1_FD_187301 | JGI IMG/M metagenome (GOLD analysis project Ga0209755, IMG submission 187301) | Cornitermes sp. P1 segment gut microbial communities from Petit-Saut dam, French Guiana - Co191P1 (SPAdes) (version 2) | ecosystem: Host-associated > Arthropoda: Insects > Digestive system >...
CAATGGACTTATTATACCGCCTTGGGGGGTTCCCTTATCGGGTATTCCGATTCCCTTGATTTCTGATTTTAGTATTTTCCCAATAATGCTTATAAGGCTTTTATCCCTTATACCCATTGTCCACATTTGTTTGAGCAGTTTGCCATGGTTTACTGTGTCGAAGAATGATTTTATATCAATGTCAACAATAAAGTGGCAATTGCTGTTAAACATAAGAAACTGTGTTCTCGCTATTGCGTGGCTGGCTGCCCGATTCGGTCTGAATCCATAGCTGTGATTGTGAAATTTGGCTTCGCATATTGGTTCTAATACTTGGAGTATACATTGCTGTATAATCCTATCGTCCATGCAGGGTATTCCAAGTGGGCGTGTTTTTCCGGGTTGGTATTCTTTTGGTATTTCCACCCGGCGAACACTTTTAGGATGGTAGTTTTTAAGTTTGTCTTGAAAATACTTTATAAACTTTTCTTCCGACCAGTCCTTATAATGCTCTATTGTCCTTCCGTCCGTTCCGGCAGTCTGTGACCCTTTATTGTTCTTTATATTACGGTAGGCTACCAGAATGTTGTTTTCGTCCATGATTATCTTCATTAAACCCGTGAATGTTTTACCTTCCACTGATTCTGCGTGAAGTTCATCAAACACGCTTTGCATGTCGTAATATTCGTTGTTTCGCAGTTTTTGTTTCTTGAGCGTTTTTGGTTTCTCTAAGGTTGTATCACCAGTCAAGTCAACCGCCCCCTTTGTTAGCAAGTTGGTTTCTGTTAGTCATACAAGAACCTTGAAAGATTTAGAAATAGATTACAATCTAACAAAGCGGCAATGCGTTTCCACACTGCCCCACCTTGTCTTGTGGCTATTGCTCCTGCCCCCATTACTAAGGTTGCCAGCTTTTGACTGCCAACCGTGAGGCTATCAACGCTCCTGCCACTACTCTCACTATGATTAAGAATGATTATCCTGATAACGGAACGCTTGAAGGCGTGTCATTGTTCACCAATGACTTTCAGTATTTTCATTCACCACGTCGTCGGGTTGCTATCCCCTTAACATCCATGTCCATAGCTTTCCACGTTCCAACAAGTTTATCTGTTCATATACCTTTAGGTGCTTGCTCTGAGCCTGTGCGCTTGATAGTGCCTATAACACTATAGGGTTGTTCATACTGACCAATTTTACTAAACCCCACGCACCCCGCATATATACGGTATGAGCAATTTATACTCATGCTGCGTTTAGACCCTTACATTCGCAAGTTTGTCATATCATCGCTGATAATTCTCACCATGGGCATTTTATAGACCCCCGACCTATCATACACTCGTCCCTGTTAAGGCTCGCTGTTGCTATTAAGTCCACTATTTCATTGCAATAGTGTGGTTATTTAAGCGTGTACTCTTAGCCGTCTTCACCTAGCTTCGCACCACAGAATGTTGCAAATCCCGTCGCACGTAGGAGTATTAGGGAGGCGTTTCCGGGCGTTACCCCTTCATTCCACCTATCAACCTGTCAGTTCTCCACGTCTAGCGCAGATTCCTCCGCTTCTAGCGTGTGCCTAGTTTTACCGCTCCACTTGGACTATGGCTACAGGCTTATTTGTTCACCTGTAGCGTGGGCTTATACTAGGAACGTGTCACACGGTCTGCACAAAAGGCTTCGTAGGATATGCCGTCAATCAAAACAGCATAACGCAAAGCGCTTACTACAGTACCTTCCATAGACACGTTGGGGTTGTTTGCAAACTCAGCGGAAATGGAAAGGATGCTGGTTACAGGTGGGGTTCCCACGCTTCTTTGCATCCGGTTTCTCGAAACAGGGATGATATTTATTATCCGTTCATCCTCAAGGGATAACCGTTCCCCGTCAAAGATTATATAGTCCACACCTTGTACACCGGATACAGGGCTTGGCTGTCCGGACTGTGCCGGGGTTCCGGTTTGAATGTTTGTTTCCTGTGCCTGTGCCATTATTGGAGCAACTCCTATGAGCATTAAAAAGGCCAAGAGGAAAGCCGTCAAAGACTTTAACCCCTTGGCGAAAGAGCAGTTTGTTAAGTTATCCATAAAATTATTCCTCCTGATTAAATTTATTTGGGTTGATTTCGCTGTTTGTTACCATAAACCTACTCATTGCCGATAGAGGTAGGCGGCAGGAATCCCCCGGAGCTGCTGCTGCCGTTTGTTACCGCAGGCGCACCCGTGGTATGAATATCCATTGGGTTGCCTACAGGCTGAAAGTTCACTCCTTGTTGTAAAGTATCAAAGCGAGGGTCAAGAGCTGTTGATTCAATCATGAAAGGCTGGTGGAAGCTGGGGTTTACAGGCTGCGGAAAGAAACGGCTTGTGGGGTCTGTGGGGAAAAACCCGCTGAAAGTGCCGTAGCTTGGCGGGCGCAATGAAACATTTGCGTCACGGCGCACGTTCACCGTGAAAACATCTACAGGCACGAAGCCGTTAAACTGCGTGGGCCTGCCAAGGTCAAAGCGGTGGTCGGAGCCGGACGAAAACTCGTAGTTAAAACTAAACCTGTCCCAAGCCGCCGTGTGGTAGTCGTTTTCGTTGACAGTTCCGGTTCTGCCCTGCCCCTGCCCGAAACCATACTGCGGGGCAGCCTGCACTGTTGAGGTTTGCATACAAAGCAGTAACAAGAATACTGCCATAGCTACGATTGCCGGGATAAGGCGTTTGATATTCAGTTGTCTGTTCATAAAAATTCCTCCATTTTTTTTGTTTATTTTTAGTGTTAGTTACTCAACAGCTATAGCGACAGCCACAAGCCTTTTTGTCCTCTGGCCTTCGGCGCAGGTTACAAGGCTTAATCGGTGGTCGTTGAATTGAACCAGTGCGGAAAAATCCGAGTAGCAAATGGTGTGCATCATGCTTACGGCGTAACTCCGGGTAATGCCGCCTGCTTCAAGAGTAAGGATGTCGCCTTCCTGCAAATGCCGCACGAAGTCAAAGAAGCCGTTGGAGCGTCCACGGTTATGCCCGATAAGGGCCGTGTTTCCGCTGTTTAACCCGGTGAAGGAAAAGTGGCCCGCCCCTAAATCCATCGCTTCCATAGTTGCGCCTGCAATGATGTTTACGCTTCTGCCCAACCTTTCCACGGTCAGCACACCGATTGTTTCACCGTAGACATATCCCTCCGGGGTTGCAGTTATGGGGGATGCACGGTTGGGGGCGAAGTGTACTGAGTGGACTGAGTTTTCAATTCTTTGGCTATCCTCCATGTGTCCGGGATGGAAATGCACAGCATTTGTACCGGAGCTGCTTTGGGCATGACCGCTGTGATAGGTTTGGCTGCCTTGATTGTGGCGGATTGCCCCCCTGTTTTCCCTTGTGTCCATGTGGACAACAGGCGCAGGGTTTCCGGGGCTTGTTGTTCCGAAAGCATAAGGCGGCAGTTCTGCGGCGTATGCTGTTAGTGCGGCACCAAACATCATGCCGAAAACCAAAAGCACACAGGACGCTTTTCGCATCGCACTCAACATGACAATACCCTTTTTACCAATGAAATAGGAAAGCACCATGCCGCCAACGAACAACAATCCCATAAGGATGTTGCCGATGTGAAAATCCGTTGATTCATCTTCGCTGTCCATAACTTCATCTTCAACAGGCGGGGGTACATATTCGGGCTGTGGCGGCGGCAGTTCCTTTTCTATTACGATGCCGCCTATATGCACCTGCTCTACCGTTACGTTTTCAATAACAGGTGTGCTTTGTAGCTGTTCCGAGGCTTGTTTCATTGTTTCTTGATTGTCTGTGCTTACGTTACTGTTTTCATTACCATTGCTTGATTCTTTTGCATCTTCCCCATCATCCGGCACCTGCTCCGGTGTCAAAGTCGGGATTACAATGGGTATTCCGATAAAATAGGCTGTAAACTCTGTCCTGCCCACGGCTATGCGGGAGATTTGCCCGCTGTACGATGCGGTTGTTGTATAACCTATGGTGGATGTCCTTGTGCCGACCCTGCTGAAAGTGGCTACCGCTGTATAAGTAGTAGCCACTTGGGTATGGTCTATTGGAGCCGAGCTTTGGGTACGCCATTCCACGTTTGTAAGATTATAGGTTACACCGCCATCGGTGATGTTTCTTGGCACAAGGGCTGTGTCCGGGCCGGACAGGTGGGGAAACTCTCTTGTGCGGGTTGAGGTGAAACTGCTGCTTGTAGTGCCTTGGGACGCTATCTGTATAGAGGAGATGTCAAGGCCAAGGACACCGTGGTACCCATCGTCACGGAGATAATCAAGAGTGGGGGCCAACAGCCGTATAATGCTTTCCAAGTCGTTTGTCTGGGTGCTTAACTCGATTGTTTCCACATGGTCTAATACACTATGGGAAGGTATTTCCCGGCGTACAATCTCAGCTAGTTCAAAACGGAAACCGTCACGCTCAAAAGTGTCCCGTGGGATATTGGCAGGGTTTTCATCTTCGTTTAATTCATAAACCCGGATTATTTCCCTACGCCCGTTTTCCCGGCTCTCCCAAACATGGACGGGGTAGATTTGATGAATGACCGGGGATTGCGACACACGCATATGCTGTTCTGCCTGCTGTTCCTCAAAAGGCGGCACAACAACGGTTATGGCTAATTCGCTTCTTTCCCCGCTTGCATGGGCCGGGATGCTTGCCATAACAAACAAAAGCGGCAAGAGTACCGCAATTACATATTTTTTCAATCATCATCACCGTCCTCCGATTCGGTTGTAACCGCATCCTCATCATCGCTATTGCCGCCACCCTCGTCACCTTCAAAACCGTAATCGTCCGGCTCATAGTCGTAACCCTCTGAGAAACCTTCTTTTTTAGGGCGTACAACTTTGAGATAATATGCTGCTCCGCCAACAACCCCTATAATACCGACGAAAATCAGCATATTGTTTCCTATTCTGCCAAGTGCTGAAGGTCTTGCAGGTTCAGGCTCAGGTTCCGGTTTTTCCTCCGGTTCAACTTCCGGCTCGGGGACATGGGGTGGGATTGGTATAGCCGATTCATTTGTTGTAATTTCCCTGCCCACACGTCTTGCCAAAGCCATCAAATCCTCCTCGGTGACGGCGTTCAGAAAGTAGACGTTTTCATTGTCACGGTGGCGGTCAATGACAAGGAAAAACTCGTTGCCGTCCTCACTGAAAATAGTAAAAAACTCCCTGTCCCTGTCAGCTACGTTGTCCACTACTGTCGCCGTGCCGTCCGGGGTGAAGGGTCGAAGCTGGTTGTTCTCAAAATCGCTTTCGCCATTGCCTGCATCTTCGCTATCCTCTTCATTACCACTTGCAACCTCCACATCTATTTCAGATTCTGTATCGCTTTTAGGCAGGCTTGGGTTAAAAAGAGGGTTCCTAATCTTGATTTCGCCAGACTGGATGCCGTATTGGTCTACTGCCTGAATAATAATAAACTCAACATTCTCCCCGTCCAGAAGATGCTCGTTTACAGGTACTGCTATAGTAGAGCGGGAGCCTGTTTGCGGGTCGGTTACGTCTATCCGGATTGTGTCACCGTCAAGCCAAGCAGCGTTTACAATCAAGGTTTCCGCTGCGCTTTCTTCTGGCAGCGGCGGGGGTATTTCGCTTTTCACTGAAGCCAATGCTGTTGTAGTAAAGATACCCATGCAGAGCATGAGTATCAGAATGGTAATAATGGCAAGCAAACGTGATAGTCGGCGTGGGGATTGCAGGCAGGGCTTAGACATAGGCTTCGTCATTGTCATTAGGCACGTCCTTTCGGTTATCCGTTGAGCCTTGCAGGCTTGCAATGGTTGGTGAGGTCTGTGCGTCATATTCTTTCTTCACGCCCGTCTGCCGTCCTGCTTGGAGCAGTGCGGCAAACTCGTCCTCGTTAAGTTTTTCCTTTCGGAACATGGCGACGATTTCTTCATTTTCAAGCTGGATTTTATGCTTTTCCAAATCTCTCAGCTTGGCGTTAAACTCTGCAATCTGCTCCTTGATTTTGTCGATAGCACTGTTTACTTTGATTATTTTGGGGTTTAGTACCATAAATCCGTCCTCCTTTTGAATTTAGTCAGTGTTATAATTTCCATCAGTTAATGCGTCCAAATGCGTGAAAATGCCTTTGCCAAAAGGGTGTGTCAAGCCTTACAATCTCTACGCCGTTAGGGTTCGAGCCGGTGTGCAGGAATAGGTTGTCGCCCAAGTAGATGCCGATGTGGGTAATAAACCGGGGAGATGAAAAGGTTGAATGAAAAAACACCAAATCTCCGGGTACTGCTTCGCTTGGCGATACAGGGCTGCTCATGTTGTAATAACCCTGCGCCGTGCTTCTGCCTATACTTGCGGCTCCGCTCTGGTTTTTGAGGAAGTACACCAGCCCCGAACAATCAAAGGAGTTAGGCCCGGAAGCCCCCCACACGTAAGGCCGTCCGAGGAGGGTTTGAGCCAGTTCCATCATGGCTTCAAAGCTGCCGTCGCCCATCGGCGGCAATGGCGGGTTGTTGTTTATTGACGGCAGCGACGGGTCGGGAATATCGCCCCTTCCCATGTTCGTAAAAAACACCGGGTTGAGAAATTGGCCGTTTCTAAGGACTTCCAAATGGAGGTGTGACCCGGTTGACGCTCCTGTGTTTCCTACCGTGCCGATAACATCCCCCGTGTTGATTTCTTGCCCCACGTTCACCCCTATGCTGTCCATGTGAGCATAACGCACCTCAAGGCCGTTGTTTCCTTGGATTATTACGATATTGCCATAACCGCCCATTGTCCCGGCGAATGAGATTATGCCATCTATCCCTGCAAGTATCTCTGTTCCGGTAGGCAATCCTATATCAATGCCACGGTGCAAATCCCTCTCGCCCGTTATGGGGTGGATTCTGTAACCGTACTCGCTTGATATAAACTGCCTCCACGGGAATCTGAAAGGGTTGCCCACCATCTGCCGCTGTCCCCTTGTCTGCATCAGAATGTCAAAGTGCTGCCGTTGGTCGGGGGCCATACGTTCCGCTATAACATCCGAGAAGTTTCTGGCTGTAAGGGTGACGGTCATAATATGCCAGTCAAAAGCCACAAGAATTGTTTCACCGTCGTCGTTTTCTTCCTCACGGTAGCGAACCTCGACGCTTGGGCTGAAACTCAGTTGGTACTGTTCCTCAAAGAGTTCCCGCAGTTCCGCTTCCAATTCGTCAAGGGTAAAGACGTAACGAGTAGCTGTAAGATAGGCTATCAACTCAAAGGGGTTGTGGCTTATTTCCCCCGTGTTGAAACGGTACTCGTCAAAGCCGGGATAGCCGTTCTCCGCTTCCATGATTTCCATAAGCAAATCCATTTCCCAACGGTTATATGCCAATGACACGGCTTCGATTTCCTGTTCGTCCGAAAGGTAGGTTGTGGCAAAAACAACCCCTGCGCCACTGCTCCCCAATCCGGACAGCGCAGCTATCAACGACGCAATAATATTTACCGCAAGAAAAAGAACCACCACGGCGATTATTACCTTGGGGTTCCTTTTAATGACTGATATCAGCAATCTTGTGGCTTTTGCCGTAAGGGAGCCGCCTTTCTTGAATACACCTGCGGCTTTTCGGCTTTGCCGCAGGGCTTTGGCCTGTTGGCGTTTTATCCTCCGCTTGTACCAAAGGCGGGCAATGGGGTTTCTCTTTAAGCGGGGGTTTGCTTCTATGGCACGGCGATAGGACAACTTTGCCGATTGGCCTGATAGCTTGCGCTCCAACTTTGCAACCTTTTTATAGGGGGCAAGTTTGCGGTGACGCAGTGCGGAGCGTAGCACCGTTTCCCCCGCCAACTCCGTCCTGTGTGCCGCTTTGGTTCCCACGTTTTCGTTCTCCGCTTGGTAAATTTTCATATGAGCTTTGGCTATGGCGGCGTTTACACCAAGCTTCAAAGGGCGTAGGGGCATAGGCCCTTTCAAGTGTTCCCGCTGTGATTTAATTTCCGCACCGAATCTCAGGCGGTTGCTTGCCTTGCCCTTGTCCTCGTCAAAACTCCGCTCAATATAGATTTTACCCTTGGTGGGTAGATTGTTTCTTGCCCTGTCCAATTTTTCCGAGGTTTCGGCTACACGGTGTTCAAGTCTGCTGGTTCTTGCGGATTGTTTGGCAGTAACTGAATCGGCGGCATTGACAATAGGTGAATTGTTAGAGCCGGAACTGCCGGAGCCACCGTTACCGAAGTTGTTGCCGGAGCCGTCAAAACCGGATTGCCGCTCTTGCTGTTGCTGCGTTCGTGGATGTGTGGGAGTTTCATACAAAGGCGTGGCTGTGGGGGAATCGCTTAACCTGTCCGTACTTCCTTCGCCGTCCTGTAGCTTGGTTTTCTGCCGTTTATGGTGTAATTGTTTACTCCGTAGAGAAGCGGAGCCGGGTTTTGGGGTGCTGCTTGTTTCCTGTAGGGCTGCGTCCTCTTGGAAAGGTATATCTTCGTTGACATCGTATTCGCCGTAAATATCTTGGTCGTTACCGTCCGGATAACTGTCAACGTCTTGGGAATTGCTCCCTTCATCATAATTTTCCAAATCAGCCTGCGCCTCAGCTTCATCATCGGTAAATTTTAGCCTGTTTGGATTCTCGTTTTCGTCAGAGGCTTGAAGTGCCGGGGCCACTTCTTGCAACCACTTGGACTTGCGCCGTTTGGGATGCCGTGCCTGCGCTATATCCTCAGTGCCGCCGCCGAGTGCTTCACCTATATTAGCGGATGTGGCTAAGGTAAACTTCTGCGAAGCCCGTGTTTTGCGTATATTGGATAGCTTGTGTTCATTGAGGTTTGCAGGGTTTTTGCTTTCGTGGGTTATCCTACCATTCGGCTGATGTTGCTTGTCGCCGGAGGTTTTCAGCCTTTTGGAACGGGACTTGTCAGAAATACTTCTTTTTGGTTCAACGACAAGTTTAGGTTCGATTGTGGATTTAGCTTTAACGGCAGGCTTTATTTCATCAACCGGAATATCGCCGTCTGTAATTCCAATCTCATCAGTAGGGCCGGTATCTGTTTGAGATGGGCTTCTTGCCGGAAAGTGTAGTACCGTTCCGGCAGGTTTCGGCGGTAAAATAAAAGCCTCGGAATCATCTTCGGAGCCTTGGCTTGTAATGCTTGGCGGGGTAGGCGTGGTATATGATATTGCCTGATGTTTTGCAGTGCCGTCGTCACTTGTGCCTTTGGAAAGCCTTTGTTTTTGGCGGTTGTGTTTACTTTGCTGTTTCCTGTCAGCCGCCACAGTATCAGGGTTAACGCCGATATTGCCGCCTCTGTCCATTCTAATCCCAAATTGGGACGAGCTTTCTGTACCTTGCTCCGGGGTAATCCCAACTTGGGACAAGCTGCCGGGTTTGCCGCTGTCCGATATATCGCTGAACGGTGAATCCTCAGATTTGACAATACCCGGCACATCCCCGAAAGGCGTATCGCCCTGAATATCGGCAACAATTTCATCAGGTGCATTGTTCCGCAAATCATGCCGTTTGTCCCGCTTGCTTATACGGTTTTCATTTCCGGCTGTGATGTTCTGCTCAACAAGGCCGTCTCTGGTCATTTTAGTAAGAACCTTATCCCGTGCCTTAAGCATCTCCTTACCGCCACGGCCTACAGGGATTTTCCTGCTCATGCCGTCACTGCCTCATCATGTGTTTTGGGCTTGAAGTCAAGAACATTTGAGCCTTTTGCGGCGGCATTGGCGGCGTTTATCTCCTTTGCCTTGGCTTCGTAGGCGGTAAGATGCTCTGCGGCAGGGTCTTTGCGTTCATGCTCCTGCCGCTCCTGCCGTATGTCCTTGGCGTTTTGGTTTAACACGTCCAATTTGTCCATAGCCTTGCCTGCGGTTTTACAAATGCTGTTAAGGCACTTTTTGTGGGCTTTATAAGGAGCGCACATGGCCTTTGCCAAAGCCCCGGCTTCTTTTGGTTTTTCTTCAACGTCCTTGCCCATAACCATACGGAGCATATTTTTCAGATGCAGGCCCGTTTGATGATACTCGTTACTGAATCGCTCTATATTGGAAACAGATTTATCGCAACGTGCCATTGCCAGATTGCAGTCTTTTTGGATTTGCTCACAGGTTTTTTTGATACCCGCAAACCCGGCAAGGCTGTCAAGGACGGCAACCCCTGTATCCTTAACGGCAGCCACAGCGTTTTTACAGGCTTGCACTATGCTGTTGCGAAGTCTGTTGAGCTGAGATTTAACCCCGGCAACCTTGGCTTGCAAGAAATCTACAGTATTTACAAGGGCCGTCTTAATAGGATGCTTCTGAATCTCCTTCATGTCCATGATTTGGCTTTTCATGTCGGCTATCTGCCCTTCGGCTGATTTT
>Ga0209755_10009507_pt1 | contig 10276 bp, 10 predicted proteins | sample TergutCo191P1_FD_187301 | JGI IMG/M metagenome (GOLD analysis project Ga0209755, IMG submission 187301) | Cornitermes sp. P1 segment gut microbial communities from Petit-Saut dam, French Guiana - Co191P1 (SPAdes) (version 2) | ecosystem: Host-associated > Arthropoda: Insects > Digestive system...
CTCGTATATGCTTCCTTATATCTTCCAGCACCTTAAGGTCATGAACCCGTTTTTTTTTTCTACACATTTTCTTTGTTACTGTGATGTATTCTTGGTTATGGTCCATATATTGTGTCTCTCTGGGGGTGACAAATTCGGTATCCAATAGGTTTGCTGAACTTTGTATGGATTTGATGACAGTACAATAAATGATTGAATGAATGCTAAATGGCCTCCCTTCACTTATTTTTGTAATTCTCAGTATTCATTCTCATCCTCCTATTCAGCATGTTGATTCGGGCTCTATTTCTTACTTCCACCTTTATCTGGCATTCTTCATCATACCAGCCACTCTTCTTTTTTCCTTTCTTCATATCCCACCACCTCAGCAGTAATTGCTGTCACCACTGTCTTAATACTCTCCCACTTAGTTTCACTTTTTTTCTCATTCTGATTATTGTGTTTCTCATTATTTTCAGTTATCCCCTTATCTCTTCTTTATAGATCCTCATAATTTCCATATGCTTCAACTTTTTAATATCATACTTCCTTTGTTTTGCACCATGTATATTTTTGTACTTCGATATTTTCTGCCAATATTTCATTCGAACTAAATGGTGATGCGAGTCACAGTCTGCATGTCACAACTTCTTACATCCATAATGCTGGATGCATGCCTTCCATCTACAATATGTGGTTAATATGATAACTAGTTCTTCCATCAGGGGACTGCCAAGTCTTCTTATGTACATTTTTGTGTGGGAAGTACGTGCTTTCGATTATCATATTATTCTTAGTTACAAAATCAATTACCCTAATCCCATTCTCATTTGGTTTTTGATGCAGGCTGCATTTCCCTTTAGCTGGCTTAAAAATGTCTTCCCTTCCTATTTTTGAATTAAAATTGCCCGCTATAATTTTTGTATCATATGCTGGAATTCTTTGCTACATCTGATTACATTTATCATAAAGTAGTCCTTAACTAGATCGTGATTTTCTTCCTCAGGTGCATGTACCAAAATTATTGTAAAATTATTAGACTTTCCTTTCATTCTCTCCTCCACTGCTTCAAAATTCATAATTGTTTGTTTATACTTCCGTTGTTGAGAAAACCAGTTCCAAAAATGTTACTTTCATTACCACTATACCTGTTTTACCATTCCTACTTTCTACAGACTGAGTACATTTTGAGCAGGAATATAGAAGTCATAATCCTTATAACTTTTCTTTGCCATTTCACTACTACGATCCAACTGGCATTCATTATTAGGCTGACAAAAAATAAGATTTTTGTTACAGACGTGAGGTTCTTAGCCTCACCCCAACCTCCACCTTGGATGACATGGATATCTCTTTTTGTCTGGGTCATCACCTTTGACCTGTCTGGCATGGGAGTACCTACCAGTAGCTACACTAATGCCAGCTTAACTCTCCAGATCATTTGACCACACAAGCCCCACCACTATGACAAAGAAGAGATATCTTCAGGGGGAATGAATTGGATAGGATGTGAAAAAAGTGATGCAATTTGAGGTATTATCTTCCTGGCATTTTCCTGGAGGGATTAGTGAAAAGTATGTAAACCACCAGTAAGGATAGTTTGAATTGAAACTCAGTTCTGAAGCTGGGATATCGTAAGTAGGAAGAAGGGGTGCCATCCATTTTACTATGGTATTCATGGATGGTTAAAAATTCCATAACTTCATCACTGTTGCCATCCACAGACATTTTTCAACCTTCTATGGAATCATGTGGTCCTTCCACATTTTCTCATTTTCACATACAGAAAACATAACACAGTTAAGACTGAACAAAATAAGAGAAACAAGTACCAGTTACAAGTATATATATGTTATTTATTACGTTCTGGATAAAAGACATAACCTGAAGTATCACTAAACTGATCTTCTAATGAAAATTTAGTTTGCTGTATTTACCATTTGTTGTGCAGTTTTTTCTTCATACCATACACAACATTCATGTCATTCATTATATTTGTTGGCTATGTCTTCTGGAAAACAAAAAAACAAATATTGTTAGTAAATAATACAAAATACTCGTGGTTCTAGACTGTTTGTTGAAGGACACCTGTAATACTCCAAATGGCAATATTACTTTCAATTAGAGAACATACAGTATACGATTTCCATGACATACATTTAAGCATACATAAAACTCTAATCCAACAATTCAAGAATATATCAACCATGCACTATATTACAATATCAAGGTTTTATAATTAGAATACTGGGAATCCAACATGTTTCAACTCTTTCTTGTGGGTCATCCTCAGGGAGTGTACACCAGTATTTGTATAAAATGTGAATTATAAATAGGTAAAGTGTGTTCAAATTGTATTAGAATTGTCTGTTGTCTTGATGTTTGTACAGTATAATACTTTCTCTTCCTAGTACCCTACCTACAATTGGTATGCAGGGTGGAATGCATACCAGACAGTCATCCATACAGAATAACAAGTATGAAGTGTCACATAAATGTGGTTGTTTCTCCTGATGATGGGCACATAATTACCCAAAACATGTAGAGAAAAGAATAAACATATTTTGCACCCAGTTTGCTATATTTACAATGTGATTTATTGGTTTAAGGTTTCCAGTGGTTCAGTGTTGATGCTAAGGCTGTTTTTGATTGTTGGTACCATGTGGAATTGGGCTGCATTGACATTGTTTCAGAGAAACATGCCCCCATATTCAGGGTATAAGAGTGGAGGTACCCTGAATACTGATGGAGCACCTGTTTACCAAATAAAACAGCACCACAACCCAAAAGACAAAATATCAATTTTAGAAAGGATTTCCACAAAGGTAAAATAATAAATTGCAGAGAGAATTCCTGCTAAATGTATGGTCCCTCTTTCAAATAACTTTGCCCTTAAGGTATGTGCACCAAACAGTGTTATACTTGGTGAAATATACTTCTAGACTGTTGGACACAAAAGATGTGAGCACTATGCTCTTCTGAAGTGTATTTAACTACTGACATGACACACATTTCAGAAGGCTTCATCTCCATTGTCAGGGCATTGATAACTTCATATATTCCAATAATATACTTGTGCACTTAAACAAGTGTATCAACATACCTGCCATTTTCTTTTGTATTTGTCATTATTATTCTTTAGTGACATGTTTATTGAACATCCAGATTCCTGTGTAATCCCAGTCATTCGATAATCTAGTCTTAGAATAGTTGTATTATCTTTAATACCCAGGGAAATGGCTTCACCTCCCACCTAACACACACAGAGAGACAGACAATGTATGAAATCAAGCTTACCTCTATATATCAAAAGTAATAAACTCTCAGCAATATTAATATTGTAAGAAGACCTGATGAGCACCATCCTCTGTTTTCATTATTTTTTATTTTGTTATTAGTGTCAGTCCATGACCCTTTGATCTCCAGGTTAATATACTACACACTAAACCACCAGGGTGCCTGTTAGTATATGAGCTGAGCTGAGTGACTTTTACGCACATTTCTACTATGCTGTCTTTACAAGAAAAGAACTTACTTCTCTGAGGCAATTGTTGCTCACATCTAGAGCCTGAAGGGTGGTGTTCTGTTGCAACATCTGACCAACCTTGATAGCTGCTTCTTCAGTGAATCCACAGCCAGCCAGAATCAGTTCTTTTGGACAATCACTACTTGCCAGAGCAGAACATAACTCTATCACTCCCTCATTACCAATGATATTTAGTCGAAGATCTAGCAACTCCAATGGTGAGCCTGTACATGTTAGTCCACAAGCCAGACCAGTAGCTCCAGCAGCACCTGACAACACAAGACTTCATTTAGATATTTAGGGGGTACTATGGCACAGGCAAGAAAACATGAAATCATACCAGTGGCAATTGTTGACTCTACAGATGTGGGACCAGTCCCCCTTTACTTATTTTATTTAGCTTGCTTTTCTTTCATGCAAAAGAAGGAAGGTTTGTGTGTGTGTATGCATGTGCCATTTCAACGCTTGTACAAGTTGAATGATGTTCATCAAGCCTACTATATTTGTTTATTTCCTACATTTGGTAATATGTTGTTGTGTTGCTTCCTTCTTCACAGTGACTGAACTAAATATAGGTTGATGCTACATGTAAAATGATTGTGCTGCAATGACACCAAACTAGGAAATAAAGTAACAGTTTATTAGGGTCATGAAGCAGCTTTGCATTCAGTATCCGAAAACAAGTGCTCATAACAAAATGTTATTATTTCTTAAAACAGAAGACATTACAATTATTAAACAGTTTTGACATTTATATGAGCCTCTTGGCAGAATTTAATTATATGTGGTCATCATACACAAATATAAGAATGATCAGTCACCATTCTACCATTCAGATAATAGATAATTAAACAACAACAAAGTTTAAGATGCCCTTAAAGGAAGAAGCGTGTGAAAGAGTTTATGATGTTGACAATGTCAATAGAGCATTTAATAATATTCATTGTATCCTTCTGAGGTACTTTGAAAACAGTTTTCCTATTATTTACAAAAGTTACAGAATTGAGTGCTATGCTACAAATCAGAAGGTCGCTGGTTCCATCCCAGCTGGTGTCAGTGGATTTTTCATTGACATAAAATTCTTCTGATCGCACTATGGCCCTGGGGTCGACTCAGCCTCTAACAGAAATGAGTACCAGGAGTATTTCCTGGGGGTAAAGGCGGCCGGTGCGTAAGGCTGTCAACCAACCACCATCTTGTGCAGTTGTCATGAAATCTGGGAGCCTTAACTTCCTGGAACCCTCTGGGCTTGTCCAGTCTTGTAATGGGACTGCTTTTACAGGATTGAACACAATGATTGGATTATTAAAGGTATTAAAATATCATGTAAAAGGAAAAGAAGTCATTATATTATATAATGAAACACTAATGATCTTCAAGTGAAAGAATATTATAAGAAGTACTGCGCAATTTTGAGAAGAATGAATGAGGAAAAAATTTACACTATAATAACCACAAAATCTATATAAACAGTCTAAGATTCTACCTGCTCCATGTCAATACATACTTTTATTAATGAATTTCATTATCAATAATCAGGAAATTTTTCAAACAAATGCATGTATACACAATATTAATAATACAAGGCATGAACACCATCTTCATAGACCAAATGCCAGCCTACCTTGTTTTCAAAACATCCCAAGTTATGCTGGCATCAAAATTTTCAGCAGTTTACCATCTAGCCTGACAATTCCCAAGAATGACATGGGAAATTTCAAAGCAGCCATAAGAAAATACTTTAAAACACACTCCTTTTGCTCTGTAGATGAACTTTTTATGTGTAAAGATGGTCCATAATATGTACAATGTTTGTAGTATTTTACACTGTAAAAATTGTATATATTTGTGCTTTTGTGATTTTTTCCACATCCTACTGTCTTTGTTACACAAAATTGATGAACAGGTGTGATGTACTGAGTATAGAGGGCGTTGCAGGAAGAATCTGTCATACTTTGGGAGAATATTCCCTGCATTAAATTACACTGATATAAACAAAAGTACCCAGTCTGAGGTTGAATTTTTCTGGACATTATTATGATGTAAGTTTTAAAGAATGAGAACTTTTATGCATTTATACAGGGTGAACACAAAAACACTCCTTGACTGTTTGTTTTATGAAATTCCAGCATGAACCAGCTGCATTGCTGTGAAGTGAGCATCATCTTGCATTTTACTACCCTCTGGCATTGGGCAGGAAAATTAAATTTCCTGAGTTAATGTATCTGCAGTCCCATATTTATAAAAATATTCCAGTAAGTTTTGATTTTATAACTACTTGAAATCAAGGAGTGTTTTTGTTTTCACCCTGTATATAAACAAATGCATATTAAAACATAGAGGAATTTGTAGTTCTTGTAGTATTGACACCTGTACGTAACATGTAATTAACATCTGAGTGACACAGAGATATTAACTGAGCAAGAAAAAGTCACACTTGTTTCATAGATATTGTCCTTAGTATTCCAAGTACTTAACATAGCACACTTGCTTCCATATGGCTTATTTTGGCTATTGTCTCAAGTATGGACCTGCATGGTGTAAGGATAACAAACTGTGGTAAGCAGGTACAGGACATGGAACTGCAAAAAGATTAACTTTTTCTGCATCATTTTCTCTGTAAATTTTCATCTTCAGATATAGGAATGTTTGGTTATATCAATGGCAAGTAACCTAAGGAATGCTCTCAAAAATTATGGCATTCCTCCTGAAACACTCTGTGTTTGGCCATGCAAATCAGTTTTTGCTAAAGAACATGCATTTGGCCAAACTACTACCCTTCCTTATAGAAATGCCAGTGAAAGATAATGCCAAAATTAGGACATCATCATAATAAATTATATCCCTACTATTACTATTTTTACACAAAAATGGAAAACTTTTTTATAGCTTAAAGTGTGATTTAATATACCTAGTATTTCAATATTGCATTTACTCATATATGTACAGTAAAATATTTTTTTGCATGACATAGATATCAGTACCTTTCAGCAGAATGCAGGGCAAAAGCACACCACAAAAGCAGCTGATCAATCTTCTGAAGAAGTGGCAAAGTTAAAATGTTTGCAATTGACAATACAAATAAAAATTAAATATGCAAGGACTTTGTGACAGACTGCATTCTGGGAATGCTTCCTTCAACTCAGTTCAGAGTCTTTTCACACATCCTTTAAAAGCAGGAGTGGGATTGCCACAAGACTATAGTTTTACCTGTCACGTTGTATGGGTGTGACACTTGGTTTGTATTTATTAGGTCAAAGCATATAAATTATATCAATTTGTACTTTTGAAAAAATACTAGAGTGACTAAATTAAGAATGGTATGTGATGGGTAGAGATTAGAGCTTACAGGGGTTAAGGGTATAATTGTCCCTTTACAAGCCATGAAGGTAATAAGTTCCACTTTTTATTCATCTCAGCAATAAATGGAGTTGAGTGGTCTGTCAGCTTCATGCACCAAGCCTTGACCCTCTAGAAAAACCCCTACATCCATGAAACTAAGAAGACCTTTACTACAAAAGTAATAAATGTTTACTCATGACAGGCTGGCAAAGTTTCAGAATAAGCAATTCATTTGTGCAATTTCTGACATTCCATTTGAGTACTGTAGTATGACATAATCCCAGCGCTCATATATTAGTTCATTTCAATTTTAGTAACACCCTCACTTGCACAGAATCTTACCTATTTTGTTATTGCATAACACTAATTCTTTAAGTGTTGGATGAACAGTCAACAGCTTTCCTATCATAAGGGCACCGTGATCTCCAATGTTACAGTGTGAGAAGTCCAGTCTGGTAATAGTTGAATTATTTTCTATGTACTGCAAGAGAATGGTAAGCAAGCCATCGTCCAAGGTACTCCGATGGATTCTAGAACAATTATAATTAGTAACTGTTTTTAAATTCTAGTCAGTGAGTTTCTTGAACTAAATACAGCCTTCAATGGGGGCTGTAAGATCATTGAACTAAGCCTCTTGAAATTTAACTAATAAAAAATACCACAATTAGAAGGAAATTTATTTAAAATCCCCACCTAGGTTATGTTGAATTGAAACCTAAGAAGATAAAATAAGCAAACATAACAAATTTTGGCATACAGTGTTTAAAATTTGGTGCAAAAATATTGTAAGAAACATGACCTTACATCACAATGAACTTCATAATTGAAAGGAAACTGGTATAGTAATAAAAAACATATTTATTTAGAAACTTCTAGTGACATTTCAGCTGAATTATGTTTCTGCTGGTAGTGCAGTAGATTATTATATGTTTTACTGCATTGTAAACCAAATAACATACAATCTGCAAAATTTTAATTAGGATTATTAAAGTGTTTAACTCTTCAGTTCCAGCCTTGGTACTTGTACAGACCTTGGATTCTTCCCATGCTTCTGGTCTAGGTGTACCATCTACTCATGAATGCATTTAGGGGTACTGTAAATTCAAAACCCATCCATACTGGGCAGTAATCAAAAATTAAACTCCAAAATCATTGAAAATATAAGGTAAAGTATAAATAAATTTTTCCCTCTGCACGCCAGGAAGGTATATGCAGCAGAGATATAGGTCCACTCATTGTTAACCTCAGTACTAGACAGGGATGAGTTGTCAGCTGCAAGTCCTGATCAGTTAGCTCAGGGGAAATGCCAGCAGTACCTGCTGACTAGGAGTTTGGGTGGGCCCCAGAGTCAGCCTGGAGGGTTTGAAAATCTCTTATTCATCTATGTCATTTTGCTGTATTTAAAACTGAAGGGAAACACTTACTACAGATTTATATTTATAAACAGCACAAAATAAAAAATAATGATGCCAATATAATCAACTCTAACAATTTAACCAATGTAATAAAAGTGTTGGGGCTGGGATATGACAGTCCATATAGCATCTTGCTATATGCTGGAAGGTCCAAGTTTGAACCCCAGTGACAGCATGAGATTTTCTTTTCTCCATACCCTTCCAGAGCAGCCTTGGAGCCCACCCAGCCTCCTTTACAGTGGATACCAGGGCTCTTCCCAGGGGCAAAGGAGTGGGAGGTGTTATTAACCACCCATCCACATCTAGAGTCAAGGTTATGAGTGCGTAGCATTATACCTCTAATCCCCTTCTGTGCCTGCATGATGTCGTACAGGGAGACCTTTATGTAAAAGTATTACAAGCAATTGGGCTGTCACCAACAATGAAAGCAAATACTTACATAAAGATTCTACTGTAATGATGCTGGAGAATGTAAAATCTTATGAGGCATGCCCCCTTTCATAAGTGTTGAAATTTAAATGTTTTGTGTTAAAAATTAAGATTACAATCTGTGTATATTTCATGAAAAAACACTCAAGTGGAATATTATATTCAGCTGTTCTTACCTGAAAGTATGTATGCATTTTGCTGAGTTCAGTCCCAAACCAATATTTTTGCAATCCATTGCTGAAACTGTAAATAAGGTCCAAGAGTAGTCCATACCACATTCATGGACTCCAAACATGATGTGCAGTTCCTGGCAAGTGTCACAACAGTCAATTATTTTACAAATTAGAAATTCCAACTTACGTAATAAAACAAATGTGGCTCTGATGCATGTAATTCCCTCTCTTATCCTAGCAATCACCAACAAAAGTCACAGACTCATTATCCTATAGCCATACACCACCAAAATAATAACAAAAGAGGGACGTTATACTCCAAATACATTTTTCAGTTGTGTTCTTTGTGGAGACTATGGTCTTTTGGGTTGTGCTATCATGTAATTTGGTATATAAAGAATAAATAAATAAATAAATAGAACAATTTATCACATATGGCTGACTTTGAAGCTCCAGTCACCATTTGACTAGCAGCAGGACAGTGTGCACCTGTCACTGCAGTTGCTGCAAGAGCACAGAAAATCTCAGTCTGCATGACAGGTTGCTGTTCTGAGTGCTCAGTATGGCTAAGTTTGAGTCCAAGAAATTCTGATATAATCTTTTGGAAACTGACTGCCACCTGCCATTCAAACTCAGTACTATGAAAATTAGAGTAGTCTGATCATTTTGTATGTTATGAAATGCCATTTAGTCAACAGCAAATTTCATATAGTACTGAATAAAGAGCGGCTGTGAATGCGTATGAAAGAAGGCAGCTTTAGTCTCTGTGCAATAGAACAAAATTAAAAGCAAACTTAAAGTAAGTTGTGAGGTCTGAAGTTCTCACAACATGACTATGAATGCTATGGTCTTCTGAACTGTAATGTATTCTATTCTGGTAGACTACCAAAACATTGGTACATTTTTGCAATGTGGCATAGAATCACATTCCAGAGGACAGGATTCTTTAGAGTCAGATAAGTGTCAACACTGACAGTGCTGCTACACCCGATGTAATGACCACACTGCCACAATTTCGTTATCCAAATCTAATTTGTAGAAAGAGGGCAAACCATGTGAAGGTGAGATCAAGATAGGGCAGAATTCATAAAATGCATCCTTTTCACATTTATTATCACTGCAGTTCCTCTTACAAGAATCTTGCCAGTTTTTGCTGACACAAGATAAATAGTAACTGCCATAAGAACCTAAAATGTCACATGTTCTTTGCAATTTCGCATCTTCATTGTTTTTCATGTTAAAATGGTATTCATGAAGTGTGAAATGTGACCCCACAAGAGAAGTAGGGAAGTAACGTTGACGTCAACTTCAACTTAAACTTTAATAGGATTCCAAACAATCCAGATGCAGGAGTTCATCCAATGGATTTAGGAACAGTCATAAAATAAGAAAGTTGTCTCCTTGTAACAGAA
>Ga0209755_10009508_pt1 | contig 10276 bp, 6 predicted proteins | sample TergutCo191P1_FD_187301 | JGI IMG/M metagenome (GOLD analysis project Ga0209755, IMG submission 187301) | Cornitermes sp. P1 segment gut microbial communities from Petit-Saut dam, French Guiana - Co191P1 (SPAdes) (version 2) | ecosystem: Host-associated > Arthropoda: Insects > Digestive system >...
CACCGTGAATTACAAATATTATTACAGTTTAGTTAACATACCATGTGCGGCTATTCGATGATAGACAGCTTTAAATCAAATCACTTTGTTCCGATGCTCTGTGTAGGCTTAGACATCCGTCTACATTTGCGTGACTTCAGTAACTGAAAGTATGTTCAGGCTTCGAGAAACTAAAACTTGCATGACGTGAATGGAAACTGACAGACGCGTTATGGGGCCGAATTCGTATATTATGCTGGCATTAACGCTCAGAATGTCACGTGAACTACATGTAGCTTCAGGGCTTTCTGCTGCTGTGATTTTGTGAATATACAGACCGAATATATAATTTGGTGCAACAAAAACAGTACAATAAATTACTTGGTAACAAAAGAGTTGATTTTGTAAACAAGGAAATGAAGTAAGATAAAGTATGGAGACAAGAAAATAGCCACGACTCAGATTGATAAGGAGAGATTTTGATTATTTCTTTGATATCTTCGTGTTGGCAGGTTTTATCCCAAAACAATATGTTTTCTAGAAAGTTTTAGACGATATAACGCGTTTAATTCACTCCTATTTTGGCAGGTTTGCTTTACTATTTACCGCCACGAAACTGAAAATATATGACATAGTTGCACGTGTGTTCAGTGTGTATTTTAGATAAGAGTTGTCTTAATAAAACTAATAAATTTAACTACGCAATTGCTTGATTTCAGGCTTCCGCCGCGATGTAGATGTAGAAGATACATCCGAAGTTCTGCGATATTACGCAACGTAGAATGGTAATTCCATACTGACGATTCGGGACACCATATCAGCTTCATCTTCAAGGGTCAAGATGTTTTCTTGGACTTATTTACCCTTGAAGATGAGACCAATAAGTTGTCTCGAAACGTCGGTACGGAATTACCACACTACGTTCCGTAATATGCCCGAGAGCGCAGATCCACACAACTGCGTGTTAACATAATCCAAAGAATCTACACAGCTAATACCAAATCCCTCTTGCTTTATCTAGAACATCAGTGTGTCCCGTCCAATTCGCCATGCGACCTGCTGTTTGCTGTTTTAGGTTAACTGCACAAATTATCCTCAACTGCTGTAACGTCGCCAAAATTCTTTTTTGCATTTATTATCTGTCCAATCCAAACTTAAATTCTGTTCCATTATCAACTTCTAGACACATCACTGGTGAACTTCATATATCATGAATCATGCATATTTATCATCAGGCAAAGATTTTGTCTTCTACTCGGATTGGCTATATTTTAGGCCAAACCACTGTTATTCGTAAGACCTCCCTTCTAAGATATTGAAAGCAAAGCTTGCATGAAGTGTATGAAGCTGAATAACATCTCACAGCAGTGTATGATGCGGAATAAAATCTCGCAGCAGTGTATGATGCGGAATAACATCTCACAGCAGTGTATGATGCGGAATAACATCTCACAGCAGTGTATGATGCGGAATAACATCTCACAGCAGTGTATGATGCAGAATAACATCTCACAGCAGTGTATGATGCCAATAACATCTCACTGCAGTGTATGATGCAGAATAACATCACACAGCAGTGTATGATGCGGAATAATATCTCACAGCAGTGTATGATGCCAATAAGATCTCACTGCAGTGTATGATGCAGAGTAAAATCTCACAGCAGTGTATGATGCAGAATAGCATCACACAGCAGTGTAAGATGCAGAATAATATCACACAGCAGTGTATGATGCAGAGTAACATCTCACAGCAGTGTATGATGCCAATAACATCTCACTGCAGTGTATGATGCAGAATAACATCTCACAACAGTGTATAATACAGAATAACATCACACAGCAGTGTATGATGCAGAATAGCATCACACAGCAGTGTATGATGCAGAATAGCATCACACAGTAGTGTATGATGCAGAGTAACATCTCACAACAGTGTATAATACAGAATAACATCTCACAGCCGTGTATGATGCAGAATAGCATCACACAGCAGTGTATGATGCAGAATAGCATCACACAGTAGTGTATGATGCAGAGTAACATCTCACAGCAGTGTATGATGCCAATAACATCTCACTGCAGTGTATGATGCAGAATAACATCACACAGCAGTGTATGATGCCAATAACATCTCACTGCAGTGTATGATGCAGAATAACATCTCACAACAGTGTATAATACAGAATAACATCTCGCAGCAGTGTATGATGCAGAATAACATCACACAGCAGTGTATGATGCAGAATAGCATCACACAGTAGTGTATGATGCAGAATAACATCACACAGCAGTGTATGATGCAGAATAATATCTCACAGCAGTGTATGAGGCCAATAATATCTCACTGCAGTGTATGATGCAGAATAACATATCACAGCAGTGTATGATGCAGAATAACATCTCACAGCAGTGTAAGATGCATAATAACATATCACAGCAGTGTATGACGCAGAGTAATATCTCACAACAATATATGATGCAGGATAACATCTCACAGCATTGTATGGTGTTGGATAACATCTCACAGGAAACCGGTTTAGATTCGTAAAACTCCGAAAGGTACTGACTCACACAGAATGCATTACCGTAATATAATAGTGATTAATTTACTGTGATCCGAAATTTGATAGTTATATTGATTGTACTCCTTCAATATGTTAAAATCTTTAGTAAATGTAGCTTTACCCTTTTATGCCCAATAGTTTTGATGTGCTGTAACGCGTTTCACGTTTAAAAACCTACATTATGCCCAATGAAGTATTTGTCTTAGGAATCCTTTTTATAAAGTAAGGTTGTTTCCCTGCACTGAATTAAACAGTGTTCTCTGGAATGGGCACGGAGCGAGTTTACTGCGCTTTACGAACTGAATCTTTAAATGTATTCATCACGTTCTCAGTTTATGTTCATTTTTCAAAGGTTTTAGTGAAGCAGGATCCTTCTTGAAAGGTTGGTAGTTTCGCCAGTCTTTAAGATATTCGCTACTTGTGGTGAAGCTCGAAGATTCATTGTCATGTTTACAAGAGCCCGTCCTGAATGATATGAAACAAATTTTGGAATTGGTTTCATTGTTATAGTCGCTGAGTTAATAACGCAGGAAAGTTTTGTGTAAATACATTTTAATTTAACACCATAGTCGGTTATCTGCTTTGGAAATATTCTGATATTGCATGAGTTTTTAAAGACTTATAATCATTATTCTACAACACATATTTCCGAAATATTTCCCATAAGGACGACAATTTGTTCTCCTTTAATTTAAAATACAACTCCTCTTGATCTGCATTTTTGAGACCAATAAAACAGTTTCATTCAGCAATTAATGGTTAGAGCCTCGTTATATTTCACTAGTTAAAACTACAGTTTACATTCTAACACAACAAGGTTTTATATGTTGTGCCTTCTGCTTGGCTTTAGCAACTTCGTCTTGCTAAAATATTCCAACGCCTTTTATTACCCTATTCCTCACATACATTGGTTGTTACATACGAGTTTCACACCTACGCTTGCGTCATTGCCAGAATTATCACCTCCGCTAACGTAGGTTATATTTGCTGGAACATATCACACACTGTTATACACCCAAATCATGGGAACAAAATGTGATCTTAATTGGCGAAGGCGATACTGAGGATACGACCAGCATAGGCTTTGAAACACGTACTTCATAACCAATAAACGTGACAATGTGATCACTTACACATTATAAAAGGACATAATTTACTATAAGATTCCTGTGAATAAAAATCGGCTTCGAAATAAGTATAGGAAGTCAGCCACACGTGGGATGTCTGACTTTCCCGTTGCTGTAAAGATTTATATAGTGGTTGTCTGGGCTATGACACCGTGGTGTTTCACAGGTGGCTATCAGAGTCCTGTATGCTTCCTGCCTGCAACTTCAGTACAGAAGTTCAACCCTGCCGACTTTAGTGTGTACCAGACTTAGGGTCAGTGTAAGCAACATCGCTGCAGCTGCAAATCTAGGGTGACTATGTTCTTCGGAACGTCCAGCGATAGCACTTCTGTGACAGATTGGTAGCTGCGCGTGTGACTGCCAATGGCTAATGCAGGTATCAAGGGGTCTTCTGAGGGGAAACTTCACAGTTTTGTTTAAATGTCAACGGTTCAGTTTCAGCAGATCATATCAAGATTCTTACGATTCCCTGAATTTTTACATCCACGGCCGTTACAGTTTCCCATACTACAAATCATTCTGTCGCATATGAGCTTACTGAGGTGTAAGTTTATGTGCGGTGACCAACGTCTTCATTGACATCTGTCAGCCGCACAAGTCAATCAGGTAGGAGATCAGTTACGTGACTGGCACTGGCAAGACAAGTCTTTCTCTTAACTGAGAGACTCAATTCTGCAGGACTATAGCAGACGTCCAGGTAATCTCTGAAAGGCCGAGTGACGGCTCAGTTACTGCTGTCACTCTTAAGACCTACAGTCCGTGTCACAGAAACACACAGACGCGTCATTACAAAGCCCGTTCAATATACTTAACAGCGCTGAGGGTTGCTTTTTTAAATATTACTGCCAATGTTATCTTTCCACTACAAAACCGAATGTCTTGCCCACGTCTTGTCTGTCTTTATCCATCATTAATCACAGTGGAATTCTGGATGAATAATGCAATTTTAAGCTCCAGTTCTTTGAATTTTCTGCATTCACTTTAACTTAATATGAAATACAAATTCCGCTATATGTACATACTTTGTAATGTATTCAGTAAATATGGAGGTAAATTTACTCTTCCTTGACCACTGAGCAGCTGAAGGTTAAATGGAGAAGGTAGGGGTGCGTGACAGGCTTTTGTGAACACAGGAATTGATTTACCATCGGGTTCACCAGAAGGAGCGGGATATTTTAAAGAGTTGAGCGACCGCCAGTTTGGCCAAAAGTACTCTGCTTCATTTGGATGATATGATTGTCCGCTGTTAACAACTGTCTGTGGAATCTCAGTGTCTCTGCTTTAGGTCATTCTTAGCCAGAAGTTGCAGTGGGTTTTATTGGAAAACCTGCCGAATTGAGTTGTTGATAGGGGAGCGCAGTGCCCAGGGCGTTTCAGATATTGACTGTGTATCCGTATTTACGGATGGCGTAAGGAAGGCTCAAACATGACATCCTTCTCTCTTTCAAATCCGAACGGAGCAGACGGGCACTACTGTAGCCTTGTCCTCTCAAAGAAAGTGAGAAGCGACAATTTTATATTGAAAGTTCTGAACAGGATGTTGAATTGTCAGTGCTGGTTATTTGTTCACATTTCGAATTTTGGTCGGTAAGCAGATTAACGTCAGTGACAACTTAATTTTATTCATTTTTGTTAGAAAAGACAGTCTTGACGCTATCTTGGGCCGTGCCTTAATATTATCTTGTGCTCTGTCTTAACATTTTTCTGGACCCTGTCTTAGACACCTCCAAACCCCACTACAATACACATTTTTAATAATCTGAATTGAAGTAATCGTGTTACAGAAAGACTGACTGCCTGAGGAGTGAGTAATTTTTATGTGTTCCAGAAAATCATCTGTTTTTAGGAAATCTGTATGTTTTTTCTACATAAAATTGTTCATTTGAAAAGCGCGTTCTACTTCACTAGCCTATTAAGAATTATCTTTAGTCCCTACATACATGCACTCTTTACCATATACTAACAACAGGATGCCCCATTTCTTACCATCTTATTTTGACGCTAGGAGCTGTAACTCTGAGAGGAAACTGAGTGGAGGAAATGGGGAATGTAGCAAAGGAGGTCAGTAGATGTTCGATCGAAGGGTATTCCAAATATTGAAAGCCAGAGACAGATATATAAAGCATTGTAAATCCTGAAGTTTTTTTGGACAGTGTGACAGGAGGACGCTATGTTGAGGAGCCTGTGAATTGCTTACACTCGTAACTGGCTTCTGGAGTGGCCAGGGTTTAGGTGTAAAAGTTAAAGTTGGAGGCACGAAGAATTTTAAGACATAAAAATATAGCTCCATGCATTCTTATCCTCTGCACTAGATGGGCTTGAGTGGTCAGATTCACGAACGGCCACTTTACCTTTGGGGAAGTATTTTGCTGCTATTTTGGATACGAAGCTAAGGGGAAACAACGGTCGGTCTGTCTGTACGTTATGGATCAGAAAAGACTCTCTTTCCCGTGCCGGAAATCTAACTTCTAGACTTCGGTCTTCAATACCATAACGAAATCAGTCACAATACCGACTGACGCATCGCAGGTCCTGACTGAAGAGTTCGGCGCACACCACATTTCCTTGACACTCTGGTGTGTGTAGATTAGCTGTCTTCCCACAGAAAGTGAGGTGAAGTACTTCGTTGAAGCAGATTGTAATCAGTAACTGCAAAATTTTAATATCGATGCGCCCACCTTTCATATTTCTTGGTGAATTTTAAAAATGGTGTTAAAATTTAACATAGGGCGGTACTCCTTCCCTAAGTTGACCAATGTTATATTCATTAAATAAAGAAGTCAGCCTCAAGTATTAATGGGATTGCATCAAGAGCTTCACAAAGTTGTACCCAGTAAGTGCTCAAAAAATTTTCATGGGAATATTATTATTCGATTTTGCACCGTTCTTACATCTAGGTAATTGCAACAGGAATATTGTTTTCTAGAATGTCATGCCAGTTACTAAGGCTTCGTAGGAAGCTACTGCCTTCAACTTCAGCGTTAAAAATGAAGGCACTTTCCCAGGAAATGCCAGACGCCACTTAGCTTGCCGCCTGGATTGGAAAGCATTGTGGCTTCCCTGTAACAGCTCGATGTTGGTAATGCAGTCTGTTAAATCCAAAAACATATTATGTCGTTGAAGTTCTTTTTTAACGTACAGACACAAGAATGCCGTGTTGGAAACGCAGTCTGATATCTCCACAAGCGTAACATTTCAGAAATACCTTCTGATCTACTCACACTTCTGTGTTGTCTGTGATTCATTCTGACATATACGCAAATGTAATGTTTCATCACTGCATTCTGACCTGTCCATACACACGTCACTGTTGCATTCTGATCTGACCATAATAATACCATTCCGAAAATGCCTCCCGATATTTTCACAAGAATTCTTCGTGGGTTTGAAAATTACTCCTCTGGAGGTTCGTGACATGCAGTTATACTGTCTGTGCTTCATACGCGGTTGTTGCAGTGGGGGGTTGTGGTATTTCAGAGGTGTGCCGGATATTATTATACGTCACATGGCTTCCTTTCCGACTCGTCGGTTGAAGATCTTTGTTGTGTACAAGGCGTACGTAATCTTTCAAAACGCATTCACTGTGGATTGAACTATGTTGTATGTCATAGTAAAGTGGCCCTCGTGCATGACATGAGGGCGTAGGGTGTAGTGGAGGTGTAAATCCGTTCTTAACCTTGACACATTTGAAGATTCGGTGGCCAGATGCACGTCTCTGTCGCTTTATTCCCAGGACAAATCTCCGGTGCCCGTTGAATACGAGGATATGTGCGTCTCAAAACCTTTCTCAGCACCCCGGGGAAGACAGAAGACGCTGGCTGCTGCCAGAGATATAACGACGACACCTCGGTTGTCCAGCACATAGCCACTTATTAAATTTTTTTTTTTTCTGTTTGTAGAGCAGGAAAATATGATTTTACTTCTTGCAGTTTGTACAGGGACCAGTTGGCATCCTATCCAGTGGTTACTGGGGGGTTTTCACCGAGGCCATATCCGCCGATGCGTAAAGCTGACCACTCCTGTCTATTTCCAAGGTTAATAACGCTCATAGCTGTACCACACCTTCCCCATGTGCCTTCGTGAGGTGCACAATTTTAACTTCACCAGTTTTCTCATTTGTTCTCGAAATGAAGTACCTTAAAGCCATTTGTTAATTAATTACGCTTTGCTAATCTGTCTATTGTATTTATTTATGCTGAAAATGTTAATTTATTGAGCAGAAGCGCACATGTTCTAAAGAAAAACGCAGAAGCTTTGGTAGTTACTACTAAGGAGAATGGTCCAGTAGCAAATGCTGATAAGACTAAGTACATGGTCATGTCTCGAGATTATAACGTAGGAAAAAATCACAAGATGAAGATAGATAATAAATATGTGGAAAAAATGGAACATTTAAAAACTTTTGGAAGAAGTCAAAAGGATCAAAATTCCACACAGGAAGAAATTAACAGCAGATTGTAGTCAGGGAACACTTGATATCAATCGGTGCAGAATCTTTTGTCTTTCAGTTTGCTATCCAAAAATATAAAGTTTAATATACAGAACTATCATTTTGCCTGTTGTTTTGTATGGGTGTGAAACTTGGTCTCTCAAAATGAGGGAGGAACGTAGGCTGAGAGTGTTTGAGAAAAGGAAGATATTTGGACTAAAGAGGGACGGGATAACAGTGGGGTAGAAAATATTACATATTGAGAAGCTTAATGATCTGTATTCTTCGCAAACATTATTTGGGTGTTCAAATCCAGAAGAATGAAATTGGCGGGGCGTGTAGCACATATGGAGGAGAGGAGAGATGCATACAGGGTGTTGATGGGAAAATCAGAGGGCAAGAAACCACTTGGAAGACAGAGTCGTAGATGGGAGGATAATATTAAAATTTATCTTCAGGAAGTGGGATGGAGACATGGACTGGATTAATCTGGCTCAGAATAAGGACAGTTAGTGGGATCTTGTGGTTGCGGTATGAACCTTCGGTTTCCCTAAAATGCTGGTAATTTTTTGACTAGCTTGGGACCTGTTAGCTTCTCAAGAGGACTGTGCTCTATTTAGTGAGTTATTCCCTTGTGTGTGTGTGTGTGTATTATTAGACGTCAGATGGTTTTAATGATATTCATTATTTTGCATGTTGTCATATCAATAAGTGGTTCCGGAATTTACGTGTCTTCGAAGCATAAATGCCAGGTACGTAGAATATAATAATAATAATAATAATAATAATAATAATAATATATAACTGCAAATGGGCTGTCGCCCGGTGGCATTGGTTATTATGCACGTACATAAATATGAAATAAGAACCTAAGAAATTTAAGTCGGGAGGGCTACATGAGAAGCATGCAGTAGCAACTTGTTGTCTTGGGAACCATCTCAGCATTCAGTTTCTGCTTATGACTTAATTCTTAATTTCTACAAATATTTTACAAAAATCGTATATTATTCGCCAATTTAAAATTCTGCGAAATTTTTTCCTTTTCTTGTTTTCCCCTTCGCCTTTATTCCCAGATTTTCCATCACAGGGTTCCTACTGTATATGACGTTCGAAGCAAAAAAAAAAATGTACTGAAGCAAAAGGCTTTGGTCATCACAAGCTTCAATCTTCGGCCATACCACCCTTCAACTCTGCTACTTCCCCCTTGCTACCACGACTACCCTTACCGTCCTGTCCCTCACACTATTTTCCCCTATACCATCCCCCAACCCCGAAGCTTTTTTCCTATTTCCTTCTTTTTCCCTGCCTGCTTAACCACCCTCTTTGCCATCTCTGTCAGTCTCACCAAAATATATCTCTATCTTTTATCCTGTACTTTTGGTTCTCGACAAATCCCCTCATTTTGGATTTGCGAAAAAAAAGGGGGGGGAACTGTAGTCCATCCCAGAACCCCTGTGTACTTTGCTGTACTTGAGCGTGCGTTCCGTTGCCAGATGCATTATGGGACTTCCTTGTTGGTCTGTTGATGGACAGGCGCGATATAAAACCATAAATGTACAATGCAAAGCAAAAATTCTGGTCACGGTGGCTCTGCGTTGTGACCTGTAGTAACGTTCTGTGTGCTTAAAATTTCATGTAGTGCAAAGACTGACCGACCAAATAATTGACTACAAAACTAAATTCAAGGTAGAGTCTTCCCCGAATGGTCCACAACCATCTTCAGCTCTTCACGTATTTGACTTTCTTTTTTATCTCAGTTGTACTTTTCCATTTGTTTTCCAGCCAAAATATTTCGTATTTTCAACTACACGATTCATGCTGCTTTGCCCAGTCCGAAAGACCAGCAAGATTTATTCACGTTACTTGTTGGCTGACTGGATGTAGATCAGGCCCGCTCAACCCGCAGCTCCTATTGCTCGTGACGATGTCTGATTTTGTAGGCGGAAGGATTGGAAATGAGAAAACAGCTTTAGCCTTTTATCTGGAAAGCCGAGCTAGGATGCTGAGGATATTTGGAAAACTTACGAACAGTTATTCATGGAGACATACAGCTCATTATTAATTCGTTTCGTAAAAATGTCAAAAATAGCAAAACTGTAGTATAATTTGTAAGTTATTATATATAAATATACATTCATTTTTCCTATTTTTGTCATTATTCTTTAATGTGTATGA
>Ga0209755_10009509_pt1 | contig 10276 bp, 11 predicted proteins | sample TergutCo191P1_FD_187301 | JGI IMG/M metagenome (GOLD analysis project Ga0209755, IMG submission 187301) | Cornitermes sp. P1 segment gut microbial communities from Petit-Saut dam, French Guiana - Co191P1 (SPAdes) (version 2) | ecosystem: Host-associated > Arthropoda: Insects > Digestive system...
AAGCGGCTTTATGCCGTCCGCGAATCACGCCGGCGGCCTTCGCTACCACGGCATGAACTCAACACTGTCAAAACTTTTCCAGGACGGCTATCTGGAAGCTCGCAGTGAAACGCAGACCGAAGTATTTGACGCGGCCATTAAATTCATGAAGGTGGAAGGCATTCTTCCCGCCCCGGAATCGTCTCACGCTATCAAAGCCGCAATCGACGAGGCTCTTGAGTGCAAGAAAACCGGCCAGAAAAAAGTGATCCTCTTCGGGTTAAGCGGCACGGGTTTCTTCGACATGACGGCGTATCAGTCATATACAGAAAAAACCATGAGCGACCAGATACCAAGCGACGCCGATTTGGAAAAAGGCTTTGCCACAATACCAAAAATCCCCATGAATAAATAATTCCATATTTATCATACGGATACGCGGAGTTTCACAGAGAACGCGGAGATACAGAAAACTCCTCCGTGTCCTCTGTGTCCTCCGTGCCTCCGTGTGAAACTGTTTAATAATAAAATTTAAATCATTAAAAATATCGCCGATAATGCAGTAGAGGTATATTATGAAAAAATTGCTTATTATCTGCGTTATATTGGCCGCGCCTGCGCTGTATGCCAATGAGACGCCAACTGACCCGGATGTCAAATTCCACAACTTCGCCTGGGGAACAAGTATTAAAGATTTTACGGCGAAAATGGGAAGGCCGGTTCATACAGAAGAAAGGGACGGCATGCAATCATTGGTTTATGACAATATTATGGTATCGGGGTATCCGGTTTTTTTGCTGGCTTACTTTTCAAAAAACGGGCTGGAAGGCGGAACCTATTATTTTCATACATTCAGTCTTGATGAACTGATACAATGCTATAAAACCGTTCAAAAAGAGCTCCTTGACAAGTACGGCTTCACAAAGATATGCGACGGAATAATAAGGGAACTGAGGCCGTATGAAAGCTCATGGAATTTAAAAAACGGTCTAGTGTATTTAAAAGTTAACACGCGCCAAAATGAGCCTGTTACCCTATGGTACTCTTCGCCAGCATTTACCAAATCGCTATTAGGTTCCTGATATGAAAGCGGCAGTAATATATTATTCATTCGAAGGCAACAGCACATTTGTCGCAAGGCAAATCGCGAAACAAATAAAAGCGGACATTGTACAGATAGAAATTACAGATAACAAAAAACGCAAAGGACTGGCCAAATATTTATGGGGCGGGAAACAGGTTATTTTTAAAATAATTCCGGAAATAAAACCTGTCAATTTTAACGCTGAACTTTACGATCTTATCATCTTTGGAAGCCCTGTTTGGGCCGGCAGTCCGGCTCCCGCGATAAAAACATTCCTCTCCCAGACAAAGATCAGCGGGAAGAAGATCGCCCTTTTCCTCTGCCACGGAGGCGGCGCGGGCAAAGCAATGGATAAATTGAAAGAAATGCTGACAGGCAATGAATTCGTATCGGAGATTGACTTTAAATATCCAATAAGAAACGCGGAAAGCGTGATCCAAAAAACTGAAGAGTGGGCCAAAACGCTGTAAGCCGCTCAGAGCGGCTTACAATAACGCGGAATTCACTTCGGCTTCGCAGCTCTTCATCGCCAGAAGGGTTTTCTCCATCAGAACGTCAAGCTCCCAACCCAAAAGCGCGGCGCCTTCTTCAATTACCTTGCGGGAGCAGCCGGCGGCAAAAGCGGGAGTTTTGAACTTTTTTTTAACGGATTTAACTTCCATGTCCATGACGCTTTTGGACGGCCTTATAATGGCAGCCGCCCAGATAAGTCCGGTCAATTCATCGCAGGCGTAAAGAATTTTTTCCATCAAGTGTTCCGGTTTCGCGTCTACAGCGGTCATGCCGTAGCCATGACAGCAAACAGCGTGAATCAGCTCATCGGTGCAGCCGCCGGCGCGCAGTAAATCCGGCGCTTTTAAACAGTGCTCCTGCGGAAACTGTTCAAAGTCAATGTCATGCAAAAGGCCCGCTATCGCCCAGAATTCCTGTTCTTCTCCAAACCCCTGATCTGCCGCGAACCACTTCATTACGCCTTCTACAGTTAAGGCATGCTGCAAATGAAAGGGGTCTTTGTTGTACTGTTTAAGAAGCTCCCATGCCTGCTGCCGGTTTATTCCCGCTTTCATGATTAATAGTTCTGCGCTTTAATCTGGAAATACGCTCTTGGATGTTTGCAGACAGGGCAAAGATCCGGCGCTTTTTTGCCAATGGCGATATGCCCGCAGTTGGAACACTGCCAGACCTGATCGCCGTCGCGTGAAAACACAAGGTTTCCGCCAATATTGGCAAGGAGTTTGCGGTAGCGCTCTTCGTGTTCTTTCTCAATTTTTCCCACTTCCTCAAACAGAGCCGCTATTTCGTTAAAGCCCTCTTCTTTCGCGGTTTTCGCGAAACCTGCGTACATATCAGTCCATTCAAAATTTTCGCCGTCAGCGGCGTCTTTAAGATTTACCGTGGTAACAGGGACATCATTGCCATGAAGCAGCTTGAACCATATTTTCGCGTGTTCTTTTTCGTTAAGAGCGGTCTCTTTAAAAATCGCGCCAATCTGCTGATAGCCTTCTTTCTCCGCCTTGGAAGCGTAGTACTGATACTTTACATGAGCCTGTGATTCACCGGCGAAAGCGTCTTTTAGATTTTTTTCGGTCTTTGAACCTTTTAATTCTGCCATTATTTCCTCCTGAATTTGCTATTGGTTCAGTATAAATTATAAACAGCGGGTAAACAAGGAGAAAATTGGATATAAGAACGTGTGAAGTTACAGGCTATCTGATTAACGGGCGGGGATTAACCGTTACACCGTTTTTATAGACCGTAAAGTGCAGATGCGGCCCCGTGCTTGAGCCGGTATTGCCGACATCGCCGATGCGCTCTCCGGTGCCGACATACGCGCCTGTTTTTGTCCTGATAACGTGCATGTGGCCGTATACGGTTCTATAACCGGAATGATGGTTTATAATCACGAAATTCCCAAGTATCCGGTCGTACCCGGTCATGCTGACACGGCCGGCCATTGCCGCTCTGATAGGAGTGCCGGTAGTTCCTTTAATGTCAATTCCCGAGTGAAACTGGCGGCGGCTTGCGTTAAACGGGTCTCTTCTGTAACCGTAATAGGAAGTAATATGACCGTTAACGGGCCAGATGAACAGATCGCCGTTAATTTCCTGGAGTTTCGCCCAGTCAAGCTGTGCGCCGGGAATAAAAAGGTCTGTACCAGACCTTAATTTCTCGGAAAAAAGCTCATTGGCGGTTTTTATTTCTTCGATATCCGCTTTATACGCCGCGGCGATGGATTTTAGGGTTTCACCTTTCTGAACATTGTGTAAAATCCCGTCCTGATTGGGGATTTTTAATATTTTTCCAATTTGAAGAAGGCGCGTATTGGAAATTTTATTAACAGAAACAATAGTTCCCTGATTTAAGCCAAAATCTATCGCTAAGCCGGAGATATTTTCGCCGGGCTGGACTGTATACGAGTTGCAAAACAGCGTCATTGACTTGGAAAGCGACTCCGGTTCAGGGATAGCCGTCTCTGTCTGCGCGTGAATGTCAAATTCATTCATTCTGAGAGTCGTAAAAATGCCAAAATCATCGGCAGAACCGGTTTCCTGAAAGAAATCACCGCCGCCAATGCCATGTTCGGCAGCAAGAACTTCCTTTTTCTTCAGGGAAAACCCGGGCAAAATAATGAAAGCAAGGCAAAGTATTGATATAAACCTAAAAATATTTTCATAATTTTGATTAACGTATCTGTCTACATTGTTTTCATTGCTGACTAACATAACGAAATACTACCTAAATAAAAAATTTATTGCAATACAAAACGCACCGCAAATGTAAAAATTTTCTTATTCGGGCTCTGTTTTACTCTGAAGCTTTTTAATTAAATCCCGAATCTCCGCCGCCTGTTCGTACTCTTCTTCTGCAACAGCCTGTTCCAACTGTTCCATAAGCGATTTGTATTTATTATCGGTATTATCCTCAATATTCTCAATAAAGAAATCAAGAGGTATTCCTGTTTGTTCTATTACCGAAGGAGACAGAAAAATCGGACACTTTTTGCGAACCGCGATGGCAAAAGCGTCAGAAGGACGGCTATCCAGGACAAGCGGGTTTTCTTTTGAATATTCGCCGCCTGTAATGATAAGGCGGGCGTGGAAAACATCGTCTTTCAGCTCAAAAATCTCCGCTTTTCTTACAGAAAGATTCACATGCGTCAGCATATTGATGAACAAATCGTGGGTCATAGGGCGCTGTGGTTTCACTCCCTCAATAGCGATTAAAATGGACTGCAGTTCCGGCAAACCGATGAAAATCGGCACCGCCACTTCCATGTTCCTCGGCTTTAAAAGCACAGCGCTGCCGTTAACGGCTTTTACTATTGACCAAATGTCGCTGATAATCATTTTCCGCCGTCTATCCCGAAATAATCTTGTCGATAAGACCGCCAAGCAGGTCTTTTACATTCCCGTCCGCTCCGGCGCTTTCTGCGGAAAGGAAAACCGCCCGCGATTCCCCTGCCAGAGAGCGTCCTTTTTCTTCCGCTTCCGCCAAAACGCCGGATTCGCCAAGCGCTTGGATTAATTCTTCCACTTCCGGCACCGAAATGCCGTTCATTTTTGCCTGATGATAATAATTAAACACTTTTCTGTTTTTATACGGGTATTTTTGCAGGTATAAAAGAATGGGGAAGCTCTTTTTTCCCTCTACCAAATCGTCGCCGCGCATTTTCCCGGGATTCCCGGTTGTCAGGTTTTTAACGTCATCCAGAATTTGGAAACCAACGCCCAATTTTAAGGCGGCATCCTCAAGCTGACGCGCTGTCTGCGGCGAAGCTCCGGCGGCGTACGCGCCAATCCCAGCCGCCAGCCGGGAAAGGCCGCCGGTTTTCAGCCCGCTCATAAAATAATAGTCGTCCGGGGAAGGAACAAGCGAAGTCTCCCTGTGCCACCTAATATCAATCGCCTGGCCAAAATGAAGGCTGCGCATACAATCCGCCCATAAACTGTAAATCCGGCTTTTTGTTTCGCCGTTTTCCATGCTGTCAAGGCAGGAAAGAGACAGAAAATACAGAAAGGAACCGCAGTTAATGGCAGAATCCACGCCATGAATAATATGAACCGCGGGTTTTCCCCTGCGCTGTTCTGAATTGTCTTCGATATCATCGTGGATTAGACTCGCGTTATGGCAAAATTCCACAAGGGGGGAAAAAGGGAGAGCCGCGTCCGCGCCGCCAAGGCTTTCGCATACAAGCGTCATAAGCAGCGGACGCCAGCGTTTTCCTCCGCGTGAAACCATGTCCCTTCCGGGCGCAAGAAGCGCGTCAATATCATCCGTTCCCGCGTTTTTTCCGGCGTTTTGAAAAATTTCAATCGCCAGGCCGGAATAGCTCTGGCTTCCGGCTGGCAGCCATCTTTCCAGCTCCGCTTCAATTTTTTTGATTCTTTGTGTATACTCAATGTCCATAATCACCTTTAAAAATTATACAGGAAAAATATGGCGGATTACAAGAAACCGGATTACTGGCAGCAGAAGGCGCGGAGCGAAGGCTACCCTGCCCGCTCGGTCTATAAGCTGATGGAACTTGAAAAAAAATTCCCGCTTTTTAAACCATGCGCCGGGAAAGCAAACGGCCTTCGCGTACTTGATTTGGGCGCGGCTCCGGGAAGCTGGAGTCTTTATCTGCTGCGTGAATTCGCAGGACGCAGACAGGCGGACAAAACATTTCTCTGCGCGGCGGACCTTTCGCCGCTTTCCCGCGAGTTCGACAAGGGCCTTTTTGACAATGACAATTTTTTCTTTATTCAAGGTGATATTATGGCGGCGGAAATCCTCGAAGCTATCTGCGCGAAAGGCCCGTACTCGGTGATAATAAGCGACGCCGCGCCCGGAACCACAGGAAGCCATGTTGTAGACGCCGCCCGTTCCGGCGAACTCGCGCAAACTGTAGTCGCTTATGCCGAAAATGCTTTGGCAAAAGGAGGCAATCTGGTCCTTAAAATATTTCAGGGGGACGGCAGCGAAGATGTACTTAAAAGAATTAAGGCGCTTTTTACAACCGCGAAAAGTTTCAAGCCGCAGGCTTGCAGAGGAGAGTCTGTAGAAACTTATTTTGCGGGTCTGGGGAAGAAGTAAAAAAAAACGGCGCGCTTTCGCACGCCGCCTTTTTAACCTGTTACCAAAACACTGGTTTGGAAGAAATTCTACTGTTTGTTAAAGATCATATATCGAATATTGCCTTTTTCTTCATCACCCATTTGTTGTCTTAATTTATTACCTTTTTGGTTTATTTCTAAATCTTCAAATCCCCCATCGCCAAACTCAGATAATGACCCGGATTCAGTACCGCTGTAAGTAATTGATTTATCAGAATCATTTACTGTTGCATCATCATCTTCTCCCATTGAAAGTTTAATTAATTCCCATACTGAATTTACATCTTTACCGGAAAATTTTATCACTTGTGTATATTTAACAGTTACGGTGTTACTGCTTACATTTACATCCATTTCAATAATTTCAGTTGTTGTTATATTAATCTCATAACCAGTTTCTTCCCCATAATATTCATCAGCAGAAAATGTTTCAGAATAAGAGCCTTTCCACTTGCCGTTCAACTGATTAACGCTGGTAACAGGCGACCATACATCTGCATCATCTTCCGGGTCGGCGCAGCCTGTGAACATGCAGCCAAACGCCAATGCCGCGATCAACATTCCAATAAAAAATTTTCTTTTATTCATACAATTCTCCTTAAAACATAAAAAACCGGTTTCTCAATTTACGCCGCCTGACCGCCGCGGTGTTTAAACCGTCAGCGGATCAAGGTTGTACAATGCCGCCGACGACGGATTGTACATTCGCGGAAACCCGGCTTTTTAACCGTATTGCCTTATATTTGGAAATATATCCGCATTTTACCAAAATGTCAATTTTTTAACGAAAAAAAATGCAAATTTTCAAAGTTTTTTCAACTGAAAGTGAAAGCGTCCATATTCAAAGATTTATCCGCCTGATGACAAGCGGCGCGATATCAAGCAGGCTGCCGCCGTAAGTGACAGCGCCCGGTTTTAATCCAAAGCCTTTTACCATGTAAAAAACTTTATAATCTTCCATATCAAGAGGGTAACCGTGGTTTCCTTTTTTCATTTTCCCGGATATCTCGTAACAGAAACCGGCTTTCGCGCAGATGCCAAAAGCGGCTTCATTGCGCCCTGTTTCGCGCATTTCACCGGCGGTTAAAAATCTGTAGAAGCCTTCGCTTTTCACGGCAAGGGAACGCAAATCTTCAATGCGTTTAACGTCCAGTTTTCCCGCGTGAAAAAAAGCCGAACCGCCAGCCAGTTCAAAAAAGCAGCCGCTTTCTCCGCTCTGGTAGCCATTTCCGGTACGGAAGATCAGACCTTCATTTACAAGAATGCTGTTGGGATCCGTAACGGTATGTATTTCAATCTGGGCGTGATCCGAAAACACAATGACATCGTCGTCGTCCGCCGCGTCAAGAAGAACCGCCAGATTCGCGTCCATCGCTTCAAACGCGGTCTGCGTTTCAGCGCTGCCCGGTCCGTATTCATGGCAAATGGTGTCGTAAGCTGTCAGGTGCATAAGGGCAAGATACGGCTTTTTACCGCGTTTTGCGCGGCGCAGTTTTCCGCGCAGAATATCAGTCATGCAGGCGGCAGAGAAATTGTCCAGCTGCGGCTGTTTATAGCCTTTCATTATTTTGCCGTAACGCAGGAACATTTTAAGCTGAAGGAACGGGCTCCCCGCTTTCAGGCTGGCGGCGATTTGGCTTTTTCCGGGGCGCGGAATTACTTCCGGTATATTATAATTTATTGTTTTAGAAAACCCCGTTACAGGCCACAGAACGGCCGCCGTCTTAATGCCTTTTTCTGTGGCATGCTGCCAGACTGTTTTAGCCTTAATCATTTTCTCGCTGCCGTTCCACACCGGATCCGCGGACGGAAAACATTCAGTGTTCGAGGTAACGCCGTGTTCGCAGGGCAAAACGCCTGTCACGACAGAAGTATGAACGGGGTATGTGTTGCTGATAAAAACAGTTGACACATCCCGGAAAACGGCAGACTTTTCCGCCAGTGATCTGAAAGCCGGATACCCCATCAGGTTTTCAAACTCAATATCGCCTATCGCGTCGTAACTGATAATCAGCATAATTCATTTTATTGCGCGGGTTTTTTTTAAACAAGCCGCGCGCGGTTTTACCTGCTTGCCGCCCAGACAATGCTGCCGCTAATCGCCGCTGTTACCGGAACCGCTATCAGCGAAAAATTCCTCCAGAACCTTGATCTTTTTGCGTATTTCTCCGACAAGGACGACTGCTTCCTGTAAGTTTCTGACATTTCGCTGAGCCGTATCTGCAAGTCCTTCAGTAATTTCTCTTGCCCCTGAATTATATTTTCGTAGCTGTTTATTAATTTCCCGCTCTCGGTCAAGTTCAGTTTCAAGTCTTCCAATAATTTCTGCTGCTCTTCCGTGCTGGTCAGCGTATTGATTATCAAGTTCTCCAACTGCTGCAAATCCCTGTCTATTGAAGAAAAATCCTGCGGCCAGGCAGCCTGCGAGAAAACCAAGAAAAATAAAAGCACAGAACGGAAACCGGCTTTAAGAATATTCTTAACATCATGCAAGACTATATCTCCCATAATTTAAACTAACGAAAATTATGGCAGCCGGCAAGAAAAAAATTATTTTTCTACTTTGAAACGGGCTACTTCGGCGCTGAGAGAATTGATGTTCTCTTTGTTCTCTTTGGAAATTTCACCTACCCTGTTAACCGCTCCGGAGATTTCATCTACATTCTGGGACATATTGTCCATGCTTTCGGCGACTTCCGCGGTAATCTGCTTGAGCGAATTGCTTTGGGTCAGTACTTCCCTGCTTTCCACTGTCATTTCGGAAGATGAAGTTTTAACCAAATCTGTGACATTATTCAGCTGGGTAATGGCTTCCAGTATCTGGCGGCTGCCAACTCCCTGTTCTTCCATCGCGTTGCGAATCTGGTTTTCCTGGGTTGATACTGTCGCTACTTCGTTTTCAATATTGCCGAAACGCTCAAGCACAATGCCTGTCGATTTGGTAATGGTATCAATCGACGATTTGATTTTCTTGAGCACTACGCTGATTGTCTTGGACTGCTTGCCGGAATTTTCAGCAAGTTTGCGGATTTCATCGGCTACTACGGCGAAACCTCTGCCCGATTCCCCTGCGTGAGCCGCCTCAATCGCGGCGTTCATTGAAAGAAGGTTCGTCTGACTGGCGATATTTTGCATAACGGAGTTAATCTCCAAAAGCCCTTCGGACTCGCGCGCGATTTCCTGAATGTCAGACGCGACTTTCTGAAGGTCCACCCTGCCGGCTTGTGAAGATTCGGCAAGCGATGCAATATTGCCGGTATTCCTTACCAGCGTCTGCGTAACAGACTGGATGTTAGCGAGCATTTCCTCTATCGCGGATGAGGACTGGGACACGCTCTGCGCCTGGAGCGCGATATGATCATTAAGCGAGCCAAGCCCTTTAATAATTTGTTCCATTGCGTTTCCTGCCGCGTTTACCTTGTCAGACTGGGATAACACCCGCACTCTCATATCCTGGATATTTGAATCGATTCCCTGGATAACCTTCTTTGTCGTGTCCATATAGGAAGTCAATTCGTCTCCGGTATCGGACAGCGTAAACGTCTGCTTTCTAATTTCCACAATAAGTTTCTTCATCTGGTGGAACGTTTTATTGAAATACTCGCCCAATGTGCCGATTTCGTCATTCTGGTTCAGGCTAATCCTTAGCGTCATATCCCAGTTCGACATAATTACTTCCAGGGTTTTTACCATTGAATCCATCGGTTTTAACATTCCGGAGATAAAAATGTAAAAAATGATAAAAATGAGAAAAATTACCGCGATCATCGCGTAGAACACAATGGTCATGCTTGTGCCCAGCGCGTCCGAAATTCCCACAGACTGTATGGCCGCGATATACCAGCCAAGAGCCGACACGGTGCTGACCGCGGCCTCACCTCCCGGCACAGACAAACTGACGCTTTGTCCGGCGGTCAATTTCTTCGCGGCTTCTAAAATATTTTTACCGTTTTCCCCAAGCTCCTTTTCTATCGTAACTTTGTCCGTAACAAGGCTGGTTTTTTTCGCTCCGGTTATTTCACCCGCGTCATTAAAGAAATAAAGCTGCGCGCTTGATTTGTAATCCTTGTATATGGTTTCGATAAAATTTGTCAGATCGATTCCCGTCCCGACAAGA
>Ga0209755_10009510_pt1 | contig 10275 bp, 11 predicted proteins | sample TergutCo191P1_FD_187301 | JGI IMG/M metagenome (GOLD analysis project Ga0209755, IMG submission 187301) | Cornitermes sp. P1 segment gut microbial communities from Petit-Saut dam, French Guiana - Co191P1 (SPAdes) (version 2) | ecosystem: Host-associated > Arthropoda: Insects > Digestive system...
GCACGTCGAAAACGCCCTGCTTCAAGCTTTCGTGCATGTCCTTGGAATGCTTTTTAAGCTCGTCTTCCAGGCTTTTCGACGGATCCGCGAGAAAGGCGTTTGCAATCCGCTTGCCTTCCTGTTTTGCCTCGAACTGGCCGATGCCGGCCTTGTCGGTTTTTATCGCCTCGGTGCGTTCCATGGCGATTTCCAGTGCGCTTTTGATTCTTCCCATTGTACTGTTTCCTTCTTTATCGATATAATACACGTAGCGGCGGCCGTTTTCAAGAAGGCTTCCCGAAACTGTTTTCGACTCCAAGAATGTAAGGAGGACTAGGCGTATGTCACCCGAGAACGTGCAGATGATGATTGGGTTGGGGATCTACATGGCGGTCATAATTGCCATGGGTTTGTGGTATTCGCGCAAGGCAAACACAAACATCGAGGGCTACTTTTTGGCGAAGCGCAAGTTCGGCCCGTGGCTCACGGCGCTCAGCGCCCAGGCCTCGGACATGTCCGGCTGGCTTCTTATGGGGCTGCCCGGCGCGGCGTTTTTTCTTGGGCTTGGGTACGCCTGGATCGTGGTCGGCCTCTTTATAGGCACATGGTTAAACTGGGCGCTGGTGGCAAAACGCCTTAGGTCCTATTCCGAGGTCGCAAAAAACTCAATCACTTTGCCGGAATTCATAAGCAACCGTTTCCACGACGACAGGCGGATTCTGCTGGCGGTGGCGGCAGTCATAAGCCTGCTTTTCTTTTCGGTCTACGTCGGGGCGCAGCTCATCGTGGTGGGAAGGGTGTTCAACCATATCTTCGGCCTTAACATGACCGTCATGGTGGTTATCGGCGCGGCGGTGGTTTTGTCATACACCCTGATTGGCGGCTTCCTTGCCGTTGGCATAACCGACGTGGTGCAAAGCCTGCTGATGGTGGCGGCCCTTACTTTGGTGATGGTGTTCGGCGTGGCCAACGCCGGCGGCGTTTCCGGCGTAATCGAAAGCCTGAGAAACTTTCCGAACTTTATCGACTTCTTCGGCTTTGAGGGCGTGGTGGGGCTTTTCTCCCAGGCGCAGCCGCAGGGGGTGGCCGACGGCGTTGCCCTGTTTGGCCCCGGCACGCAGCTCACCATTCTTGCCATAGTAAGCCTTATGGCGTGGGGGCTTGGCTACTTTGGGATGCCGCACGTGCTGGTCCGTTTTATGGCCATCAACAAGCTTTCCAACTTCCGCGAGTCCAGAATCATCGCGATTACCTGGGTGTTTATAGGAATGTTTGCGGCCCTTTCAATCGGCCTTATCGGGCGGGCGACGTTTCCGGCCGCGTTTGCCACAAGCCGCGAGGCGGAAACCGTTTTCATTCTGCTGTCGCAAAGTTTTTTCACGCCCTTGTTCGCCGGCGTGGTAATATCCGGAATTCTTGCCGCCAGCATGAGCTCCACGGATTCATACATGCTGATAGTTTCGTCTTCGGTGGCAAACGACATTTACAAGGGCATTATCAACAAAAACGCCTCGGAGAAAAACGTGATGTGGATTGCGCGCATCACCATGCTTTTGGTGACGGTGGCCGCCATTGCGGTGGCAGTTACAGGCGACACGATTTTTCAGGTGGTTGCCTATGCCTGGGCCGGCCTTGGAGCGTCGTTCGGCCCCATCATTTTGTTTTCGCTGTTCTGGAAACGGACCACTCTGCCCGCCGCGCTTGCGGGAATGTTGACGGGCGGGTTCGTGGTGGTAACGTGGCGCAACCTTGTCCGCCCGCTGCACGCGAACGAGCTTCTTTCCCCGCTCGCCCGCGACGCGCTGAACATGTACGAGCTTTTGCCGGCGTTTTTCCTTTCGTGCCTGGTAATTTTTGTGGTAAGTCTTGCCACGAAAAAACCTTCCGCGGAAATCGAGGGCGAATTCGAAAAAGCGAAGGCCATGGTCTAGCCTGGCCGGGAGGTGCATGAAATGAGGTTTAAGCCATCGAACGTTACCTGGGGAATATGCCTGCTGCTTGTCGCGGCGTTTCTCATCGTGAACCAGCTTAGCGATTTTACGGTGGTCGGAATTGGCAGCATCATTGCCATAATTCTGGCCTTGGCCTTTATCGTGCAGTGTCTGGCCCGTCTGCATTTTGCGCCGCTGCCGATTCCCCTTGCCGTGCTGTACGCCGTTCTGCAAACGCCTTTGGCCTTGCCCGCCATGCAAATTTGGCAAATGATCCTGCCGGCCGTGATTGCGTACGTCGGGCTGGAGATGCTGCTTCCAAAACCCAAAAAACGCCGGCATCCCAAATGCAGACGCCCGCACGTGAGCGTAAAAGACGACGACTCGAACAACCCGTCGGTAAGCGTAAGCTTCGGCGCGACCAGCCGCCATCTGCGGGCCGAAGCCCTTGAAACCGCGTGGCTGAACTGCAGCTTCGGCGGCATGGAGATTTTTCTCGACGGGGCGGAGCTTAACCCCAACGGCGCGGAGCTTGTAATCAACTGCAGCTTTGGCGCAGTCCAGCTTGTAGTGCCAAGGCACTGGCAAATCATCGACCGCGTCAACTGCTCGGTGGGCGGCGTGGATATCGAAAAAAGCTTTTCAGGTCCGCCCCCGGCGGAGAACGCCCCGAGGCTCACGCTTTCGGGGAAGGTATCCTTCGGCGGCGTAGAGGTGAGGCAGGTTTGAAATGGCTCGGCCGGGCTACCCGCCAATCCCCTCCAGCGCCGTCAAATCGTAGGGCGTTTCCTGGTAAACGTAGTTGAGCCAGTTGTCGAAAAACAGGTTTGCGTGCGCCCGCCAGCGGACCACCGGCGGCTTTGAAGGGTCGTCGTCGGGGTAGTAGTTTTTCGGGGGGTCGATGGGCAGGCCCTTTTCCGCGTCGCGGCGGTATTCCTTGTCCAGCGTGAGCGGGTCGTATTCCAGATGGCCCGAGACGTACACTTCGCGGCCGTTGCGCGCGGTGGCTATAAAAACCCCGGCCTCGTCCGTTTCGGACTGGATCGTAAGGCGCGGCTCGGCGGCAATCGCCTCGCGGTCGCTTTCCGTGTGGCGCGACTGCGGGGCGAGAAACTCGTCGTCGAAGCCGCGAAACAGCGCATGGTACTGCTCGTTTACCGCGTGGGGAAAAACGCCGAAAAGCTTTTTGTCCAGCGGCTTCTTGGGAATGCCGTAGCGTCGGTACATTCCGGCCTGCGCCCCCCAGCAGATGTGCAGGGTCGAAAAAACCCTTTCGCGGGAATAGTCGATCACCTGCGCGAGCTCGTCCCAGTAGCCGACCTCCTCGAAAGGCAGGGTCTCCACCGGAGCTCCGGTGATGATAAGTCCGTCGAAACGCGTGCCGTCGGAAATGATTTCCCTCGTGCCGGCGTAGAATTTTTCCATGTGTCCCGGGGGGGCGTTTTTCGATTCGTGGCTTTCCATCCGCAGAAAGCTTATATCGACCTGCAGCGGGCTTTTGCCCAGGAGCCGCAGAAGCTGGATTTCGGTTTCCACTTTTGTGGGCATGAGGTTGACGATGCCCACCTTTAGAGGGCGGATGTCCTGATGTTCGGCGCGGTCGCAGGTCATTACGAAAACGCGCTCGCGGCTGAGCGCGTCGTAGGCCGGCAGCGTTCTTGGTATTTTTATCGGCATGGTTTACTCTACCGGATTTTGCCCGGCGTGAAAATCCCGTTTGCGGGCGGGTTTACAGGACGCCGGGAAATTGCTAAATTGGATGCACGATGAAGGAAATATCTCTTACGGGAATCAAGCCCACCGGCGAGCTGCACGTGGGCAACTATTTCGGCGCGATAAAACCCGCGCTAGAGCTTGCCGAAGTGTACGACGCGCGTTATTTTATCGCCGACTACCACGGCCTTAACACCATGAAGGATCCCGCCGAGCTGCGCTCCACCACAAGGCACGTGGCCGCGGGCTGGCTGGCGGCGGGGCTGGATCCGGAAAAGGTGGTTTTTTATCGTCAAAGCTCCGTTCCGGAAATCTTCGAGCTTACCGTCATGCTGACGGCGTTTACGTCCAAGGGGCTCATGAACCGCGCGCACGCCTACAAGGACGCGGTGCAGAAAAACAAGGACAAGGGCGACGACCTCGACGCGGGAATCAACGTGGGCCTTTTTACGTATCCGGTTTTGATGGCCGCCGACATTATCGCCTTCGATTCGGACGTGGTGCCGGTGGGCAAGGATCAGGTGCAGCATATCGAGATGGCGCAGGACATTGCCCAGGCGGTAAACGCCAACTACGGCGGGCAGGTGCTGAAGATTCCGCGCCCCGGCGTCCAAAAGGACAACGCCGTGGTTCCCGGTTTCGACGGGCGCAAGATGAGCAAGAGCTACGGAAACACGATACCGCTTTTCGTGCCGGAAAAAACCCTGCGGAAAACCGTCATGCGTATTGTCACGAATTCCCAGGCGGTAGAGGAACCCAAGGATCCGGACTCCAGCCAGATTTTTTTGTTGTACAAACTTTTCACGACGCTCGAGGAACAGGACGCGCTTGCCGCCCGCTACCGCGCCGGCGGCATGGGCTGGGGCGAGGCCAAGGAAGAGCTGCTTTGCGCGGTAAACCGCACGCTTGCCCCGATGCGCGAACGCTACGACGCAATCATGGCGGACGTTCCGGCTTTGGACAAAATCCTTGAGCAGGGCGCGGAGAAGGCCCGCCCCATTGCGGCCGCCACGGTAAGGCGCTTTAGGAAAGCCGCGGGCATCGACTGATTTTGTTTGCGTGACGGAAGCTAGACCCCGGAAACGGGCCTGAGCTCCAGGTCGAAGCTTCGGCGGGCAATCACCTTGCAGGGAAGCAGCCCGCCGGCTTTTTCGGCTCCGGACAGCGGGCCCACTATTACCGCCGAGCCGTCAACCTCGGGCGCGTGGCAGTAGGCCCGCCCAAGCCACAGCTCCGGCGTTTCCTCGTCGTTGCCGTCGCGGTCGGAGGAGTCGAACTTTTCCTCCAGAAGCACGTCCAGGGTTTGGCCCACGAAGCGGTCCATGTTTTCCTCGGTAATGCGAAGCTGGCTTTCCTCCACTTCGAGCTTTCGCGCGAGGGCCTTCTTTTTGGGAACGCGCCCGGGCATGGAGTAGGCGGCGGTTCCCTCCTCGCGGGAATAGGAAAAGCAGCCAAGCCAGTCGGGCCGCAGCCTGTCCTGGAAGGCCCGCAGCTCGGCAAAGTCGGCGTCGGTTTCGCCGGGGAAGCCCACGAGAAACGTGGTGCGGATGACGCTTCCGGGCAGCCTGCCGCGAATGGTCTGGGCCAGGGCGAGATAGTCCTCGGCGTTTCCCCTCCGGTTCATCGCCGAAAGAATCCTGCCTGAGGCGTGCTGGAAGGGAACGTCGAAGTAGGGCAGGAAGCGGGCGTCCCTTTCCATTACGTCAAGAACGCGCAGGGGGAACCGGTCGGGGTGCATGTACAAGAGCCGCACCCAGAAGTCCCCCCGCAGCTCCGCCATCGCGGCAAGCAGCTCCGGAAGGCCGGAGCCGCCGGACGAATACGAAGCTATGTCCTGGCCCACTATGCAAAGCTCCTTTATGCCCCTTGCCAAAAGCCCTTTGCACTCGTCCAAGATGTCTTCCACGGAGCGGCAGCGCAGGGGGCCGCGTATAAGGGGAATGGCGCAGTAGGTGCAGCCGTTGTCGCAGCCCTCGCTTATTTTGACGTAGGCGGAACCGGGCATGGACAAAAGCGGGCGGGAGCCGGCGGCGGGGGCTTCGTTTTGGACGCCCGGGGTTGGGCCTTCGCCGCCGCCGCCGAGGGAATCCGCCGCGTCCGCGATTTTCGCGATGTCGTCCGTTCCGAAAAAGCCGTCGGCCTCCGGAAGCGATTCGGCGAGCTCCTTGGCGTAGCGCTGGGCGAGGCAGCCGGCAAGAAGGATTTTTTTGTCGGGGTAAAGCCCGCGCCAGCCGAGAACCGCGTCTATCGATTCCCGCTTCGCGTCCTCAACGAATCCGCACGAGTTTACGATGATTAGATCCGCGTCCCCGGCCTCCGGCACGGAAGACCAGCCCGAGCCGTCAAGCCGGGCCATCATGTTTTCGGCATCGACCTGGTTTTTTACGCAGCCGAATGGGTCAAGGAAGTAGCGGCGGGACACGGCCAAAAAGCCTACGCCTCAAGACGGGCAACCACCAGGCGGAACACGTTGTCGTCGCCGCGGACCCAGCGTATGTCCGCCACCACAACCTCGCCGGGCCCGCCGATGTCCACCGGCACCGTCCTTCCGCCGCCTATCACCTGGAACCTTGCGGCCTGCGCGTTGGAAGTCCAGATGCGCACCCCGTTGTGCACGTGGGGAACCGTAAGCTCGTCGAACCGCTGGAAGAAGCGCTCGTTTCGTTCGCGGCGGGCCGGCTCCGCCAGGACCTCCCAGCGGAACATGTTTCCGCCCTGGAAATTGGCCTGGAGGGTGAACGGATACGGGTTGGGCGAGGAAAATATGACCGTGGAATGGGACTGCACAGTGACGCTTGCCGTTCCGGTGGGTATCACCTGCATTTCGTACACAAAAGAAAGCGCGGTGTACCGCTCGAAACGCAGCAGGGCCCCCATGTTGGGGTTGTTTCTGGCGTAGTCGATTGCGCTTATGCGTATGTCGAACGTGCCGTTGTTGTCCAGGTCCACGCTGGCGTGGCGGGTGAGGTCTATCATGACCGGGCCGTTCGGGGTCTGTATGATTACGTCGTTGCCCACGATGTTGAGCATCTCAAGGCGAAGCATGTACCGGGCGGCCTCGGGGGATTCGGGGTTGGCGGAAACCAGAAGGTAGTCGCCCATGAAAAACCGGTGCTCGAAGGAGTCCCCGTGCATGACGTACTCGATGGGGATTCTCGCCGGGGCGGAAGCCGCCACCGCGCTTACCGGGCGGTTTACTATAAGAAGAAAAACGCCGCCGACCACGCCGAAGACGAGCAGGGCCAGCGCAACGCCGATTGCCACCTTGGGCAGCACGGAGGGCTTTTTCAGAAGCTGCTCCACCGGAATGGGCTGCTCCTGGATTTTGATGGCGCGGTACATGGCAAGCAGCTCGTCCACGTCAAGGTCGAGGTACGCGCCGTAGTTTCTTATGAAGCCGGTAACGTAGGCCTCGCCGGGAAACTTCGAAAAATTCTCGCTTTCAAGGGCTTCAAGGTAGCGAATGGCCAGCTTCGTGTCCAAACCCGCCTGGTCCAGGCTTATGCCCTTGCCTTCGCGGGTAGTCTGCAGCTTTTCTCCCAGAGATTCCACCGTTTCCCTCCGCGCCGCTAGTTTGCGTCCCTAAACATAAAGTTGTGGATCGTGTTGGCTCCCGCCGGCGGGGTGTACACAAAGCGCATTTCCGGAATGCCCTGGTTGACCCTTACGTTGGTAAAATCGAACTGGACGTTGACCCCGGCGATGGTGGTTCCCTCGATTCGGCGAATCATCAGGGTGTTCGGGTTCACGTTCAGGATAATCTCCCTGAAGCCCTCGGAAACGTGCCTTCTTGAAAGCCGTATCCTTACCACCTGCTCCTGCGAGTTCGCGTCCAGGCTCACGGGATCCGGCCCGGTCACGAAGGTGGGAACGTAGTTGCGCCTGAGCAGAGTAAGCCCCTCGGCGGTGGCGATGTTGGCCCCCGCGAAGCGGTTTTGCGCGATGTTCTGGTTCAGCACTACCCGAAGCTCCGGCAGAAACACGGTGAGCTCCTGCCCGTCGAAAAGTATCACCTGGTTTGCCGGCTGCGTGAAGTCGAGCCTGAGCAGGGAGGGCGATATGTGGCTTATGGAACCGTGCATAACGCTGTTGCCAGATCTGACGACTATGTTGGCCTCGTAGTCCACAATCGAGGCATAGTGTTCCGAGACCATCAGCAGGAAGCGATCCGCGGTGATGATCTCCTGTGCGGCGGCCGGCAAGGCAATGAAGGCCGACAGCGCCAACGCGACAAACCATGGTTTCATTGGTTTCCCCTCTATAATAGTATAATCTTACCCGATTCGCCCGGGTTTTTCAAGCCCCAACCGTCCGCAAAACCAAACCGGGCCCGCGGAAATGCCCCTTTGTTCATAAACCGTGAAAATTCGCCATAGTTACGCGGCCGGATTGTGCTATTGCGGAAAAACCGCGCCGATGCTACCCTTGTTTTCGGGGAACATCAATGGGAATTTTGCTGAGCGATATTTTTGACCCGCGTTCTATAAAGCTGGGCCTGAAAAGCGGCGGCAGGGACGAGGCCTTCGCCGAGCTTGTGGCCGCGATAACGGCCCTGAACCCCGGTTTCGACCGCGCGGAGCTGCTTGCGGCGATAACGGCAAGGGAAGGCAGGATGAGCACCGGAATCGCCCCCGGGGTGGCGGTTCCGCACGCCTTCTACAAAGGGGCAAGCGGCATAGTGGGGGCGATAGGCGTTTCCGGCGCGGGAATCGACTACGACGCGCTGGACGGCAAGCCCGTCCACGCCGTGTTCATGCTGATTGTGGGCGAAAAGGCAAAGGGCGGGCACCTGCACGCCCTGAACCAAATCTGCGCCCTGGCAAACTCCGAGGGAATCGCGCTGATCAGAAACGCGAAATCCCCCGAGGACGTTCTGGCCGTGCTTTCCCGCTTTCACTAGAGGGCAGGCTGCGGCCGGAAACCGCCGCTTTGTTCGGCGGTTCCCTATATTTCATCCCTTCGCGTAACCACCCTGCTTATAAGCCCGTAGCTTACGGCCTCCTGCGCGTCCATCCAGTAGTCGCGGTCGGTGTCTTTTTCGACCTGCGCGAAGGGGTTGCCGGTTTCGCCGGATATGAGCTGGTTGATTTTGCCCCGCAGCTTTTCGAGCTCCTTGGCGTGGATTTCGATGTCGGTTGCCACGCCGCGGATTCCGGAAAGCGGCTGGTGGATAAGGTAGTGGCTGTTGGGCAGCCCAAGCCGCCTTTCCCTGGGGGCCGCAAGCTGGATAATCGCCGCCGCGCTTGCCACAAGCCCCATGCCGATGGTCCAGACGGGCGGCTTAATGAAGCGAATCATGTCGAAAATCGCGTAGCCCGCGTCCGCGTCTCCGCCGGGCGAGTCTATGAAAATCCTCACCGGCTCGTCGCCCATCGCCTCCATCAAAAGAAGCTGGCGTATCGTTTTTTCGGCAAGGTTCTTGCGAATCCCCCCGGAAAGCAGAATCGTTCTGGTTTTCAGCATTTTCCCGGCAAGAAGCTCCTGCCATTTTTCCGGCTTTTCCTTGCCGCCTTCGCCGTCCTCGTCGTCGTCGTCGTCCATACGCGGGACAACGCGGGCCGCCGCCAGTCGGGCTTCCATTGCCTGTTCTGTAATCGATGGGCGCATTGTGTGTCCTCCAGGAGCCATCATAAGCTTTTGGGCCGGGAAAAACAAGGGACGGCGGGGGAGCGGCTTTTAACCTACCGGATTGTCCCTGCAATAAGCCTCGGCGGCGGCGCTGATTTCGTCCAGCGACATATCGGCGCACAGGTTCGTTTTGCGCCACTCGGTATAGTCGAAAAGCTGGCTCTTGATTACGTAAATGAACTGTTCCGCCTCCAGCAAGCCAAGCCCCTCCGTCAAGCACTTTATGCCTTTGTCCAGCAATACGGCGTTATTCGTCATTTTTTGCCTCCCTATTGATAAAATCCACGGGATTGCATACGACAATCCTGTCGTCACGATACTTTGCCATGCGCCCGTCCACCGTAATGAGATAATCGCATTTCGCTGTAATGGCACATGCAATGTGTAGTGCGTCAACCGGCTTTATGCCTGTTTTTTCGATGCCATGCGCCAGCGACACGAGCGTTTCCGATTTTCCGACAAATTCGGCGCTTAAGTTTTCCCACCGAGCAATGGCCGTCCGTTTTGCCGCGACAATGTTCCGGCTGTTTTCATACTTGAGTATGTACGACCACACAAGATCAAGCTCGGATTTAAGGACAAGCTCCTGAACGTACAATTTTGCCAGCGTCTCGATTACTACCTTGGGCTGAGTTTGGTCGTCAAACGGGCGGTTAAAGCAGCAGTTATCCAGATAGATTTTTGTTTTCCGCACGCCAACACCCCTACGATCTATGGCTATGAGCCCCTTGCCGGCCCTATTCTGCAAGCCATCATAAGCTTTTGGGCCGGGAAAAACAAGGGACGGCGGGGGAGCGGCTTTTGATCTGGCTTGACCGCAGGGCCCATGGCGAAAACCCCGCTTGACGCTATAACCCAAGGGCGGTACAATGCACATTGTAGGCAGCTTTCAAAAGACGTACCAGCTTGGCCTTGCTCCCTGAAAAACACGGCTGCCTGATCGAAGGGCGTGGCTTCAAGTGAAGGTTAGAAACGACACTTTCATTCGCAATAACGACGGCGGCATGAGCGCGCCGCGGCCGAT
>Ga0209755_10009511_pt1 | contig 10274 bp, 7 predicted proteins | sample TergutCo191P1_FD_187301 | JGI IMG/M metagenome (GOLD analysis project Ga0209755, IMG submission 187301) | Cornitermes sp. P1 segment gut microbial communities from Petit-Saut dam, French Guiana - Co191P1 (SPAdes) (version 2) | ecosystem: Host-associated > Arthropoda: Insects > Digestive system >...
GGCTTTGTGCTGGTTGGTGCGTTGATTATGTTCTTGGCCGGGTTGTTTTTTCTGGTTTTTTTTCCGAAGTATGGTGTGGATGCTGGTATGGCTGTGCGCACTATCCTGTTGTATGTTGTTATATACTGTATGTTCACTATGTCCTTGCGATGTTGTTTATATCACTATGCAGAGACGCGTTTGCGTATGGGTCCGCGATATTGACTTTTTGTGTTGGGTACTCCTAACCTCTGCGGTCGATGTAGTAAGTATGAGGAAGTTTCCCGTTAAGGTGTATGGCCTTGTCCTTTATTTGTGTTGGATTGGGAATGTCTGTAATGGGTTGGTGGATGGGGTGGTGGTGGGGTTTTTAGTGGTTGGTCTTTAAGAGTTTGTCAAAGATAGCGTCGGGATGTATTGTCTGGGGGTCGTTGAGGTGGCTGTTCTTAGCGGATTCTGTATGGATATGAAATCTTTCTATAATATTTAGGTATGGTCCTTTATTGTGGTAATGCATTATTTCCATGATTTTATTCATGGGTCCAGATGAGTGGCCTACTTCTATGAGGTGTTATTTGTTAATTCATCAACCTGAAGATGGCCATAAGCGCCGAAACATGTAGTTGATAACTATGTAATAAACATCTATCCAACACAAATTAGTTGTGTTCGACAATTGATTACGCCAAATATAGTTTATAAAGACACAACTGGGATGACCAACCATATGACCCACTCGATTAATCCATGCCTACGCTTATCCGTGCTCTGATATATCTAGTGTATTCCATGCTTGATTTGTAGTTGTGAGGCTCCTATCTGTGCTGGGTTAGAAAGACGTGTGTCATGTGTAGAGTGTGTACGTACTGCACGTGTTGTTGGTTAGGGTAATGTGTGACGGTAGTAGTTATAAATAAAAATCAACGTGGATGTTGTATAGCCCTGAGGTGCATATTTGTGTGAAACCGCCGTTTAACGTCGTGAGTTTACGATACTATTTGATTGCAATAATTCCGTTTCAGCTTTTTGGTGCGAAGGTGTCGGTATTCTTTGTAGGTAACAAATTTATATGTTTAGTGTCATACATGATCAAAGAGTTATTTATGGTCTAGCTGACAATACATACATAACATAGTGCTCGTGTAACCTCGCGAATTGCACGTTTGTACTTGCGGTTCGGCTGGAGGTGGCCGCACATTAGACTTGCATGCCTCTTCAGAACGATTAGCGCGATAAAAACTTCATGCATTATCCTACGTACTTCACGCATTCTACGTAACTAAATTATTTGTTTCAGAGTTAATGCAAAATAGCTTTACGCCCAAAAGTGATACGCCACAGCGTTTCGCGTAGTTCGTGGTTATTGACAAGTTTAAATCGCTAGGAGATAAGCATCGCAGCGATTCACTAATAAATAAGAAATTATGTGATTAGCATGATTTACGGCATGACATGCGTGTGATAGATTAGCCAACCCCTGGCATGAACATTGTATGGGAACTGACAAGATTGGCATCGCATGTGTCTGTAATTACGGAATTGAGAAACGTGTTGATATACTCACCCTCATTCATAGAAGATGCAAGTGATTTATCTATGCCATCAGAAGAAAGTGACATAATGGTTATGACCCCCCTCCCACCACACTAGTAAACACCGCTGCGATAATAACCTCAGATCTCACAATACTGCTTTTGATTGTCAAAATGTAATATACATTTTATGATTGAAAATATATTGTGTGTGTGTGTGTCTAGCATTGAAATGCAGCTTATCTGTTTTTAAGCTTTTTAAGACTGCTGATTTTCATTTTGTCCCCAGGGGGAATGTAAAGTTATTACACGATTAGCTGTGCATAATTCATCTTGCCTGTGGTTTTTTTGCCACTTTATTGTCATAATTTTTGTGTTCATTGTCTTTTTTACAGTTTCATGGTTGTAATTTAAACATAGACTGTAACTTAATGGATTGGATTGAAACTCCATTGAGCAGAATCCTTCTTGAGAAGCTCATCAGTACTTGACTAGTTGAGAAATTCTTCACGTTGTGTGTGGAACCCAGAGGATTGTTGCTGCATTCACAAGAGCCTGTCACATGTCTCTTTCCTGATTGGGATCAATCCAGCCCATGCATACCCCACCATTCTGTTTCTTGAAGGCTTCGATTGAAATGTCAGATGAACGTGTGATTTCACTGCTTGGTGTTTTGAAATTTATTATGACAATTTTATTACCAAGATATCCCACTTCACTCTTGCAGTTTTTGAGTTCTATTTATCATGCAGAACAGCGAACAGAGAAAATCAAATTGAAATTGGAACTTTCGTCTGTGCCAGAAGAGGTATTTATGTGCCTCATACCATTGAACATTAAACCCTCGATTGCAGGGAATATGGATTCATCCATTTTAGTCAGCTTCAGCACCTTACAAGCACTTGGTGTTAGTAGTTGTTCTTGGTTAAAATTGAAAAAAATTTCTGAGAAATTTGTAGTTTCTAATTCATCACAATCGTATCTTGTCCACGTTATTGCAGTACCAGACATTGAGAATTCAGTAGCAGTTGTTACCAGTGTCCTACACTACAATATAGCCCAGGCATTATTGCTTGGGAATGACATTGTACAAGCTGAAACACTAGGTGAAATGGAACGTTTTGTACCTAACATTGCAACCTTGGCCAGAGTAAGTCTCCTTCAGCCACCATATGACATCAACACAGTGATGGATACAGTTTTGTCATGCTATTTTGAGCATCCACACTATCTTCGTATTGGTGATATTTTCTGTGTAGATGTAATCAAATATGCATCATCTGTAACTTACCAGAACAGCAAACTTACAACATTGTACTTCAAAGTTTTGGATATTGAAGGACCATGTTATGGTGACACAGCCCAGCAGGGTTTGACCCATGGATACTATATCATCAAGTCATTCACTACTTTGCTTCAGTGTACAAATCAGCAAGGCTATGTTCCTCGTAGGGATGTTGTGTTTATCAAAGGAGAAGGAAGCGTTACAGGAATTAACATGAAGTCACATCTCTTAAGTACTTGCCCATCTGGCTTAGATGCATATCGAGATGAGCTATTGACATGTGTACAGCCTTATATTCTAAATGTAAACATATTTAATCTAAAACCGCTCTTCCTTGTTTGTGGTCCTCGAGGTGTGGGTAAAAGTGTTATGATCAGGAATGTTGCTGAGAGGCTGGGATTGAATGTGTTTGATGTGGATTCATATGAGATACAAGGAGGATCCCCAAGCTATGCTGAAGGCAAATTCAAGCATATATTTACTAAAGTTCGAGAATTCGCTCCATGTGTGATTCTGCTGAGAAACCTAGAGGTATATTTTTTAATAAGTTAACAACCAATACATTTTTTACTAGCATGATGTGGGGATTCCATTCCTAGTGCTGAAGTAAAAAAGTCAGTTAATCATAATTACATTTTTGTTACATTTATTAATAGTGAAGTATACAGTTTTCGTGAGTTTTGTTCCCTTCATTGCCAAACAGTCCTGTCCAGTTAATTAGCAACACAGAATAGGTAAAAGATTTCACATTATCAATGCCATGTAATGTAAGTGAACCTCTTCTACTGAAATAACATTTTCAGCTGCTCAATTAGTTGTGATGTTTGAGTTTTATTTATGTTTGCTATGCCAGACTTTTATACTCATTAATCTCACATCAACATGAAACTAACAAAATGGAAATTAAGCTGTCATTAAATTAAGGACTGTTGGTGAACTATAAAAGTATTTCCAGAGTAAGAAAGACTTTTTTTTTTTACTGCATACCTACTGTAGCCCAACTCCGTATGTGTCAGTGAATAGTAAAACTTTGTAAATGCATTGTGAGTGCAAAAGTACTTCACTGGCAACCATAGTATGAAGAAATTACAATCTGTGCTGTGGTTTTAAGTCCACTCTGACAGTTTTATTGGTAGTGGAAAAATTGAAGAATATGGGTTGGCTTCCACTTCCATTCACTCTCCCACATGCTATTCCATCCTTAATTCTGTAACCATATGTTCTCTCCCCACGGTGTTACCACTTGTGCATTACTGGTTTATTCAAAGAGTTCAAATTGTTCTTGCCAATTGAAATAATCTTGGTTGCATCATATGGTGCATATTTTATGGCTAGGTAACACACTTTTAATGGCTTCCAAGTAGCTTTTGCTCCAACGATAATTAATTTGGTCTTCATACCTTCAGAAAGATGAATTTGATCTTTGACTCCTCTTTAGTGTGTGACATATTTATAATTATTCAGTACAGTTTCATCACAGTATCCAGTGTGGCACTGATAACCTCTGACTGTATTTTTCCTCCAAGATGTTGTGACCATTGATGCTTGTCATGAGGGATATCATATTGAGTTGCCATAAGAAATTGCATAAAGGTTTTACATTTGTCTGTATCTTAAAATTGACAGCATGGTGTAAAGATTTATTTCAGATTTGAACCTGTGGTGGAAAAAACATATTGGGTGTTTGATGTGTGTCACATTTCATACTATACAGTTCAGTTTGAGGTTTACTGCTGTTGTCATACGAATGTTACATTACTTTGAAAGATTAAAACTTTGTTAGTTTAAATTATAATTCTTAAGGCTTCAACAGGTAAAACTTTTAAGTAATTTTTGTTTAAATGAAGGAAGTTTCTATCTTTGAACGTTACGTAACAAATGCATCTGATGATAGCAATAAGCCCAAAAAAAAAAACTGTGTAATATAAAAATGTGATAGAAGACACAGATCAACTACAAAATAGGCTTTTTGAGAACAGGATAAAATCTTGATTGTGTCCTTGCAGCATGCTCTTGATTTTAAGATACTGGTGAAGGTAGAAGCTTTATATAAGTTCTTGTACTAACTCAATGAGATTTTCCTGATAATGACCACCAGTGGTCAAAATGTGTTGGCGTAACAATGAAGCCAAATGTTGTTGTTGGAAAGTTGTGAGTATGATGGACCTGTATTAAATTGTAATCGAATAATGTGTATTGTGAGTGATGAATCACTTTGAGGTGGAAAACTGTGTTCATGTGCTTCAGTATTGTATGTAGCTCAATTAATGGTAACAGTTGGAGATGATAGTTGGTACCATGTCATGCAGAGGGTGTGAGGAGCAAGAGCAAGCATGTTTGTGCTTAAGTGGATGATAGTGATACATATGATGCCATCTCCCCTTTCTTCTATTTGATGGTGACAGCGTAGTAAAGAAATGTCCTGAGTAAGGACTAAATTTAACATATAAGAGTAATTTAATGGTACAGTTCTGTGTGTGTGTAAGGACACCATGAAAAGTAGTGTAATAACAGACTTCATGACAGTATAAATTAGTAGTAAAATTTAAGTATTTCTTCACTTTTCTTGAATCTTTAAAATTATATATGAATCCTTGAATATTTTAAGATGTGTCCACATTCTTAGACCTAAATCTAATTTGCTTTAGTCTGTTGTGATGTACATATTTCAGGTACTGTGCCGAGTTGAAGATGGCACTGAAAACAGTCGAGTTATCAACGCCTTCATTAATGAGGTAGAAAACCTCTTCCGGGAAAATAAAACTTTTCCAGTTGTTCTAGTAGCAACGTGTAATGGCATGAACAAATATATGGTAAGTTTTAGTTTCTGTTCCACATACTGATATTTCTACATCAGACACACAGTGTACCACAAATGAAGTTTGTAAATGACCTCATCTTTACATAAACATACCACTTGAAGGATGAAAACATCTCGTATGTAATAAAGTAAGGTGTTACAGCCAGAACTCGAAAGCCTCTTTTCCGATGTCCTGTATTTTTCTTGTCCGTCAATTCTTGTGTTGTAAAATTATTTTACATGATATAAATTTTAATACCAACACTTTAATGTGAGACATCTTGTAGGTTAACATCATGGGATCAGGTACAAATGATCATACAGCTGAATCTTACTTGAGTTAGGATTGCTTCATTGCTTGTAATTGTGAATACAGCATGGCACGGATGTCTTATTATGTGACATGTTACATTTTGTGTAAAGTCTGTGTCTGATTGTGATTTGTATTGTGATTTGAATTCCAATCCCTTCAACAAAGGATTATAAAGACAGAGATTATTGCAGTAAAATTCAGACTTCATCTGATATTTGTCTGTGGGAGGAGCCCATTTAACCTGTGTTCACACTGAATACATTCATATTGGATGTTTGTATATAGCTTAAATGGATTATGTGTGAATGCAGTCTGCCATCTCTCCGTCATTGGCTCGAGTGTTTCTTCACGTGGTGTACATGCAAAGCCCAGATGAGTTACAGCGGACTTCATTGCTTCAGTGGCTTTTAAAGAAGTGCAGTGTGAATGTCAGTGCTGATTTGTCTCACGTAGCAGCTGAAGCTTCAGGATTCCTCTATGCTGACTTGTCAGCTCTTGTGTTCCATGCTATCAGGTATATTGTGTCACAGAAGCTTAAAATCGTATTTCTATCAGTAAATGTGTGTCATTTTTGCATATGAGCAACTGCCTCACATACCAACAATACATATCTGAGAGCAGCTTGTAGAAGTTTAACTATTTAATATTGTAATCTAAAGGAACAGTATCTGATCTTGAGGTTATAAATTGACTGCCTTCAGTGTTATTTTGTTCTTCATGGCCACTGACCAAGTGAATCAGAAAAGGGAGAGGCAGTGATGCAAAGCACAGACCTTCCAAGTAGCATAAGTAGAAGTTGGATAGCATATCAATTTGGTCCAAGAAGAGAAAGTAGTATGTATTCCAACAACGATAAGTCCAGTATTTTAGTACCATACAGCAGTGCCATATATTTCTATGAATAAGAGAAGGGACAGGAAAAGAATGCATTATGAAATTTTGAATAAATTTTCTAAAAGTAATGGGATAAAACCGAAGAGTAGTGTAAGGTATTATAATTACTTAAACTTTATGATTGCAGAATGTAAACATTAATAACAGTTTGTCCTTTTATCTATCCCAATTCAGAAATTCTGCTACCATGTACTTGCAGCCTCTAACACCAAAAACTTCTTTTTAAATCACAAGGAGAGTTTGAAATCCAGCATTTTAACCGAAGCACACTTGATAGCTGTCACCTGAACAAAGCCTCAATCCGTTACCAAATATGGATATTCCTAATGTCAGATGAAGGTCATGTGGATGCAGGTGTCATTGTGAATTATAGAATTCTCATTTCATCTGTCCAGCATCAAACCAGAACAGTGGGCAGCATTTATATATATTAACTAAGAATTTTGTAGAGAAATAACATTACTGCAGCTTTGGTATCAGCATGGTGTTATTGTGTCCCCTTACTGACGTTACTTGTATTAGAATAATGAGCTGAAAGTGTGTTTGAATTCTCTTTTAGACCAAGATACACATTCAGTTGTAATTTGGAATTAACACTTAGACATTCCAAAGCATCACTAAAACCCAAATTATGTTTTATGTCTCTAATGTCTGTGAACATCATGTTCCATCAATTCAGTTTAGGTATAGCATCATACCACTCAGCCACCTTTTCCTCAGACTTTAACTTACAATTAGGAAAAACAAAGTTCTAACAACAGTGTTATCAAACTATTCATAAACATGTGAAATAACAGTTATAAACCACCAGGCTCCACTTGTGCATTGTGAAGTGAAAGTCTAAATTTCAGGTATGAAGCATTTTCACTCAAAATCAAGTTGTAAGTGTATCTGTATACATCAGGCCCAGTGTGAAATTTTCCTGTCATAAATAAACTTCATTAAAAAATTCAGAATATGTGAATCAGAAAAGGTTCAATGGTTGGCAGGACTGTAATTTATTCAGGACAGGTGCAGGAATGTGCCCAGGCATCTGCTTTAGGTCAAGAAATGCCAGGTGTGTGCCTAATGATGTCATCAGTGTCACATAGGTTCATAGCCTCTTCCAGAGTGAGTTCTCCAGAGAATGCAATCTGGTGCTGCTTCTTTCAGTGTCCACTATCTTCTCATTTTTTTTTTAAGGTAACCCAGTAACTGGTTGTCTTCCTCCTCATCCTCGTTTCCTTCTGGCTTTCCTCCAATAACATGTTTTGCAAGGCACTTCCTACTAAGGTGTGACTAGTGCAGTTAGCCTTCCTTCCTTTTGTTGTATGTAGGATGTTTCTTTCCTCCTTGACTCTTTGTAATACTTCTTCATTTTTCACATAGTCTGTCCAATTAATCATCTGTATCCTTCTGCAGCACCACATTTCAAAACTTCTGAGGTATTGCTCATGTACTTTCTGAAGTGTAACAAGTTTCAGGATCACACAAAGCTATGCTTCAAGCATTTCTCTGGATTCTTCCTTAAATTTAAGTCAGATTTGCTGGTAAAAAGATTCTTCTTCTTCTTCTTGTTTAAAGCTGCTTTTGCTAGGGCAACCGTGGATTTAATTTTATGTGCACATCTTGCATCATTTATTATCAGGTTACCTGGATAGCTGAAATATTCCACATTCTCCTTTTCTTTTTGATCTGTCGTAATCTGTGCTGGGATGGTATTCACATTAACTTAGTTTATTCTGCATTCATTTCCATTCCATAGCATTTTCCAACTTCAGTTAGTCTCTTAGTCATGCCCTGTAATATCATTTCTTCCTTATACAGTAGCACAAGGTCATCTGTAAATTTCACAGTGCATATTTTCCAGAGACATAGTGGCCTGCTCAAAGAAATTATATATTCTGGATTTTAGACGTATGTCACTAAGCACAGAGCACATAAAAACATTTTACCAAGAATGTCAGTCAGCCAGACGAGTTGTAATAGAAGTTGTACATGTATGGCACTCAGCCATGGGCAGCATCTTCAGCAAAATGTCAGTATATGACACCAGGTCTTGAAGGGCCAATCCCCAGAAAAAAATAAAGAGAAATAGAGGATACATATTTTATCTTCCAGGTCAAATTGTTAAATCCCATCAGCAGCAGTTTCATTGCATTTAAAACTATAGAAATGGCTCTGCGATCACCCTGAGCATTTTTTTTAAATGTATGTAGCTTATAAAACATAACCATTCATTTTAATAGTTATATAATGCCGCTTCCATTTGAAGTCAGTGTCTGGCAGAATTTATTATTGTCATCTCAAACAAGAAGTCATCTTCCATGATTCTTCTGATTCTATTCCAATTTTAACACACTTGTTCTGGACTGGAATTATTTTCAATTTTAGTACTTTATTTGAAAGCATAGAAGTAGAGGTAAGTGTGTGAAGGAATTAGGTAAGCTTACACCAGGATTGATGTGTAGGTGATAGGAGGTATAACTTCAGTCCTTGGCACTAGACAGAAATGACTGATTAGCTGCTTACCCCAACCACTTTATTCCCAGGGCAAGATCCCCCAGAATGCACTGGATGGTAGGCTGGGTGGGTCCCAGAGCCCTGTTGATCATATGTCCACAGAACTTGAATGCTGTACAACAAGAAACTCGTGCAGCAGAATTCAAAGAGCCACCCAATGCATCAATCAGTATGTGCATTCTCTCACCAGATGAAGCATTTCAGCAGAATACAGAACAAAGAATGACTTCAGCTCCAAATATAGTTAATGAAATAAAATAATCCACCCATTATATGCCAGTAGTGTATAAACAGTAATATTTCATCTTGATATACGTCACTTAGATTCTGAATCTTTTAAGTAGAAAATAACAGCAGCAGGTTTCACTGTAAATTCTGCATGGCATCTGGGTTCTAATTAGGCTAACACAGTGAAAAGGGTTATATAGCTTAAACTGTTGGAGGGATGATTGTATTCCAAGATTATCTCCAAAATCAGGCATTGATGGCAACTGACTGAATGTAATTGACAGTGGCCATAAGTCTCAGGAAATGTAGTAAGTAACCTTTTACTGCCAGGAGTTTCCAATCACCTGTGCCAGCACCGATTGAAAGGATAGTTTGGGTGATCATCAACAACACTCAAGAGCATATGTTGAATGATAAACTGGTGAAGTAGAGTTTATTTAACTGACTTGTCTGCTGTTGGACTGAAAAATAAATGAAAGTACGAGCTCTAGAGGGAACTACATACAGTCCATTTACATGAGGATCAAGTGGTAGTAGACTTCATAAAAAATGTAAAACTACATTAGTATGAATTTCATATAAAAAAACACTTGTAAAAGACACAAAACAGCTCATTATTAATAAAAATCCAACTAGATGCAACAGTATGCAGATATATATTTACTGCAAAATCACTCTACATGTTTCAGGTGTCATCACACCCATCATCAGGAGTACTAGAAACTGTAACCGCAGCCTCCG
>Ga0209755_10009512_pt1 | contig 10274 bp, 6 predicted proteins | sample TergutCo191P1_FD_187301 | JGI IMG/M metagenome (GOLD analysis project Ga0209755, IMG submission 187301) | Cornitermes sp. P1 segment gut microbial communities from Petit-Saut dam, French Guiana - Co191P1 (SPAdes) (version 2) | ecosystem: Host-associated > Arthropoda: Insects > Digestive system >...
CTGACGAACTGGTCATGAAATCTTACATACACATACATTAAGCGACTGTTAAAAACACATTAGCACAATATTAAAGCCAACATTAAAAACTGGGGTTACTGGCTTGTAACTTCAAATGTGGGAATTAAAATACAAAAGGCAATAAACTGCAGAACAGGGCTATTTTCCCACATTTTGGGCTCTTTCAGTTTGCAGAACAGTACAAAGTGAAAACCATAATCTGGTATACACCATCAAATTCCATCTCATGGCTACTTTCTGCCTGAAGGACCTCAGCTAACATATAAGAAATTATTTTATAAACATGTAAGAAATCATGACCAAGCAAGGGGTCAAAGGGAAATGTCAAAAACAATGAATGAAAAATGGAATGTACCTGAATAGTATGAGGAGAATAATAAATACAAACACATAAAATCAAGACCACAAATTATAACACAGTTCAAGTAATATATTATCACATGGACTTGGATGGGACAATTACAGTTTATTGTATTCCACTTGTTATATAGTGTGGTTGCAATTATCAAACTAATGCCATCAGAACAGGACACCAATTTTCCCCGTCAAGTTCAAAAGTCTTAAATGTCTCATCAGTATGTGTGTACTATGTAATAAAAAGTGGTTATGATGAAAACAGGTTAACAGAACAAAACATCTACTTACAAAGGTATACTGCTACATAATCTAATCACCCCAAGGAATATAACTTGGCAACATGTACAGGGGATGGACAAAAATAATGGAAACAGCTGTGAAAGATACATATTTCTTTATTAATGTGGAATTGGGCCAACATTTGCCTGTAACACAGCTTGTACCCTTCTTGGAATAAATTCATGTAAGTTGTGAATAGTCTCTAGTAGAATAATGTGCCACTTGTCTTCTAGTTGCTTGAAAGATGATAGAGGGAATCTGCTTGTCACCCTGCTTTCTAAAACTGCCCACAGTGGTTCGATGATATTTAGGTTGGGCGACTGTGCTAGCTGAAAAGATGTTGAAGTGCATCTTCATGCTCCTCAAACCAAGAATGAACACTTTTGGCTGTGGGCATGGCGAATTGTTGTCTTTAAAAATTGCATCATTGTTAGGAAACAACACCTGGACAATAGGATGCACCTGGCTACCTAAAATGTCCACGTAGTCACTGCCAGTGATTTGACCATTCAGAGTAAGTACAGGACCAGCAGAATACTAGACACTGCTGCCCAAATCATCACAGATCTGTTTCCATGTTTCACAAAAACCCGGCCTGATGCTGGGAACAACATGAAGGATGACTCATCTGGCCATATGTATTTCCAATTATCAGATGGCCAGGTTTTGTGATCATCACACCATCTTCTTCACCTTTTAGAGCCATTTTCAATAATCAGAGATTTAGCAATTGCAGCTGTATCATGGATGTTGGATTTGTGAAGCTCCTGCCAGACTGTTTTTTGTAGAAATGGTCTTCGAGATGAATATGAAGTTCTGCTGTCACCTTTGTTGCAGTACTTCTATGATCTATAGACACAATCCTCTTCAATGTACAGTGATCCGTTTCACCTAGTTTTGGTTTTCAACCACTGTTCCTCTTAGCTGATGATGTCCTCCCATGATTTGTGTATGTCATCATAACCTTGGTAACTGCTGATCTGGATACACCTAATAGTGACCATTTTAGTTACATATGCTCCAGCTGACATGCACAAAAATCTGTCCTGTCTGAAAATCTAAGACGTCTCCCAATTTTCAGTATTTTCATACAAATTGTTACTAAACACAATATGTTATGCACTGACACTGGCACTACACAGCACAGACAAACAAAAGAATAATGAAAGATATGTTCTTTCAGTGCAGCCAACACAAAAGAGTTTTACTCCTATACTGTCTAGTGTTTTCATCATTTGTCCATCCCCTGTAGATATTAATTCAACTATATGCATAAGCTGCTGCTCAGCAAATCAGACAAACACACACAGACGAAACCACCACCACTGCAATTAATAATGAATATATCACAGGCATGATAAAAGTTACTAACAGTACAACAAACATTGAACACAAATACCTGCAGAATAAAGGAAAAAGTTTTCAAACAAGACATACGTAACTTTCAATATATATAATGCTTATATAAGGCAAGTTACAAAATTGTGTTGGCATAGCAGGGTGAAAGTCACTACTAGAACAACTAATTCATTGTAAAAATTATCAACAAATGACACAGAAACCCCACCATACAGAACACCCAGTACTTACGAACCCACCTGCTCAGACTGCAATGTACATACAAAGAACTTCCAAAAAATAAGGTAACAAACACTCATGTCAGAATGATACTGTGACTTTGATCAATACATGGTACATGTGAAGCAGATGGTACACATCAGACCTCAACGTAGTCACCACTACCATCTCAGCATTTACCCCACATTGGTATGAAAGCTCATAATCCAGGGTAAACATACTGTTGTCACATGTCTGTAGCCAAAAGGTGATAACTTGCTTTACATCAGCATCTACTGCAATCACTTGCCAGCCAGGTGCTTCTCAAGCATTCAGTAAGAAATAAAACACTGAGCACAAGATTGGGACTGATCCATAATGTTTCAGATGTACAGCTATAAACAGCTGTCCAGTTGGGTGTATGATGCCTGGCATTTTCATGCAAAAAGACAATACTTTGGTGAAGTAACTGAGGCTTTCTGCAAAAATGGCCACCATGGTTGAGGAAATCCAAAACAAGCACATGTTTATGGTCCTGAGACAGTTTTCTATGGTCATCTTTCCTGATGACATTGCCTCCATTTTCTTTGCTGGAGGAAGATAATAGTTTTTCTATCACACATCCTCTTTCCGGTTTCAGGTTTTGTGTAATTAACCATGTTTCAGCTCCAAAGCTGTCCTCTTTGATCAGTGTAACATGTCAAATGGATACAACAAAAGCCCATACAGTCCCATACAAAGAGCTTTGTCATCTTTGGCACCCAGTGTGTACACACTTCTCTGTAATCCAGTTGGTCACAGACAATTCTGTGCACAACTCAGTGAATGTCTAGCTCTCTGGCAACGTCAGCAGCTGAACATGTCTGTATGCCATGCATCATTTGTAGTGGATATGCTTGGTGCCTGTCAACATCTGTCCTGCCACTGTTGAAAGCCACGCACCATATCTGCCTGTTTTCATGGTATTACACATACTCCATAAACCTTCACCAACTGGCACTGGATTTTCATTGGTGCAACACACATCACACACACTTCATACTTCAAAGTCTGCCATGGTTCTAGTAGACCATCCATCTTTAATCTGACATACTTATGGTATCCACTCATAGCTGGAGTACAATGACATAATCTACATGTGCCGATTACATGCTTAAATCTGCAGTTCCATGATACTATTTCATGTCAAACATGCTGTTTATTTTTTCATACTTCTTTGTGTACCTGTCAGAGGGAGAGAACTCAAAATATGGTACAAAGATCACATCCACAACAGGGAGTACAACTAGAATGAATAAAGATTTGCCACTCATTCTCAAAAATAATCATGCCATTCATGTAACTGATGAGGTAAGAGAAATAACTTGGTACTATGAACAAAGATAAAAGCATGCACCTATTGTAGAACCTGTAAATCTGTATCATGAAAAAGGAAGACCAACTAATCACAGAATAGGAAGTGTAAGATAATAGCCTACTGTTTCATATTGCCTGGTTACTACACAACAAAGATGGCTTTCTAACCAAGTTCAAAGCCAGAAGGTAATCATGCTAACCTGACTCACACTTACTGTTCATTTTCATATTGAAGTACTTTTTGGAATCAAACAACAAAAAACTCTACAGAATTCCATATAGCACCACACAACACAAAACTGGAAAGGTACAGGCACCTACATTTACACAGACTGCTACAGCATCCTCACATACTCAGCATTACGATGTAATTTGGATGTGCTAATGGAAAAGATATCTACACTGCTTAATTACATTTTATCACTACCAATGTTGTTATAATTTTCAAGTATGCTGACATACACAGTGTCAACACTTGACTGTAAATCCTCCTATATTCACCTTTGTATGTTGAAACATATATAGGTGCACTGTTCAATCAATGTACTTTAAGTTGTGTCTTGATGGCATTAGTGTACATTCATAACACAATAACTTGAATACAAATGTGAAAAGTGTGTGGTGTTCTTACAGCAAATAATAACTTCAAAATATACAGTCTCAATGCTCATTTACAATTGGGGCTGACAATTATACAAAAACCAAAAACAGTAAAGAAATGCCAAACAATTGTTTCACTACATACATTTTCCATACTGATGTGCTTACCTACCTGCACATACAATACCCACAAGCATCTGTGTATCTGCACATAACCAAAATCAAAACTGTTAGATCTGTTACGCTAATCCATGCAGCCGGCTGTCTTGGGAAGCTCCACAAGTCAAGAAATTTTCTGCATTCATTATTCTGTTCATATAACTCCCATACTAACCACTGTTCTGAGCAGAATGAATCCAATACTCCACACCTTTCCACCCTACTTCTTAAATATCAATTTTAATATTATACTCTCAGCTGTGTCTAGTTCTTCCAAGAAGTCCTTGTTCCTTCAAGTATTCTAAGCAAAACTTTGCCCAGGCTTACATACACACACACACACACATACAAAACCACATGTTAATCTCCATGATACTTAAAATTAAATCAAGTGATTGTGTCATACTGTCCCACAACCGTGACAAGGCACTTGCTGTGCAACCCCATCAATAAGGCCCCAGTACATGTTCGGTCACTGTGCAATAAGAGTAAAATAACTCTCAGTGTTGAATTTGATAACCAAGGGAAGTCTTTTGCTACACATCACAATTAAATGCACATGTGCAGTTTGGTGTAATTATGAGGAGGCCGTGTGAAGAAAAGACTGTGACTGGCTACAGTACCAACACTGCTTTGTTGAAACAGTGGCTAGGAAGAAAAAACAAGCTGTCAACTTCTGTCAAGGACGGTTTATGTAAAGAAATGTATATTCAGACATAGCCCTTTAAAACCAGTATTAACAAAAAAAATGGCCAAGGCACTTCACAATGGACAATGAAACTTTAATCCCTACCACTAAAGTTTTCTAAATTGCACATATATCTGACAACCAGTTACACAAAATCCATCTCAAATGTTCCACTGTATAAAGTGACAACACATTTTCGATTGTAATATTGTTCCTGTTTCAAATGATGGCACAATGAAACACAACTTTTCATAGTGTTCCATAGGGAGCAAAACACTCATATGCTGTATGAAAGAGAAAAGTTTACGAACATCTAACCGAAATGACCACAGCAAGACTCTGTACTGCCACCTAATATTAGGCTCCACAGACACCCACACTGCCGCAACTCTTGCAAAATTTTCTGTCAAACTTAATTTCTCACCTGCAGTAACTGCACAGTATATCAGTGTTCATAACACTGTATGCAGGGTATTTCATTACTGATAACATCTGCAACAATTTGATCACCAATTTATCCTAGTTTGTGAATGTCCCTTGTTAGGGACAGTGACCTGTTCTTATTCCTGCCACAGATTTTAATTTGGTCCTATTCAGTTACTGTACTTTCCCAGCTTTACTTAGCATGGATCCAGGATAAGGAACTTCACACAAACACACACACTTTTGTCCAATATCCTTAATGTTTTCTATCCCTCCAGTGCCTTACAGCCTGCCTGACCATTCTATTCAGGTTCTTGTCCTACAAATGACATGTCAGACCCATTTTGGCAGTAAGTTGGCAGCCTCATTGTCTGCTGCCACATATTCGAGCAGTAGGTTCAGTTGCACCATGTTTTGATCTGCCTTTGTCGCAAAGGACTGTAAGCAGTCCCAGTCTAGTTTTGACTTAATGTGGAAGGAGTAAGTCCCTAAAGCACAGCTTCATCATCCAGCACAATATACATTTTTCATCTGTACATGGCACAGACTGCATTCTCCACTGCTGTGGTGTACTGCCTGCAGTCAAAACTTCCCACTCACCAGTCTGCCAATATCACAGTACATTGTACATAAAATGAGAAGACTGTAACCATTCAACTGTGTCAGGATTGGTATCCATCATCAAACAATGACTGGATGGTGCATAATGAAATGGAATGGACGTGGAAGGAAGTGGTCACAGCCTGTCTGAAGTACTACTGCAACATTTGCTTGAAGGGACAGAGAAAAGCCAATGAAAATCTGTCAGGCTAGCTGGTGCCATGGACAAGATTCACACCAGGTATTACCATCTGAACCAATCCCTTCAGTAGATTTGTATAATATTATCCACCGCCATTACCAGAACAAGTGCCTTAGTCATATCCCAGTCTCCCTCAGTATGTCCATACCCCAGCAGATACCAAAGTTCACTGCATGCCCACAAGTGCCATCACACGCACAGTTTCATTTATCTCCACAGCCCTTCATCTAGCAAAGTACATCTCTGTTGATGCCAATGCTCAGTCAAAAGTCATATGATGGGACTCATATTGCAGTGAAGACCCAATGTAGCAACACTCCTAACAGCAGTCCTCAGTTTACTCAAGTGCCTCTACAAGAATGGGCAGTCTTCATCATACCATTCAGCTACAATCTGTGTATCAGTCCTTTGTCCAATACCAACCGTAAGGAGTTCGACTTCTGAGGACAGCTGCCAGCACCATTGTGATGCTGTGCTGTGGACTGACACAACAGAGTTGCTCAAATGTTACATGTATTTGTACTACTTTTGATACTATCTAGTAACTTCTCCTTTATCTGGATAGCAGTATTACCCATACATTATGCTGTATGTCAGCCATTATAACTGAGCCCCTGCCAGGAGGCCCAGCCACAAGGAGTAATAAAACTTCCACTGGAGCAGCCTTCCAAGGTTGAGCACCTCTGTCTCCAACAAGGCAGGGTTCCAGATTATGGTTTCTAGATTGGGGCTGACCCATCCACATAACAGTGGGTTCAACTTCGTGTGTGCTGGCAGCTGAAGTTATGCTTCAGACGCTCCCACATTATCGAGGAACGCTCCTTGTATGGTCACCATGTACAACTGCATTCTAAATGCTTGTAAATAACATCATAAACAGATGTTTCAATTGATGTAGCAGGCCAGCAGCCATATTGACTTCTGCACAAGGGACATTCCTTTAATGCTCTGTCCCTAATAAATACATCTACCATCTCTATTGTTTGGACTGCATACAACAGGAGACTGTTCATGAATTGTGCTGATGTCACCACACCTCCTTCCCTTCAGTGCCAACTTAAGTTTCCAAAAAAGGAATGGAGCCAAGTCTGGACAGTACAGAGGATGCAAAACAGCTATGCCATTCTATAGCACTGTGCAGACAGTCCTATTAGTTGGAAAGCTTATGGTAATAACTGTTCTTCTTAGCCATGGGAAGGGGGTGAAATATTGCTGTCTGATGTCAATTCACTGGATGTATTCCAGACCTGTTGCAACAACAGCTACCTGGTTCTGCTAAGCATTAATCTACCATCTCTGTTGAAGTTCATGGGATGAATTGTATCTCAATAACTTCCTTAACCAAGCAAACCACACACCTTTCTACCTTAGGCATTCTGTAAATGATGTTGAATTTCGTGTTGTCTGGTACCCATGTTACATTCTGCTATAGCCCAGAAAAAGGTGTATCATGTGCGCCTTGCATCTGGTTTCTAAGCTCCTGCTTGTCTGACATACACCTTCGCACATCCACATGGTATACACAATACAATAGGGGGTTTTCAGGCCTATTTTTCCTTGAGTGGTTTTGTTCACCAGTACGTGATGAGTCTTCATGTCACATTTAGGAAGCAGCCTGCTGATCTTGTTTGAAGCTGCATGTTGGTAGGGAAGCATGGCTATACCTGCAGGTTCTTCAGTCTTGTTTCACTGTTTATATCTGGCATACAGGGCATGACTGATATCGTGGCTGCTGTAGCCATATGATGTTAGAGTGCATCACAGTGTAAATAATCACCATGTAGAGAGATCTGTTTTGGAAGGAAGCCTGATGACGGGAAACAAATCTGTCCTCAAAACACAGTGTGTTACAATTCAACACATATGATAGAAAAAGTTCAAAGTCTATGATTTCAGTCATGGCACTAATGGACAGAAATTATATAAGACAAACCACAGTGAGCAGAGGTAATGCTGTGGTGCAGAAATCAGTGCACCATTTTTTAGGTTATTTTCACCTCACATCTTCCCATAGACATTATCAAATGCTTGCAACAAATGTTGGTTCAGTCTGTTTCAATGGAAAACCTCATAACACACGATTCCCTGCACATCAAAAACTAGCAGCAGTAAGCATATCACACAGGAACAAACTTCTCTGCCTACTTCAGGCAGGAAGAATCCATGTTGTCATCTGTAATGCCCTCTGAAGCGAAGTGTGAATGCCTGATATTTTTCCTGAGTGTCCTGGTATGTACTGATGCAATTCTAATTGTTTCTGCTCATTAATCAGCATACAAGTCAGAAATTTTGACACAATCTACCACACATTCAATCTGGTGTCAAAATTTGATGGCATAAACCAAAAGGCTGCCTACCTCATTAGTCAACTTGTGGATAGTAATACATCTACTTTCATGCCAAATCCCATAAATATGCTCCACATTTCTGTACATTCTGCCAGTAGGCAGGCACCCTGAATATTCAGCATCCTTGACATGTCTTTCCATTTCTGCACTCTGCAGAACAATCAAATACTACAGTCTTCCTCATTGCTTCCTCTCTGAAAGCAAATATTAACATCTGAAAGGTTTCTGCACCAATTTTGCCAATCTGACACATCTTGATGCATATGCACTGTTCTTTAAAGTTTGTCATTTTCTAAAGAAACAAAAACTGCACTGGACACAACATTAAGTCACACTTCACAGCAACGCATGCTACAACTCTGAAATCAACAATAAATCAAATGACCAAACAAGTTCTAGTCCACTGCCACACAGATGATGAGTTCTGTACTCACTGCAGTAGTTGTGGTGGGCAGGATGTGACAGGTGACAGCCTAACACTTCAACAGAAGGACCCCAGTGCTGACCAATATAGGGGCCAACCGTGGTGGAAAAGTGCCCATCAGAACAAAAACTATGAGACACATTCCTAGCCACTGAAACCTTTGTATTCTATATCCAGTTCCTCCAGAACTCAATACAGCACACCACAAATAATGTTCCTAACACGACATGAGTGGAGTTCAATACCTAGCACAGGCCAACTGTTTCTTCCAAACCTTGTTGCAGCCCAGCTCTGAAACTCACCCAGTCTCCTATCCAAAAAGTACTCTTAGTTCTTACCATAACAGCAAGTTTTCTGGAACAGTCACAGTATTAGGATGAGAATCTGCGAAGTCTTAATGTCATGCCTGTACAGAAACAATTTACATTTTATCCAAGGAACCATTATGACTGAATCAATAATGGAGGCCATATGTACAAGAACACCACACACACCAAAATATTGCAATGCATTACCTTGAGTTTACCTTCCTCAGCTGCACTGCTGTTATGCCACTGACTCTTCCTCTTACCTTTTGATGTCTAAGCAAGTTTCAGTTCCCATTTACATGGCAGTGAAAAATTGACCTCTTGATGTCATCCTGTATTATACACTTGTCCTTCTTTTTACTAAAAAAAAAAAAACTGTAGGAATTTTTTTGCTGAACAAAAGCTGTGTGTTTCTTCATGTACACAACCACCAGACTTGGACTCAAACTGTCACCCTACCAACAGTTCCTCATAAAAGTTAAAAATCAGCAAATTAAACAGTACCAGAGACTTCACATTCAATGCTACAAAATTAAAAGCATGTTAGGAAATGTAAACAGACTGTAACAATTCTGTCATGTTCACACCATCTTCTTTAACTGTACCAAAAACCATGTGGCAATTAGATAGGAGATGTGGCAAACATGCCGTAACAGGAAAGGAGAAAAGTTAACATAGTGGAAGATAGGAGAGAGTTGTAGAAAATGGCAGTAAAATGAGGCAGACCAGTAATTAAGAGCAAGTGGACAAAAAAATAGGCGATGGAAGTAGGTGAAATGAATACAGAACTGTAACATTTAAACAAAGGGCAAGAGGTAGGAGGGTTTTAATTATCTTCCAGGTACAGCTAAGCACATTATATCTCTGCATGGAAGAAAAACTAGCCACTATGACCACCTACCTTCCTGGCTACAGGCAGTGTGTGTGTGTGTGTGTGTGTGTGTGGCAAAAT
>Ga0209755_10009513_pt1 | contig 10272 bp, 7 predicted proteins | sample TergutCo191P1_FD_187301 | JGI IMG/M metagenome (GOLD analysis project Ga0209755, IMG submission 187301) | Cornitermes sp. P1 segment gut microbial communities from Petit-Saut dam, French Guiana - Co191P1 (SPAdes) (version 2) | ecosystem: Host-associated > Arthropoda: Insects > Digestive system >...
ACATCATTAAATCATTTTGCGTTGAAGTCAAAAATATACATGGCCTCTATGCAAACGGCTTTAACTGAATTTCATGAGTTGTGGAAATGCACTCATGATATTGCTTTTGCGTAAGGTGAGATTATAACTACTACTATATCCATGGAATATGTAAACAGATATTTCTTCTAAATGAATATACTCATAACATTTATTAATTATATTAAAAAAATATTTCAATTGTTCTTTGTATTTTATTAGTAGATCATTATTCGTTGGTATTTTTGGTGGAATGAATATAGAAGGATCAATAGTATAACTAATCATTTTCTCCACCTGTATTTTCATTCCACTTCTTTGATATTTCGCTGATTATTTCATCAGCATTTTTTGATGATTCATCGAAGAATCCATCAGGCCAATCAGACATTGCTGCATATTCATTTATTTCTAACTGTCTGAATATGGTATTACCTTTTTTGAAAGTTTTATAATTATTATTTAAATTTTCTGTAAAATATATATTTAGTGAATCTTTTATTGGATTTTCCGTTGGGCAATTAATTGCTCTTAGCCTTAGTCTATTAATTATATACTCGCTATGAGTTTCAATTATCAATTGTTTGTTGCATAACATAGTAGCAATGAAAAAATCGGTTAATTTTAATTGCATAGACGGATGAAGATGAAGTTCTGGCTGTTCAATTATTATTGTTGATTCCTCAGGAGAGAGCAGGCAAACCAAAATAATGGGTAGTACTTGACTCACTCCAACACCAACATTTGTCAGATCATTTCTTGTATTTTTTCCCAGAGAGTTTATTTTTAATTCATACCCATATCTACCATTAAAAGTAACATCAACACTATTTGCAACTTCAATATATCTTAGCCACTCATTTACGACATCTGAGAAATAATAGTTTCTAATTTCAATTTTACAATTTTTTATAAAAAAATCAGGATTAATATACTTTAAGACTTTATTTTTACTATTAAAAAGCACCCCAGCGCAATTTTCACCTTTTATACCGATATTTATTGAGCTTTCTATATATGGATCATATTGTAAATGTGGTTCTTCTCGTAATGGTCCAATATATTGTATATTATTTTGAAAGTAACTATTAATATTTTTAACTCTATCTTCAATAGTACATCCTAGTTCACCATATAGAAGTAAATCGGGAAATATATAATTATCGTCCAAATCTGGGTTCAGTTTATTTTCTATATTATATTTATTGTAATGAAAGGAATATGCTTTTGCAAGTAGAAATAGAATGTCAAGTTCTTCCAATTGAAATACTACTTTATCTACATAATTTTTAAAAGTTTTTCCGTCTTTTACTGGAATGTCATCAGGCAAATCAAATATTGTAATTTCCTTATTATTGTTATCTTCATAGTCATTAATAAATTTAAATAAAGCATGAATAGATTTTGTGAAAACCTCAATGGATTGCCTGCTAAAAACATGATTCGCTTCACTAAATGCTTTTATTTTTTCATCAATAAATTCTTTAGCACTTAGCCTTGCCTGGCTGGTTGTATAAATAATTTTTTCTGGTAAAAAATGATTTAATTTTATACCTATTCGCCTATTTTCAATCAAATTATCTTTTATTAAGTTTTTTATATATTTATCATCATCAAAAGTGTAATAGTCAAAATCATTTCGTTTAGCTATTGCTCTTTGAGGTTTATTATTTCGTAATGCTCTAAAAGTAGAAATCCAAATACCATTGTCGATAATATATGTACTCTGCAATTTTATTTCAGTAATTGCTGGAATTTCATGAGATATATCATTTAAACTCTTTTTATCAAATGATATGAAAATACTGTCTAATCGCTTAATACTATTAGCAAAATTATGCATGTCTGCTGGAGATAAATCAGAGTGATCAATGGTTAATGCCTCCATTCCTGATTGTGAAAGAAATTTGCCGTTAATTCCGGCAAATCCTACATAAAACCATTTATTACCTTTTCTCTTATTAACTATTAAGTTACTGATGCCTCCTTCATGCCATGTTGTCATGGAATAATTCACATTATTCTTTATCATGAAATCCTTGATAGTTATTGAAAGTAATGGATTCGATTTCCATTTTACCTTATTTAATGAAAAATTAAATCCTGTTCTATCAAAAATAGCTTCTTTAATTCCGCTAAAACTATTGGAGAATGAATACATAAACAAATGGTGCATTTCCTCCAAGAAAAATGTTTTTTCAAAATATCCCAATTGTTCATCTTTACTAATATTTGAACGAGTTCTATAATAATCAGCATCAATTTCATTTATTCCATTAATTAATTCTGTTGTAAGTATATCAATATTAATATAAATATTTTTAATTGAATAAAAATCGGTCTTTACATCATCAACACTACCTAATTTTACCATTGGACCATTTAAAACAAGAGTTTGCGTAGGCACATTACTCTGTAGCGTCTGTGCAAGCAATAATATCGACTGCAAAACCGTACTTTTACCGCTACTATTTTTACCACAAAAAACGGTTAGAGGCTTAAACTCAAGCCTTCCTTCTATAGGTTCTCCATCATCATTCAGAATAAGAGTTTTGCCAATAGATTTGAAGTTGGATAAGGAAAGGCTCTTTATCATTTTGCCATATCCTGCTTATTCAATGATAACTTCTGCATTTCAAAGAGGCTGTCAAATTCTTCTCTGGTAAGAACTGTATCAAAGCCGCCAACAGCTTTGCCTTCATGTTTATTTATTCCGGTAAAGGAAGGGCTTGAATCTTCATATCTTTTAAACTTATAGACTGCATCATTCATGAGAGATGCGTTAAAAACCCCAAGTGAAACCAGAAGTTCAAAGTCTTTAATATTCAAGCCAGTAACACGTTTGAAGAGGCCGGGTTCGAGCTGCGTGATAACGTGTTTTAATGTTTCTTCCCGATAGTCTGATAAATACATAAAAACAGGAATTCTTGTGGCGAACTTTATCAGTTTTTCCTGTATCATCTTACGTTTGGATCTATATTCCTTTTCTTCTTCTGTTAGTTCTTTTTTATCTTTTACAGAGAGTTCCCCTTCTTTAGACTTTGCTTTTTTCACCTTCTCGGAAAGATTAATGATTGCCTCCAACTCATTATTTACATTAAGGCTACGGAACCTTTCTATACGTTCCAAAGCACACATGGCATCCGGATTAGCCATTATTCGGGCAAGGGTATTATTGTCAACATTGACCAGTAATGCACTTTCCCAGCGGCGAGCGAGCAATGTTGCAGAAGTTCCCGCAAGAGCAATGTCCAGAACATCTCCAGCATTGATTTGAGTCATGGTACTGCCGTCATAAGCGAGAACAGGCAAAAATTTAATGAATTCGGCTACTTTCTTTTCTGGGCTGTCTTCGCTTATATCAAGTCTACAGCTATAGTCAGCAACCTGCCTAAGAGCACGGTCTAGTGCAAAGTCAAAAATGTAACATTGGTGTTTCATTATTTCTTTTTGTCCATTCTCGTTTTCGACTACCCAGGGGCTTTGTACACGGAATGCAGACTGAAAATAGGTTTCCGGACTGGAAAGATTACGAAGCATGAAGATGCCTGTCCAAGGTTGGACAGTAACACCGGTAGTTAGTTTCCCACAGGTAAGGGTAATTGTCTTTGTGGTTAATGGATCGCCTATTGATTTTTTAACCGGTTCAAGGGCTTCAAGGCCAATGCCTGCCTCTGTACCGGCGCATACATTGATTCTATAATCCTGAAAAAAGGTGTTGTTTCTTTTTTGGATTAAATTTCTCATTGCGAAGCAAGATGCGACATTAGGTAAAAACCATAGAGTATGAGTCAAGATAGAGAGTAGTTTTGTATTGGAGTATGGCATTTCCGGCTTTTTCCCGCCAAGTCTGAGGTCATCAGTGGTTGTACCTAGGTATGCTCCCCTAATGAGGTCAAGCCATTTCTGGACATGTTCCTCATATTTAAATTTTGCTTTATCATTTTTATCGCTGGCTGAGAAAAACTCGTTTAAGTCAAATTCATCAAATAATCCTTCCGAAGCAATTAGTTTAATGCTATCCGGTATTTTATAGGTCATTAGTACCATACGGGGCAAAGAGGCATAAGGATTTTCCGGCGGCTCTTTCCATTCTGCCTTTTCCCTTTGCCCGTCTGAATAAGTCCAGTTGTATATCTGGTCTTCGATGAATTCACCGGAATTTATGGCTCTGAAAAATATTTGTAAGAAAAAAAACGACAATACTTTCTCTATTTTTATTACCTTAATTGAATACATTAACAAATTATTCTGTACTCCCCTGTTACCCAAACAAAAAAGATATGAAGATTGCTCTAAATATACAAAAAATTGGCTCAAAAGTAAGCAATTCATACTTTTTCCACTTTTCCATTAATTTCTTTTATCTTTCTGTTAGACAAAAGAAACAGATATGCTTTTTCCATACAGCTTTTAATTACCTCGCCACGGCGCTGCCAACCATAACAAAGAGCCGTAGTCTTAAATAAGCCTTCTTTATCAATACCATAACTTTGCGATATAATTTTCAACATTGTATTTTGAAAATCACTTATAGGAACTTCTCCTGCCGAATACCCATAATACCGTGGTCGTAGGAGTTCCGTGCGTTGCTCTGGACGATTTTCGATATTAAGATATTCTATCATTGGTGTTGTGTAGTTGTTAATTTTTTTTATATCCACTTCTTCACGATAGTGCAAAACAGCATCATCAATCGCGCTTATCAACCTTTTACCTTCATTAACAGGGTCTTTAATCCAGTCGGTTGACCATATACGATAGAGTTTCCACCCCATATCCTCCAACACCGCTTGACGAAGGCGGTCGCGTTCTCTCGCCGTTCTCGCTCCATGATATATGGCACCGTCGCATTCGATTCCAATGGCAAAACGTCCGTTATATTTCGGGTGACGTACTGCCATATCAATCCTATATCCCGAACAACCAACCTGTGTCGCCACGTCGTATCCGTGCGCTGTTAAAAACTTATATACAGCAATCTCAAATGGTGAATCAAATGAGATAGTTTTATCATTTGAAATTTCACCAAGTATAGCTTTTGCTCCATTGATTGCGAAATCAATATATAGCCGCAATAATTTCGGGCCTTCTCCGCTCGTTTTTTCTATGTCAATGTCCGTGGGTTGTATAGAACCAACAAGTTTAATGTTATATCGTGCGCGGGTAACGGCAACGTTTAATCTGCGTTCTCCTCCAACACGACTGAGCGGACCAAAATTCATTATGAATTTACCTGCCGCATCGGGTGCATAACCAATACTGAAAATAATCGTATCACGTTCATCACCCTGCACGGTTTCAAGATTTTTAATAAAAATTGCTTCGTCTGAATCATCTCTAAAGAATTGTTCAAACGACGGATTTTCTCTGCGCTTTTGTATTAGTGCATCAATAATTGCCGATTGTTGAGCCATACCAAATGCTATAATACCTAAACTACGGTTGGAATTTGTGTTAAAATGTTCAAAAACCAACTCTGCAACCCTTTTTGCTTCGGCTCGATTTCCATTTTTCCCACCCTTATCGTATATACCACCGGGAACATGAATATATTGTACTCCAACATTATCTGCGCTTTCAACAGAACTTGGAAAGGTAACAAGACTTCCGCGATATATTTTTGCGTTAGAGAAGGCAATCAAATGTTCATGCTTACTGCGATAATGCCATAATAATGTTTGTGTGCGTAATAACGATGCTTCATCAAGAAGCGATTCAAACGCTCCTGTGTCGTCAAATTCGCTGTCCTCATCGTAAACATCATCGTCCTGTACCGATGTAGATACACTAAAGAAGTCGGTTGGTGGGAGCTGTTTGCTGTCGCCTGCGATTATCGTCTGTTTGGTTCGGAAGATAGCACATATTGCATCCTCTGTGCGAACCTGTGAAGCCTCGTCAAAGATAACAGTATCGAATTTATAGTTACCGCCGCTAAGATATGTGCTTACGGAAAGAGGAGACATCATAATACACGGTTTCAACACAGGCAATAAATTGGGCAAAGAGGCAATGAGTTTTCTTGTCGGCATCAATTTTCTCTGTTTTGCCATTTCTCGTTTCAATAATCCAAGCTCATCATGTCCTGATGTGAAAGCGTCAAGAGAGGGCAAGCGGGAAATTAACTTGCTTATCAACGCCGCCTTTGAAATCTCCATGTGTGACTTGTCGAGTTCCTTGAATGATGAAATACAATCTTCTTGTTTAAGCCTGCGAAAGGTTCGTATTGTTTCAAATTTCGGTAAAACAGCATCAAGCCATGCACGGTAAAAACATTTTTCAAAGGCAGGAACAATTTTTTTAGGCGCTAAGATTAATTGCGCTGCTTGGTGAATATATCCGTCAATGCCTAATTCAGCAGCTTTTTTCAATATGGCGTTGTAATCAATATAGTATTCAAGATAAGAAATATTTTTGTAGCAATTTGTAATCAAGTCGCGAAGTTTTAACATCGGTGTTGCTAAAATTAATTGGGCGTATTCAAACAACCCAGCAAACCAAACTACAGGTGAGGATAATTGCTCATGCAAATGCGAAACAACATCAATATGAATATTTGATGGAAGGGAATTTGTCAATATATAGGTTTCGTTTTCGATTTCCTGGATTTCTTTCAAGTTTTCAGCTACAGCAGTCAAAGTCGTAAAAGACATTTTTCCGGGTGTTTTTAACGTATCAGATATTTGTTTACGATCTGCTTTGAAATTAGAATTAAACATCCTAAATATATTCCGATATTTTGTACGGCAACGCAGCAAAAGCTCTTTGCCGTTTATAGCGAATATTTCTGTGGTGTATGTTTTTTCAATATTCTCACGTTTTTCTGCCAACCGTATTTTAAGGTTGACAATATCGACGCATTTTTCACAATCCTCATAACTTATCCCTTGATTTTGCGACGACACCACATTATCAATAGCTTTAACCGCTTTTTCTGATTCGACAAAAAATTGCTGGCGAAATTGGTTGGTAATGTCCGTCAAAATGCATCCGCGCCACGGGTTGTTGACTTGATAACCGCTTTCTTCCACAATACGCGACAATCCATCAAGCAAATTCATTCTCACAGCTAAATCAGAGGATGAATATGTATCGGGTTTTTCAGGCGTAAACGACACATCAGGAACATCGCTCAATTTTGCGATATGCCCGTTTACGTTGAACACACTTTTATCAAGCGGTTCTACAACTGTATGCAATTCACGAGAATAATCATTTAAGGCGTTACGTTGTAAACGCAATCGAGATAACTGGTCGAAAACAGAGCTTGATAAAGTAGCTCTATTTTGCGCGAGTTTTAGAGATGATTCGAGTTGGTCAAGCACTTCTCGGCGTTTAGCATTGTGACTATGCAGGGTAAGACAAAAATCATTCAACCCCGCCGCAGCAAGTCGTTTATGCACAACTTCAAGAGCCGCCATTTTCTCGGAAACAAATAAAACTCATTTCCCGTCCGATAATAATTCCGCTATAATATTTGTTATTGTTTGGCTTTTCCCTGTTCCGGGGGGACCTTGCAAAACGAAACTGACACCGCGCTTTGCAAGCTGTATCGCGTCTTGTTGACTCGAATCGGAATCAACAACACAGAGAACTTCTTGTGGTTCTACGGCATCATGGTCAAATTTGGAGATTTGAATTGAATCCCGCGTTATATCCGAAGAATCACCAGAAATAGCTTTAATAAGCGGATGTTTCTTAATTTCTTCAGCGTTTTTACCCAAGTCCTGATACATATTGATTTTTAAGAAAGAAAACAAAGATAAATCCGCTTCAATATTTATAACACAATTCATTGAAGTACAGGCTTCGCGGACTTTACCGATATAATCCTGTAAGCCAACCTCATCAGAATAATCCGGTATAGAAATTCCAAAATCACTCAACAATTTTTGTATAAGCGCATGGTTCGGCACAATTTCATCATCATGGCGCGAAAGAACAAACGGTGAAAACAAATCGTTCTGTGTAAGCTGTACAGGTACAAGCAATAAGGGAGAGCGGATTTCAGCACCCTTATCAACGCTTTCTTTCCAAACAAGAAAACCAAAGGCAAGATAAAGAGCGTTTAAGCCTTTTTCTTCTGTAAATGTTTTCGCTTTTTGCATAAGGTTACGCAATGTTTTCTGTGTTTCTTTGGGTGATTGGTTTGTTATTGAATTGTTGGTGGAAAAAGATGTTTCGTTGTTATCATCTTCATCAGTCTGAGGTTCATTTACCGACGGGAAAACAAGCGGTTCGCCTCCATTGTAGAACTGTTCCCATAATTCAGATACAGCAGGCACTTTAATGGCTATTGATGAACGCGAAACACGCCCGCCTTGTTTCGAGGCGGGGCAATTGATAAGTCTATTGCGTTTTCCTAAATCGAGTAATCTGTTTCGCCAAAACTCAATTTTTACATCTATTTTTGCCATTAGTGGTTTCCCCTAGGACTTTGTCTGACTTTTTGTCATAATCCATTGATCCCTTGTAAGATTGACATGGATAATTATAACCCAAGCCCAAAAAGACTTCTACTCACATCAAATAAATGCCTGGATAGCCAAGAAATTAATGGTTTTGGTCATTCTTAACCGGAAAATCTCAATAAACTATATATGATTATATCAGTAAAGTTATTCTGGCTTTCAAGGAATACACTTCTTTATGAGTATTGCCCTGGGTTTTGGAGCCATTTTGAGACTGTTTAGTGGAATACCTGAATTTGGAAATTTCCCTGAAAGGCCGAAGTAATAGTTCTCCTTTACACTTTTTGCCAATAAGTATCCATTACATTCATGGATAGGCCAACTTCCGCCCAATTCGTCAAAGAAAACCTTGCTTCCGTATTCATTTGTATGGTAGAAGACCTTTTTCCCGCAGAATTTACATGTTATTGGTACTGTCTTCCTGTTTGCATATTTTTCTTGGATCATTTACTACCTCTATAAGTAGTAATGCCTTAAAAATCAGTAGCTTAATGGTTTTTAAAGAATAAGTATAAATTAATTAGCCAACGCCTTCCCCTGCTTCTCAATATACCCCTTCTGCCCTGTAGCAAGATTGGCAAACCGCTGTTTGAGCAGGGCTTTTTCTATCGGATCAATGCCGGGGGCACGGAGTATGTTTTGTATTCGGGTTCTATGGGAAATACAAGCAAGGTGAAAAGCGTCTTTAGGAAAACCGCTTATACGATATTTTTTATTATGAGGGATAGCTAATTCAACTCCTTGATAGAGGGTACTATCTTCTACTGCTTTAAGGGCCAAGAAAGCATCATCAAAGCTCTGAATAGCCTGGGTAAGGCTGCTTCGGCTGTCAGTATCGGTTTCATTACAAAATTGCAGTTCCTGAATCAGGAAGGTATATTCAATAAGGATAATGGTATGGGGGGTAATTGTCGATTGGGCATCTCGGAAAGTTGATAATGCCGAAGATATGCGGCCTTCTTCCGCCTTTCCTCTGGTGGCAAAACCCTTTCTACCAAAATCAATAGCAAGTGCGGCATCTGATATTTTAAATATTAAGCCAGTTATGTCCAAATTCTGCCTCTGCTTCAGATAAATTGTATCCACCCTTTATTAGAAAATCTGCTCCCATTTTTTCCTTCATAACTTTTGCTAAATATGGGGGCATGGGAGCTGTCCGTAATAGGCGGCGACCACCTTCTTCATCTCCAGCTTCTACCATGGAAAATGCTCTGTTTGATATGGCAAGTTTTTCGTCCAAAGTCATGGTTTGCGGCATATATTTCTCCCAATTTACAGTATAACAGGTCAGGAAAACCTTCGGCAAGCTCATTGCGGACATACGAAAAACCGATTTTATGACAATCCATCTCACTCCATAATATAAAACACTCCAAACTGGGTATTTTTCCTCATTTTCTTATTTTATCGGCTTATCTATTTTTCATACAGATTACATTTTTAAGGAGTTTTTATGACAGAGAACAGAAATCGTGACTCAATCGGGGATGAGTCGATTTATCTCCGCATTGCGCAGCTTCAAAAAGGGCTGCTCCAGTTTACCGATTCCACCAACGCTTACCGGATGGTCAGGGAGTTCGGCAAGGACATCAGGTATATCGCGCCGTGGAAGAAATGGATTGTATGGGACAATTGCCGGTGGGAGGTGGATGACGGCGGGTCGGGTATTTTCACCAGGCAACTGGAAATGGTACGCAATATCTACGCCGAACTGCTCAAAACCGCCGATTACCGCGACAGGCTGGAAATCGAGAGGTACGCCATCCAGAGCGAATCAACCCAC
>Ga0209755_10009515_pt1 | contig 10272 bp, 7 predicted proteins | sample TergutCo191P1_FD_187301 | JGI IMG/M metagenome (GOLD analysis project Ga0209755, IMG submission 187301) | Cornitermes sp. P1 segment gut microbial communities from Petit-Saut dam, French Guiana - Co191P1 (SPAdes) (version 2) | ecosystem: Host-associated > Arthropoda: Insects > Digestive system >...
ATATCAGATTTGCACAGTATTTGTTTGATCAGTTGCCTGAATTAATGTCAGATGTTGCAAAGATTGATACGATTTATGGGAACAAAATTTTGCGAAAATCACTGGAGAATCCTGAGGCTCATCGCGAGTTAACAAAAACTTTAAAAGATAGTCATGAATTGATTGTGCGAATGGAAACTGATCAGACATCTGCTGATGAGAAAAAAGCCTGTGTTGGTTTGCTAAATGAGATGCTTGATGTTGCAGCGGCAGACTTATTACTCGTAGATATTCAAGCCTCAGATCAATTAATAGAGTTTTATGTTTTGCGAAGATCTGAAATGATGCATGCCTTGAATGTTGCACATCTGATTTTAATTTTTAATGAAGGTGCGAAAGCTTTATCTAAATCATTTGCTGAAATTACAAGTACAACGCTTGAAATGATGGACATTTTATACGGGGCGGCAACTTTGCATTTGTGTAAAGTCGAGCTTGAAATTTATTGGTTGCGTGTGAAGTCTCATTTTATTCGTGTGTATCAACCGATTATTCATCAATCACATGTTCATCCGGCTTGTTTGGAATTGTTTGAGGCGCTGCAACTAGATCATGTCGATGAATTTAAAAAGATTTTAGCAGAAATTACTGAATTGGTCGTTAAGAGACAGGCATTTGTTACTTTTGGTGAATTTATGGATCAAGTTAGTGTTGTTATGCCTGCGTTTACTGCTTCAGTTATGTCGGGGAATGATTATGAAAAGATTCCTAATTTTAAAGAGGCGTTTATTCAGGGGCAATTGCGTCAATTTTTGGAACAGTTTCAAGTTTATGATCCAGAGTTTCTTGAGCAAGAGATTGATCGTCTTAAGGATCAGCTTTTAAAATTGCAATATGAGATATTAGAGATTGAATGTTATCGAAAGTTTGAATTGATTGATCGTGATGAGCTAAATAAAACGATTGAGTTACTTGAGAATGAGCGACCTACTGTAAGCGAGATTGATCGTCAGCTTATTTTGCTTTCGCAAATTGTTTTTATGCCATTACGGGAAAATAATGCGAATGATAATTTTGATCCAAATCTTTTTGATTTAACCATTTTTATCGATGCGTCACGTTCGAATATTATTAGAATCAGTGAGCTTGTTCACAGTCATAAGGCACTTATATTCGGAAATGAGCAAGAATCACCTTTGATTCCATTACGATTAAGAGAAGATGATGACGAGAAATTAAAAGAGAAATTCGGCGAAAACATGCAGAAATTCGGCGAAATTTATTTCGAATCCTCGCTCTTTGATTTAATGGCTAACTCGGCTGCCTGGGAGGCACAAGTAGAATTGCCAGTGCCAATGAATAAGGTGATTTCTAATTATGTTGAACAGGATGAGGAATTTCATAATCAAGAATGGGAAACGAAAACGCATCAGGAGATTTTTGATATCTTAACAAATATGGGATATGATTTAAGAATTAATGTTGAAATTAACCATGCTTTCTTTGATTTCTTAGTTGTGGGTCAGTCTAATGTTTTAGCACTCAATGTTTTAGGTTGTGAATTTTCATCAAGAGAAAAAATTGAACAACAACTTAAAAAAGAAATTGAATTAAGTTATACAAATTTAAATATGTATGCGATACAATCTGTACAATTTCATCTAGAGTCCAACCAGACAATGATTGAATTGTACGACCATTTAGCACGGTTAAATATTTATCCTACTAAAAATAAGTAAAAGAGAGTGAAATTATTATGGCTTTTAATCATAGAGAAATAGAAAAAAAGTGGCAAAATTACTGGTACGACAATAAGACTTTTGCTACAGGGAAAAAAGAAAATGCACCGAAATTTTATGCTTTAGACATGTTTCCTTATCCATCAGGTGCAGGGCTTCATGTTGGACATCCTGAGGGTTACACTGCAACTGATATTTTATCACGTATGAGGCGAATGCAAGGTTATAATGTCCTTCATCCGATGGGCTGGGATGCGTTTGGACTTCCAGCGGAGCAGTATGCCCTTGATACAGGAAATGATCCACGTGAATTTACAGCTGCGAATATTAAGACATTTAAAAGACAAATTATGGAATTAGGGTTTTCTTACGACTGGGATAAGGAAATTAATACAACAGATCCTCATTATTATAAATGGACACAATGGATTTTCACGAAGATGTATGAAAAAGGGTTGGCTGAGATCAAAAATGTTGAGGTTAATTGGTGTGAAGTTTTAGGAACAACCCTTGCGAATGAGGAAGTCTTGACTGTGAATGGGCAGATGGTTTCGGAGCGTGGTGAGCATCCTGTGGTTAAGAAACCAATGCGTCAATGGATTCTGAAAATCACAGAATATGCCGAGCGGTTGCTTGATGACTTAGATGAGCTAGATTGGCCTGAGAGTTTAAAAGAAATGCAACGTAACTGGATTGGGAAAAGTGAGGGGGCATTGATCAATTTTGCCATTGCAGATCACGAGCTTTCATTTGATGTGTTTACAACGCGTGAAGATACCTTGTTTGGTGCTACCTATGCAGTACTTGCACCTGATCATGCGTTAGTTGCTGAAATTACAACCGCTCAGCAAAAAGAGGCAGTTGAAACATATGCTCGGATGGCGGGGGCGAAAACTGATTTAGAACGCACTGAACTTGCAAAAGAGAAAACAGGCGTTTTTACAGGTGCGTACGCGATTCATCCAATCACTGGTGATCAAATTCCGATTTGGGTAGGTGATTACGTCCTTGCAAGCTACGGAACAGGTGCAGTCATGGCTGTTCCAGCACATGATGAGCGTGACTATGAATTCGCAGTCAAATATGAATTACCAATTGTACAAGTGGTCGTTGGTGATATGAGCGAAAATGCATATACAGGTGACGGTATTCATATTAACTCTGACTTTTTAAACGGGCTAAACAATGATGATGCGAAAACGGCTATGAAAGCTAAATTAATTGAGTTAGGCAAGGGTTCTACCAAGACGAATTATAAACTTCGCGACTGGGTATTTGCTAGGCAACGTTACTGGGGAGAGCCATTCCCAATCATTTTCTGGGAAGATGGAACAATGGAGGCTTTATCTATCGAGCAATTGCCACTTGAATTACCTGTTATGGAAAATATCAAGCCTTCGGGAACGGGAGAATCCCCACTTGCTAATAACATGGAGTGGCTAGAAGTTACCCGTGTCGACGGTGTTAAAGGTCTTCGCGATACCAATACCATGCCACAATGGGCAGGAAGTTGTTGGTATTATTTGGCATACATTTTGAAACAGGATGGAAATTTTTTACCACTAGATAGCGTGGAAGGAAAGCAATTAATCGAAGATTGGCTGCCAGTCGATTTATATATCGGTGGTGCTGAACACGCAGTCCTTCATTTGTTATATGCACGCTTTTGGCACAAGGTTTTATTTGATTTAGGACTTGTCAACACGAAGGAACCATTCCAAAAGCTATTTAACCAAGGGATGATTTTAGGGATGGCATTCAAAGATGATAAAGGCCGATTTATCGCAAATGATAAAGTTGAGACACGCAACGGGAAGTTCTTTAGTTTGGAAACAGGACTTGAACTAGAAGAAGTCCCGCATAAGATGTCAAAATCGTTAAAAAATGTGATCAATCCGGATGATGTGATTAAAAGTCATGGTGCAGACACGCTACGCTTGTATGAAATGTTTATGGGTCCCCTTGAGGCAACGATTGGCTGGAGCGAACAAGGTCTTGACGGCGCTCGTCGTTTTCTTGACCGTGTTTGGCGACTACTGGTTTGCGATGAAGGTCTGTTAAGCGATAAAGTTGTTTTGACTAATAATGGAAATCTTGATAAAATCTATCATGCGACTGTTAAGAAGGTTACAGATGATTATGAAACGTTAGGCTTTAATACTGCGATTGCGCAGATGATGACTTTTATTAATGAGGCATATAAGCAAGAGGAAATTTTCGCTGACTACGCACGCGGATTTATTCAGCTATTGAACCCGATTGCGCCGCATATGACAGAGGAAATCTGGTCATTACTTGCAACTGATGTTGAGTTGACATTTGCGTCATGGCCATCATATGACGAGGCGATGTTAATCGATGATATGATTACTGTTGTTGTGCAAGTAAATGGGAAATTACGCGCGAAGTTAGATGTACCGGCAGATATCTCGAAAGAGGAAATAGAAGAACTTGCACTTGAAAATGAGAATGTTAAGAATTTTACTGAGGGTAAGAATATTGTGAAAGTCATTGTTATTCCAGGGAAGTTGGTTAATGTTGTTGTGAAAGGATAAAATGAAAGTAGCACTAACCGGAGGCGGTAAGCATGATTATCACGGTTGATGAAATAAAAAAGTTAAAAGAAATTCCAAATAGCGGTTATGAACACATTAAGATCGAGTTTCTGTTCCACTCAAATAAGCTAGAGGGGAGTACTTTTACGCGCGCGAATCTTGAGCGATATTTGAAAGATAATATTGTTGAGGGAACTCACGATGTGGATGATGTTTTTGAAACGATTAATTCGACCGAATTGTTTGATTTTGTTGTTGAAACTTTGAGCGAACCGATAGCTGTTAGACTGCTACATGAGTTCCATCAGCTTTTGAAAAAGAATACAAAAGATCAAGCGCGCGGTTTTGTCGGCGTATGGAAGAAAATTCCGAATATGATCTTGGGCACTGGAGGACAATTAGATTTAGCACAACCATTCGAAGTACCGATGCGGATTGACGCCTTGTTGCAAGAATGGAATACAAGTGAAAAAGACTTCGATGCGATTATGAAATTTCACGCTGAATTTGAAAAAATCCATCCCTACCAAGATGGCAATGGTCGCGTCGGTCGATTTTTGATGTTCAAACAATGTGTTGAAAATGGTGTTGATTTGATCTCCATCGATGAAAAATATTCAACTGAGTATAAGCAAGGATTATTTACTGCTCAAACAACGAGTAATTTTGAACCGTTGCAAGCAGTGTTTAAAAATTGTCAACAATTACTGGATGAAAAATTGGAATTCTTAAATAACACGTTGACATGTTTGAAGATGATGGAATAGGTAGGTAAGTTTACATGGAAGAAATTTTGAATGGGATTAAGGTAAGACCAGTAAAGTCTGATGAAATTGAGAAAGTAGCGCGTTTTATCGCAACAGGTTATGCGGATGATGTCTTTTTCAAATGGTGTGTGAGTCATGATAAAAATCAGCATGAAATTGTGACTGAATACTATAAGGTATACTTGAATGCCAAGGGTTGTATGGCGCATGTTGCGGAAAATGCCTCTGGCGAGGTCGTTGGTGCGACAGTCTGGTTGCCACATGATGTTGATGCGAGTATTTATGATGCTATTAATGAAGTTGTTGGATCTCATGCGCCTCATTTTGATGAGGTTGCCGATAAGTCACATGCCAATGAGCCTACTGATGGTCCTTTTTATCAATTGGTCGCTGTTGTTACTGATGAAAAATTGCGAGGGCAAGGTATCGGAGCAGCTTTGTTGAAATATCAACTTGATTACCTTGATGAGCTTGGAATTCCTACTTATCTTGAGGCTAGTACGCCTTATTACGGCGGTGGGATTTATGGGAAATTTGGTTATAAATATTTTGGTGTGTTAATGAAATTTGCTGAAGGGATTGTTTTGTATCCGTTATTTAGACCTGCGATGAATGTAGCAAAGGAAGATGCAACGTGAAAAATGAAAAAACGACTGCTTTTATCTGTGATGAAAGTTATTTCTGGCACAATGCTGGCGGGGGTGCCTTATATGAACCCGCGGGTGGATATATCGAGGAAAATACAGGTTCAGCAGAGAGTCCAGCTAGCAAAAGAAGGGTTAAGAATTTACTCGAAAGAAGTGGCTTAATGGATCAGCTTGTTCAAGTTAAGCCCCTACCTGCAACGGAAGATCAGTTGCTATACTTTCATACCAAAAGACATATTAAAGCAGTAGAAGAAATGAGTAAAATCGGCGGGTTAGATTGTGGCGACTCTGCGATTGTTGGGCGTGGCTCTTTTGAAATTGCAAAACTTGCTGTCGGCGGAGCGATCCAAGCGATAAAAACGGTTGTCGAAAGTGATAAAATCAAGACTGCCTATGCTTTAACCAGACCACCTGGGCATCATGCAGAAGCTGATCAAGGCATGGGTTATTGTATTTTCAACAATGTTGCCATTGCAGCCAAGTATGCACAAAAAGAGCTAGGGATAAAAAAAATCGCCATTATCGACTGGGATGCACATCATGGAAATGGTACAGAAGATGCCTTTTACGGCGATGATGATGTATTATTTATTTCCATTCATCAGGATAATTTAGAGCCAATCGGCAGGGGAAAAAAAGCGGATATTGGAATCGGCAAGGGAGAAGGTTTTACGATCAACATTCCTTTGCATGCGGGATCAGGCGATGCCGTTTATAAATATGCATTTGAACAGATTGTTATTCCAGCAATTGAAAAATTTGAACCAGAACTCATTCTAGTTTCAGCGGGACAAGATGCTAGTATTTTCGACCCATTAGCAAGAATGATGCTTTCGGCGGCGGGTTATCGGTATATGGCTAAGGTGGTTAAAGAATTGGCAGATAAATATGCAAAAGGTCGCCTCGTTGCTATGCATGAAGGTGGTTATTGTTCGACTTATGTGCCATTTTGTACCCATGCCATTATTGAGGAATTGAGTGGTGTTAAAACAGAGGTAGGTGACCCATTTATCTATGCCATGGAAGGGACAACTTACAATCAGCTGTTGCCACATCAAAAAGAGCGAATAGATGAGATCAGAGAATATCGAAAGGATGATTTATTATGAAACGTTATGGCGTAGTTTTAGGTGCAGGGATGGGAACGCGAATGAAATCTGAGGTGCCGAAAGTTTTGCATGAAGTAATGGGGAAGGCGATTATTGAGCATGGTATTGGTGCACTTGAGGATGCCCGTGTTGAGAAAATTGTTGTGATAACTGGACATAAGGCTGAATTAGTCGAGGCTTGTTTAGGTAATCGGGCTGAATATGCATCGCAATCTGAGCAGTTAGGGACGGCACATGCAGTTATGATGGCACGTGAATTGCTTGTGGATTTAGAGGGAACAACGATTGTATTTTATGGTGATCATGCTTTATTTACAACTGAAACGATCGCACAACTATTTGCAAGCCATGAGCAAAGTGATGCTAAAATGACAATGCTAACTGCGACACCTGATGATCCGACTGGCTATGGTCGCCTTATTCGCGATGAGGCAGGTAATGTCGTCCGTGTTGTTGAGCAAAAAGATGCAACAGCTGATGAATTGTTGGTTAAAGAAATCAATACAGGGATGGCTTGCTACGATAATAAAATTTTATTTGAAGCACTCACTAAAGTTGGAAATGATAATGCACAAGGGGAGTATTATTTAACTGACTTAGTAGAAATTATCACGAGTATAGGGCATCAAGTAAAAGCTGTTGTTGCTAATGATGTAGAAGAAATCCTAGGTATTAATGATCGCATTCAGCTAGCAGAATCAGGGCGTATTATGCGTCATCGTATCAATCAAAAACATATGGAAAATGGTGTAACCTTAATCGACCCATTAACGACCTATATCGAAACAGATGTTATCATTGCCTCAGATGTTATTATTGAACCAAATGTCCATTTAAAAGGAAAAACTGTGATTGAAACGGGTGCTTTTATCGGTTCAGGTAGCCAGCTAACAAATGCTAAAATCGGAAACAGAACACATGTTCAAGCCTCATACATCTTTAATTCAGAAATAGGTGCTGATGTAACAGTCGGACCATTTGCCTACATTCGCGAACACGCGGTAATCGGATCAAATTGTCGCATTGGAAATTTTGTGGAAATCAAAAAATCAAACCTTGGCGAAGGGGTTAAGGCAGCGCATTTGGCATATATGGGCGACGCAGAAATTGGAGATCGAGTAAATATGAGTTGTGGTGCGATTACAGCGAATTATGATGGCAAGAAAAAGCACAAGACAGTCATTGGTGCAGATGCGATGATCGGATCAAATGTTAACCTAATTGCACCAGTTGAAATCGGCGTTGGGGCTTATATCGCAGCGGGATCGACTGTGAATAAAGAAGTTCCAGCACAGTCGCTTGCGATTGCACGTGCTAAGCAAGAGAATAAAGAGGGTTATGCAAAGCGTCTTTAAAGACGCTTTGCGCTTGTAAAGAACTCTAACCCTTTTAAAGAAACCTTGCAGAAGCTTGAAAGGTGAGGATAAAAATGTCTATTTATGATCTAACGGTTAAAGATCAAAACGGTAACGATATTCAGTTAGCAGAATATAAAGACAAGGTATTACTGATTGTCAACACAGCAACAGGTTGCGGTTTAACGCCACAATACGATGCTTTGCAAATGTTATATGATAAATATCAAGAAAAAGGATTTGAAGTATTAGATTTTCCATGCAATCAGTTTATGAATCAAGCACCAGGAACAGATGAAGAAATCAATGAATTCTGCACACTTAATCATAACACAACATTCCCACGATTTAAGAAAATTGATGTCAATGGTGATCATGCTGATCCTTTATATGTTTGGCTAAAATCACAAAAAGGCGGCATATTAGGAAGTGGAATCAAATGGAACTTTGCGAAGTTTCTCATTGATCGTGAAGGCAATGTCGTCGAACGATATTCACCAACAACAAAGCCAGAGGCAATCGAGCAAAAAATTCAAGCATTGTTGTAATATCGCTAATGAACATTTTATAATTTGAAAGCTAGGTTAGGATACCTGGCTTTTTTAGTGGTTGAAAATGATGAAAACGTCAAGCCAGCACAGGAATTCTTGTTCTTCTATTGAACTATGACTTAAAATCATGTATCATCTAAAATTAATAAAAAAAATTTCAAGGCGGTGAATTTTCACTATGAACGAAATGCTTCAAATATACAAAGGAAAAATAATGAAAAATACACGAATCCCTCAGGAATTCTATGAGAAATTCGATGTTAAAAAAGGATTACGTGATGAAAACGGAAAAGGCGTCATGGCAGGTCTAACGAATATTTCAAAAATTCATGGATTTGATGAGGAAGGAAACCAAATACCAGGCGTGTTAGAATATCGCACCTTTAATGTAAAGGATATTGTTGGAAATTTGCGTGCGCAGAATCGTTTTGGTTTTGAAGAAGTTGCTTATTTGATTCTTTTTGGCGAGCTCCCAACTAAAGAAGAATTGAAAGTATTTAGCGACATTTTAGCAACTAGAAGATCGCTTCCGAAGATTTTTGTTCGCGACGTTATTTTACCGAGTCCGTCAGCTGATGTTATGAATTCAATGAGTCGTAGCATTTTAACTTTGGCGAGTTATGATGAAAACCCGTCTGATATTTCAATCGAAAAGGTGCTTGATCAGTCGTTGTATTTGATTGCACAATTCCCGCTACTTGCAATTTATGCTTATCATGCTTATAATTATGGGAAGCAGCATGAAAGTTTATATATTCATTATCCAGACTCAAATTTAACGACAGCCGAGAATATTTTACGACTGCTTAGACCAGATAAAGCTTATACAGATGTCGAGGCTAAGGTATTAGATATTGCACTTATTTTGCATATGGAGCATGGCGGTGGAAATAATTCTACTTTTACGACACACGTTGTTACTTCAAGTGGAACTGATACTTATGCAGCGTATGCGGCTTCGTTATCTAGTTTGAAGGGGCCGAAGCATGGTGGGGCGAATATTAAGGCGTCGTACATGCTTGATGATATTAAGGAAAATGTGAAAAATTATGACGATGATGAAGAAATTGCTACTTATTTGGATAAAATTTTAGACAAAGAAGTTTTTGATAAGCAGGGATTATTATATGGAATTGGACATGCGATTTATACAGAAAGTGATCCGAGGTTCGAGGTGTTTAAGTCTTATGTAGCTGATTTAGCAAAAGAAAAAGGGTTGGAAGATGAGTTTAAACTTTATGAGAAGGTTGAGCAATTAGCACCAGCTGCCATTTTGAAGAAGCATCAAGCTTATAAGGGAATTTCACCGAATGTTGATTTTTATTCGGGGTTTGTGTATAAGATTTTAGGGATACCGGAGGAATTATATACACCGTTGTTTGCTATTGCGAGGATTGTGGGATGGTCTGCGCATCGGATGGAAGAATTGATTAATATGAACAAGATTATTAGACCGGCTTATGCGAGTGTTGCTGAGTCGAAGGAATATGTTAGCTTAGATGAGAGGTAGTAATGGGTATAATGGAGAATTAAGATGTGATAGATTATTTCCAGGAGGTGGCTGTCAAGT
>Ga0209755_10009516_pt1 | contig 10271 bp, 15 predicted proteins | sample TergutCo191P1_FD_187301 | JGI IMG/M metagenome (GOLD analysis project Ga0209755, IMG submission 187301) | Cornitermes sp. P1 segment gut microbial communities from Petit-Saut dam, French Guiana - Co191P1 (SPAdes) (version 2) | ecosystem: Host-associated > Arthropoda: Insects > Digestive system...
ATATTTACATTTCTGAAGATGAAGCCAGCGGGTAAAATTACATTGATATCATTTTTCAAGTGATGAATTAGTCGGAAATATGGAGTGCCTTCGCCAGAATTAAGCGAAATTTCAATTCCGTCAGGTTTTTGGAAAAAACCTTCCTTCCAAAATGCTGTAGCAAGCGTTCCACATGGGTTGGATAAATATTGCATCTTTAATTTTTCTTGGCTTGTCATTTTGAAACCCCTTTATACTGCCATTTTGGTTTTCTACGAAACCACACGCGAATTGCCTTTTTCGGGCAGCGGTTTATGCAACGATAACAAACGGTGCAATTATTTTTCGGCGTGATAATACCATTCACATTTTCAAAATTGTGCATGGGGCAACATTTCACACAAAGGTTACAGGCATTGCAATCTGCATCAATCTTTACGCTGTGCTTTGCCCTGTATTCCATTGTTCCTTCAGACGCATAGGTATTTCGACTATCACCCTGCCACGGCTTGCCTTGTAATTTGCCGATTAATTTGGAAAATGCAGAAAATCCGCGCCGTTTGACTTTACCGTTTCTTATATCACAGCAAACCCTATCCATTTTCCTGTCAGCATTATGGGCTTTTTTCGCAAGTGATTTATCGCTTCTTTGGTGCAGAAAAAATGTGTTGGATATATTATTGGGCATAGAAAAATGCTCCGCATAAATTACGTCTATATGATTTGCGGGAAGAAGGTCAGTAAGTACCCTTGCACCATCACCGGAAAAAGCCAGTTGTGTCACGAAAATAATCAGTTTCTTGCCCTTAAAGTCAGCCATATGCTTTGCCACAAACTCCCGCATGATAAGCGGCACTCGTGAACCATAGATTGGGTAGCAAATTGCAATGGTGTCGTGTCGTTTGATTTCAGCAGAAAAATCTACCTCGGCTTCAATGGAATAACAATTCGCATCCATTTTTTGGCTAAATAATTCTGCGATATATTTTGTGTTTCCTGTGCCGGAAAAATAAATTGTCAGCATTTTCATTTCTGTGCATCTCTTTTCATGTAGACGAAGAAATTAAACCCGGCGTGCTTAGAGGGAGATTTTGTGCGAATAAACTCCTTAAATCCCAACTTTTCGTACAGCCGAATAGCGGGCGTATTGGTGTCTATCACTTCAAGCACATATTCATCAAAGGGTTCGCTTTCCATTATATATGCCAGAAGTCCCTGCGCCGCACCTTTCCCACGGTGCGCCGAAGCCGTTGCCACAAACTCAATCGAGCCTGTTTGGGGCAACATTTCAAATGGGTATTTATGATTGACCATAAATTTGCTCAAGCCCCAAAATGCTATGCGACCACGAAAAAATCCGAGCTCGCGTGTCAGAATTTTTTTGTCCAGCTTCATGGGCGGAGGTTTTTTGTCGGTGCAACCAATAATCGCCATGATTTCGTCGCCTTCCACAGCGGCATAAAAATTTTCCAATAAAAAGGAATGCGCCAACGCTCTCGCTAACTTTGCCTTGTCCTTGGAAAAATGCTTTAATCCATGCTCATAAAACCCATCTGCAAAAATCAGGCTCATTTGGGGGCGAGGGTCAAATGGAAGGTCTTTTACTTTCATAAATTCCATAACAACTTCCTTTCGGTTATTCAAATATTTCTGCGGAGGTCAGTTCCGCATCAGCGTGGGCTTCCATGAAGCGGATAATTTCATCTATAGTATTTTGCCTGTGTGCGACATCGCCGGACACAACGGCAATGCCGATGGTTAGCGTTTGCAACACATCCTGTGTGTCAATTTCCGCAATGGACACATTGAATTTATGGCGCGTTTTTTCGATAAGGCTTCTGCGGACTTGGCGTTTATCTTTTAGCGACACCGCCTGCGGAATGTAAAAGGTCAGTTCTGCGGATAATATGAACATTTACACCACCGTTCCTAGATAAATTAAGTCTTTGCGGGTAGGTACATCCATTTCGACAAATGAAAATTTTTCACTTTCTACCCAAATGTGACAAATAGCAATGCCCAAGTCGATGCGGTTCATTTTTCCGAATATAATTTCTAAAAGTGGATTTAATTTTTTTCGATAGCAATGAATTATTTTATTTCTCGGAACATCGGAATCCCAATCCCAATAGTGCGTATCGGGAAGCTCGCCAGACACGATAAAAAACCAGTTTTGCATATTCATACCACTGGGTGCAAGACGGGCGGCTTTCAAACGTTCATCTGCAAAAAACTCGCATATGGCTGATAGGTGCTTGCGCTTGAATGCCGATAATTCCCGGTGCAACGGTTCTGTGGGTTTACCGAAGGCCAACGCAATTACATAGGGTAGTTTTGATTCCATTGCCTCGCCGGGTTTTGATGCGCCAAGCCAACATGCGCCAAGGCCATTGGCAGAGAAATACAAATCCAACTGCTGGCCGATAAAGCCGATGTTTTCATGTGAACCGGGCTTATCCTCACTGCCGAAAATTAAAAAATGCGGGGCTTTTACACCTAAAAAACCCTTTGTCTTGGTGGTAAATTCGATGGTGAATTTTATATCCGGGTACAGCGGTTTTAATTTACCGATTTCTGCGCGGACGGCCTCAAGGGTTGCGGCATCCAGCGGTGTTGGGTCATATTTCCGCACGGATTTTCTTTTGCGGATAATTTCGTTCATGTTTGCGTAACCATCACTTGCCAATTCACGCCAAAACGGTCAGCGACAGAGCCGTAAAGCCCCGCCCAAAACGTGGTGGACAAGGGCTCTTCCACGTTGCCGCCTTCGGCCAACTTGTTAAAAATCGCGGTAACTTCCTCTTCGGTGTCATAATTAAGCAAGTAAGAGAAATGCCCGAATGGTAGCGGCGTTTCCGCGCCGTCGGTCAGTGACATCTTCACGCCGCAAATTATTATTTCCGAATACATGACAAAATTTGGCGGCAGTTCATCCATGCCACTGTCGGTTGGCGCGTCTTTGGCATAATTTATTTCCTTAACCTCCGCGCCAAAAACTTCCTTGTAAAATGAAATTGCCTCATCGCAATTTCCGTTAAAATGAATGTTGGGAATAAGCATTTAATCATCTCCTATTTGGATTTTTTTCTGAAAAAGAAATTCATTAACCTTTTTTGAATCGAACCATCTCTTAGCTCACAGTACATGGTTGTGTTTCGATGGCTTTTCCTGCACGCTGCGCAATTTCCGTGGCGTTTGCATTTTGTGTTAGGGCATTGGCATTCTTTTCGCGTATTTTCCACAATTATCCCTCCATTATTTTAACATAGAATTTTCGATTTCTGGGCGGGTCAAATTCCGTGAAGTAAATTCCCTGCCATGTACCCAGCACAAGCTTACCGTTTTCGATGATGATGGTTGCACTCGCACCCATTGCGGAGGCTTTTAAATGCGCCGCGCTGTTGCCCTCGCCGTGGCAAAACTCCGAACGGTCGGGGAATGCCTTGTTTAATCCCAGCAACAGGTCGGGAATAACGTCCGGGTCGGCATTTTCATTGATGGTAATTCCGGCTGTTGTGTGGGGATTAAAGACGATGGCAATGCCGCCGGTTACACCGCTTTTTGCCACGGCTTCACGCACTTGGGCGGTTATGTTGTAGAAATCCTCGCGCTGTGCGGATAAATTGTACTCGAAAAGCATGATTAATCACTCCAATTCTCGCTATGCAAGCGGTCATGCAAATCCTTTAATTTATGTTTGCGTTCGCGGAAATCGGGCAGAACGCTCTTTACCACCGCCCAAAACCGCGCCGAGTGGTTCATTTCTTTGATATGTGCCAGTTCGTGGACGGCAACATAATCAATGGTGGCATCATCCGCCATTATCAGCCGCCACGAAAAATTAAGGCTTTTGCGTGAGGAACAACTGCCCCATCGCCTCATTGCGCTGTTGATTTTTACGGCTGTTGGCGTTACACCCATTTGTGAAGCGAAAAACGCCACGCGCTGTGAGATGTGGGATTTTGCAAGGATTTTGTACAGATGGATGCAAGTGTATTTTATTTGCGACCGCGTTAATCCCGGTGGCAAATAAAATTGTGTGTTTTCAAACCCGGCGCGTGTGCCATTGCGTTGTGTAATGGGATACGGTTTCCCACGGAAAAGAATGGAACTGCCGTAATCAATCACAAAGGATTCTTTTTGCTCGGCTTGTGCCTGTTGTTTAGCAAGGCTCTTTAGAATCCATTGTTCTTTTTCCAGCACAAAGCGGTCAATTTCCCGTTTGGGCATTCGCAGGGGAGCGCGGACTTCGACTTCATTGCCACGGACATAAATGGCGGCGGTTTTACGCCGTGAGCGGGTTAGCGTGTAATGCATATTTATGTTGGAACCCGGCTTGTTTGCCCGGTTAATTTTACCGCTTTGCCCTTTGCCAATTCGTCCACCAGTTTATCCATCCAGCGGATTTTTTGCATAAGGGGGTCTTCGATTTCTTCTACACGAACGCCGCAAATTATGCCTTTTATTAGTGATGCATCGGGGTTGATTTGCGGTGCGTCGGCGAAAAAGGCTTCAAGCGTGGCTTCGCTCTCGATTTGTGCCGCAAGCCCTGCTTCATCATACCCGGTTAGCCAGCAAATTACCGCATCTGCTTCCTCTTTGGTGCAGCCTTTTCGCTCAACTTTTTGGATATACAGGGGGTAGACCTTAGAAAACGCCATTTTAAAGGCAAATTCATTCCGATTTCTCATTCCAGTTCCCCCAATAATCGCTTCAGCTCGGTGACTTCCGTAGCTGATAGCGTTACGCCTTTTCCCATTTTGGCACGTTCCGGCGCCCAATCGCGGATGTCGTACTTGGGTTCACGGTCGTTCCAACTAATGAGGTTCAGTTCCTTTTGCCAGCCCTTTGAGCCTTCGGACAAAACGCCGATGTGCTTAGTCACTTCAAATTTAATTTCTGCCATGTTTTTCACCCTCTATTTGATTTTGTTTAAGCTCTTTTAATACGGTCAAGTCCCGTAATGTCCAGGGAATTTCGGGAATATTTATTAATTTTTCATTGGTTGTTATGGCCTGGTCAAGGGATACGAGAATCGGTTCATAACCATATTCCGCTTCATAATCGTCGTCCGGCACGGGTGCTGCCGGGTTGCGTTCATCCACTTGGCATGTGTAGTAGAAGGACTCCTGTTCGAATATTTCATTTTCGCCCATTCCCTTGAGTATTCGGAGGATTTTGCCGTATTTATTTATGCTTTTCGGGAGAAGGCTGTATCCTGTTTCTTCCATCACTTCACGGATAAGTGCCTCGGTATGGGTTTCGTTTGGTTCAATTCCCCCACCGGGAAATTTATACTCGCCGTATTTTCGGCTTCGCACCATGAGTAATTCGTCGCCGATAAAAATGATTCCCCGGGCACTGTCGCGCTTGTATTTTATCCAGTGGGGTTCGTAGTCGGCAGCATCAAAAATTTTAATCATTTGCATTATTTCACCTCAACATTTCCGATGCTTTATCCGTGAACAAAATCCCATCTAAATGGTCGATTTCGTGGAAAAGCGTAGCCGCAAGAAAGCCCTCGCCTGTTATCGTGATGGGTTCGCCGTGCCTGCTCCGTGCGGAAACGGTTACTTTGTCGGGCCGTTCCACGTATCCCCGTGGTGCACCCGGTGCGATTGAACCTTCCAACACGCGTTCCATTTTTGTGCTTACTTCTGAAATGGATGGATTTATTAATTCGATTATACTGTTTTTGTCCAAAACAACCACCACACGCCGCAAAATGCCCATATGCACAGCGGCACATCCGTAGCCCTTTGCTTTTTCAAGGGTTTCGCGTATATCATCCAGCAAAGTCCACAAGCGGTCGTCAAATTTAGTGACGGGCTTGCTGGTTTTGCGGAACAGCGGGTCGTTCCAATTTGTTAGGTTTCTGATTGCCATTACATCAATCCTTATCCGGCGGCATCCGGATGCATTAACTTCCGCGCTTATTTTACCATAAGATAATCCACTGCGGGGTTATTATTGAGGTTAGCGGAAACTTCTCGCGTCACTTGTATTCCTTTCCCTTCCCAATCGGTGGCTGTTTGTAAAAATCCGATTCAATGCAAGGGAAATTTGGCAGTAGATATTGGCCTCCAGGGCGGCAGCGGGCCAGGTGGAATAGATTTCGTGGGAACAAACGTTTTTAATATAATAAGGGAAAGGGACGCGGACATTACGTGCTGTGCGGTCGGGGCGGCCCAGGTGGACGGTGATAAATTCGGGGATGATGACTTCGGAAAGAACGCGGGGGGTGAAGGGGCCCGGGCGTTCCATGTGGCGGTCGGCTGTGGACGTCAGGTTGTGCTGGCCCGCATCAATATCATGGGGGGCGGAGCCTTCGATGAAGGGCAGCATATTGATGGGGAGGATGCTGGTTTCGGTGTCCAGGATTTCCACGCCGTGGATGGTGGCGGTGGCGAAATCGGGTGATTCTGCCCTTACATCATATAGGCTGTAGGGGATGCCGGTGTAGTTCGGGTCGAGGGTGAGGGCGATGGCAGGGGCTTCCAGGGGGATGGCTTCACCAATGCCGCTTTCGTTGGTGGTTTGTGTAAATATTATTTTTCCTTCGGGGGTAGAAACCGTTATTTTAACGTGGGGTACCGGCAACGCACATATACCCGCAGATGTTACGACTTCTAAAAAGCCTGTTCCCATAAAATAAACCTCCGTTTTTGTTTTCTCGTACTACTTTATGTACAGGACGAGAAAGGGTTACACGGAGGTTGGGGGGGTGTATCATCAAGGATGGCCGGATTTATTAGGGTTGCAAAATTTACATTGGCACAAACCGAGCGGGGCGCATGGGATTTTTGGTGGGGGCGGCTCATTTGGGCATGGTGGTGTGGGTGGTTTGGGTATGACAGGGCATGACGGGGGCTCGGGTGAAGGTGGGGGTTTGTTGGGTTTATCCGGTTTTTCGGTTATATCCGGGCAGGGGTTCCCTTCGGAAACCATACCGGCGGCAAGGCGCATTTTACTTTTTAAAATCAGTTGCAAGTCGGTGATTTGGTCAATTAAATCGGCTACACTGTAATTTACACGCAAGAGCATACACATGGATTTGCAACAATTTTCTTTGTCCATATGTTGTAGGGCATATTGGATTTTTTCCCCTTCCGCATTAATTATGTGGCTTAATGCGGCTTCTTCCATGGCAATGGAGGTTAAAATGGCATTGATGGCTTCATCACGGGTTAGTATTTCATCTACTTTTGGAAATTGCGGCATGGACATGGTATCACTCCTGTCTTAATTATAAATGTAATGAATCCTTGCAATATATGCTGTTTGTTTTGGAAATGTTACTGTAACCTTTTTGGAGACACGCAAATATACTGCTCCCATAGCGCAAATGCGCAACTATATTCAGGGAGGTATTTTATATGTCTTTACCCACTTTCCCCACCACCACAAACACACCCGACCGCGAAGAGGCGATGAACCAAATTATTTCATCCATCGCGATGGAAGAGCTTGCGTTAAGCCACATCCTTAACGCAGAGGGCGAAAAATTGCAATATGTGTTGGGAACGCTGCATGGTTCTCCCGGCTTAAAGCCCACGATTGATGATATTATCAAGGTGAATGACAGCGTAAAGGACCTTATCGAAGCGGTAACATTCAGCCAGATGTTCCTGCGGGCAAAGCTGAAGGATGCCCTGAGTATGGAAAAGCATTTAGACACTGACCATCACTGACTGCTATGAAAACCGTCGCCGCCGACCTGTTGTAATCGGCGGCGATGTTTGTTTTATTGTTTAGTAGAGCAATACCCACACAACGGGGCGGGTGTAAATGCTGCTGTCGTTGTTGTGTACGGGTCCTATGGTGCCGTCGTATTTTAATACGTCTTGGTAATGCTTGCCTGCGCCTGTGACCTCAACGGGGTTGGCCAGCCAGTAGCTTTTGCCCGTTACGCGTACATCCGCGCCAAAGCCCTTTAACGCACCCTCTGTGGGGATGTGGGCATACATGCCCGTGCCTTTGGTGGGCCAGGATAACGCGCCATTGACACCTACCTGGCATTCAACCGCCATGGCCTTGAGGTTGGGGGAGCTGAGGTACTGGTACCAGGAATCTACCTTGTCGCGTAATTCGGATTCGGTGTATTGCACATCGGATTTGTTGGTGGTGTCATAAGCCATAGGCCCAATGACATCCTTTAACATGAGCATGGCGTAATGCTTTCCTTCGTATACTTTTTCCTTGATTTTTATCCAATCGCGGTTGTCGATGCTGATGACTTCACCCAAGTCTGCGTGGAGCACATGGTCACTTTCGCTTTCTACGGTGACGGTAATGGTAGCGGTGGCGGTTTGGGTGGGGTCATCCTTTGCCCGGGCGGTGATGGTGTAAACACCGGGTTGGTTGGCGGTGAATACGCCCCCTGTGGTGAGGGACGCGCCGGAGGCGGGGTTGATTTCCCAGGTTACGGCGTTGTTGCCTGTGCCGCTTATTAAGTCGTTGCCGGTTACGGTGGCGGTGAATTGGACGGGCAGCGCGCCTACCTTGTAGTCAACGGTGGTGGGCTGTAGGGTTACGTGTACGTTGGTGGGCTGGGGCTGGCCGGGGGTTCCCGGGGTGCCGCCGCCGGGGGGCTTTACGGTGGTCATGTTGCCGTCTTTGTCCTTGTAGTAAATTACGTCGTCGCCACCCAGACCGTTTTGGGTGCTGTCCAGGTAGCCGTTGCCGTTTGCCGGGTCGCCGTAGTAGAGGTCGTTGTTGTCGCTGTCCTTGCCGTTTTTGATATAATACTTGCCGTTTTTATCCTCAAAGACGGGGGTGCCCGGGCTGGCAACGGGGTCATGGGTGGGTCCGCCACCGGTTAAAGGGCCCAACGTGAATTTATTGGTGACCTTGCGCCATACGTTCTGGCCCATGTCTACCCACCAGTCACCGCCGATTTTTTTAACGTTTTTGTCGTCGCCGCCGCCGGGCTTTAAATCCGGGCCGCCCCATTTTGCCTTGTCTGCGTCGGGGTAGCCGTTGTTGTCTACGGGCAGCCATACATTGCCCGGTGGTTTTTCTTCTACCCAAAAGGTGCCGTTTCCGTCGGGTATGGCGGGGCGGTCGTTGCCGTTGCCGGGTTTGTCGTCGGGATTGTATACATATTCGGGGGGATTTTTCCCTTTGCCGTTTTCATCCACCTTTTCAAATATATGCGGCGGATTGCCCACGGGGCGGAAATGGTTGTACTTGTCGTCGGGGGGTGTTGTGCCGCCGCCGGGGTTGCCGCCACCGGGGTTGCCGGGGCAGGCACCTCCGCATTTGCACAAACATTTTTCATAAATCTTCAGCGCGTCGGACATTTTTTGGTTTAAGAATATTTGACTGAATCCGATTTGCTGTAAGGTTTCCCTTACGCTTTCGTTTACTTGCAAAATTTGTTCGACGGTAGGGGGTACGGGGGGTGCGCAGTGGGGCAATGTACCCAGCACATATTGTATTTTTTCCCCTTCCGCGTTAATGATGTGGCTGAGTCCCACTTCCTCCAATGCAATGGACGTAAGGATTTGGCAGACCGAAGACTCCAACCCAAGCCCATCGGGCAACTCAGGGAATCGGGGCATTGACATGAAAATTCCTCCTTGTACTTGTTTAGCTTGTCAGTGTTGTACGTGCCTGGTAGCAATATATGATGAAACAAGCATTTGGTTACAAGCCGTCCGACCTGTGATACAATCGTAATATGTTATTGCAAATGAAGAACGTAAATAAAAGCATCGGCGTTGCGGAAATTGTCCGTGATGTGTCCTTTATATTGGAAGAAAAGGAAAAAACCGCCTTGGTTGGGGTAAACGGAGCCGGGAAAACATCTGTTTTCCGCTTGATTACCGGGCAGTGGCAGGCCGATGAAGGGGAAATTGTCACCGCCGGCGGCATGAAGCTGGGGTACCTGCCCCAGTTGGCGGAGGCGGAAATCCGTGCCGAGCGGGACGGGGCCGCCGATGAGTTGCCCGACGAAAAGCTGACCCTGTATGAAGTACTGGACGCGGTGTTTGCCCCTTTGCAAAAAATGGAGGCCCAACAGCGGGAGCTGGAATTATCCATGGCCACTTTGCAAGGGGATGCCTTGGAACAGGCTATGTCCCGTTATGACAAGCTGGTGGCACGCTTTACCGAGGAAGGGGGGTATGAATCCGCCAGCCGGGTGCGGGGGGTGCTGCGGGGGTTGGGTTTTGCCGACGAAAGGTGGACACAACCCTTCGGCCAGTTATCCGGCGGGGAGAAAACCCGTGCCATGCTGGGGCGGCTTTTATTGGAACGAGCCGATTTGCTGTTGCTGGACGAACCCACCA
>Ga0209755_10009517_pt1 | contig 10270 bp, 9 predicted proteins | sample TergutCo191P1_FD_187301 | JGI IMG/M metagenome (GOLD analysis project Ga0209755, IMG submission 187301) | Cornitermes sp. P1 segment gut microbial communities from Petit-Saut dam, French Guiana - Co191P1 (SPAdes) (version 2) | ecosystem: Host-associated > Arthropoda: Insects > Digestive system >...
AAAATCCTTGGGGCCTGAACCATGCCTTTGGAAGCCGCGTATACGAGCTGGCGGCAGACATCGTTGGGGCCAAAAAGATCCCGCACTGTGGTAACGCCATTTTTAAGAAAACGCTGCGCGAGGTTCAACGCCAAATACGCTTTAAGATGATCAGTATACTGGTTAGCGTCGTGCCGGAAAGCGTAAAACGCAAGGTGAACATGCATATCAATAAGGCCGGGCAGTATTGTAGCCGCGCCGTAATCTACATGGCTTTCGTTTGGATGCGCCGAAAGCAAAACCGCGGTTTTATCAACAGCGGCAATCTTGCCGTCAGTTACCAATACGCCGCTGTCTTTAAGGACAGTTTTTCCATCGCCTGTAATCATAGTCTCGGCTGAAATAATCATTTTTTTCCTCCATTTATTATCACCTTAATATCCGGCGCGATCTGGCTGAAAGCAGCCCTGGCTTTTTCCATGTCTTCCCGGCTGGGCGGCATGACACTGGCAAGCGGGTATTTCCGGTTGAGCTTGCGGTAAGTTTCAAGACCAAGCCTATGGTAGGAGAGAAGCTCTACGAAGTCAAGCTTGTCCAGGGTTTCGCAAAATTCGGCGGCGGCCCGGATAAAATTATCATCCATATTTATTGATGGGACGAGGGGAAGCCTTACGCGCAACTTACCGGAATAATTTCGCGCCATACGGCGGATATTATATAGAACAGTTTCGTTTGAGACGCCTGTCCATTTGATATGCTTTTCGTTGTCCATCATTTTAATATCCGCGTAAACGATATCGAGAAAAGGTAAAAGCCTTTCCAAAATTTCGTAATCACCAAAAGCGCAGGTTTCTATTGCCGTATTTATGGCAAGTTTTTTGCATTCACGCAAAACAGCTTCGCAAAACTCGTTTTGCAAAAGAGGTTCCCCGCCGCTTATTGTTACGCCGCCGCCGGAATGGAAGTAAAAGATTTCGTCTTTCGTGATTTCCGTGACAAGCTCCGCGGCACTCATCATTTCGCCATAGCCAAAATCAAACTCACTATCCTGAGATTCCGGCGAAGCGCACCACGCGCAGCGAAGCGGACAGCCTTTCAGAAACACAACCGTCCTTAGACCGTCTCCATCGTGTATGGAACATTTTTCAACGCGCAAAATCCTGCCCATTACCATAACGCTAACTTATCCCAAAAGATCCCGTGCCCAGAAAAGGCGCGAAAAAGTTTTTATTTTTTTATATGGCCGCATGAACTGTCCTGCCGATTATCTCATCCTGCACGTCCCGCCCAAGCTCAGTAAAATAAGCTGTATAGCCCGCCACGCGGATGAGCAGCCCTTTGTAGGCTTCCGGGTTTTGCTGGGCTTTTATCAGGGTTTCCTGGTCAATTACATTGAACTGCGCGTGGAACACGCCCAGACTGCACATGCTTTTCAGCAAAGCCATAAACTGAACAGCGCCATTTTCGGATTGGAGCATATCGGGTTCAAGCTTCAAGTTGAGCAGCGTGCCTTGCACAAAACGCTCGTGAGGAATGCTTGCCGCCGATTTGAGTACCGCCCCTGCGCCGTTTATGTCGGTACCGCCTGAGGGACTAAGTCCATCGGCTAGGGGCTTGAATGCGTTTCTGCCCGAAGGCAACGCGCCCACAGCGAGTCCGAAAGGCGTATTGCCCGAAACCGGCAGTATCCCCGGCGTCATCCTGCCGAATTTGCTTTCGTAGCTTTCAATTTCATCGGCGATAAAGCTTAAAATTTCGCCGGCTATTTCGTTTGTGTGCCGATCATCGTTGCCGTATTTTAAAGCCTTCCGGCAGAGCTTTTGAATTTCTTCATGGCCGGAAAAATCATTGTCGAGGGCGTTTTTCAGATCGCGCATGGAAACCAGTTTTTTGTCGTAAACAAGTTCTTTTACGGCGGCAAGGCTATTGATGATATCGGCCACCCCAATAAGTATTATCCCGTTCCCGGTATTATATTTAGCGCCGCCTCGCGCGTAATCCAAACAATTGTTGACACATTCACGGAAGCTCAAAGACAACGCGGGAACAAATCTATCCATGCAAATTTCATCTATCACATGGCTGCCTTTTACAACCGCTTTAATTGCGTATCTAAGCTGCGCTTTCAGAGCATTCTTAAACTGCTCGTATTCCAAAAAGCTTTCCGGCTCCCCGGTTTTTATCGAAGCGGTGACACTGGTCTTGCGGCAAACGCCATTTGTCATAACGAACTCGACCATGCTTCCCAGGTTGATATCGGCAAGAGCGGTATAATGCCTGAGCCTGCCTTCGAGGTTTGTTTCCACGCAGCCACAGGGGTTCCAGTCAAAGGCTTCCTTTAACGGTATGCCTTTGTTCATCAACATGCGTATGCCGCCGTCATCGTTATGGAAAGCGGGAAAGCCGGTACCGAGCATAATAAGGTCAACGACTTTGCGCAAAAAACGGTTTGGGTTTTTTGCCAGAGAGTAGCGCACAGAAAGGGAAGGCTGATATAACCTAACGTCCATTGTCGCTTGCAAAATCAAATACGACAGATCGTTTACCGCGTCCCTGCCCATTGAATCGATGCCGCCGCAGCAAACGTTTTGAAACATGGGATAGCCAGCGGCAAACTCGGCGGTCTCGGCATCCTGGAACAGGCAGGGCTCGGCGAACTTGACCCACAGGCAGTCAAGCAGCTCCTGGGCATGTGTCTCAGTAATTTTCCCGGCTTCAATGTCGGCTTTGTAATATGGGTATAAATATTGATCCATACGGCCTGGGTTATAACTCGCGGCGTTTTGTTCCATGAAAATGCAAATCTGGTAAAGGTAAAGTGATTGCAGCGCCTCCCGAAAGCTTCGCGCCGGATAGCGCGGAACGTGACGGCAAGCCGCGGCGATATCAAGCAGCTCCGCTTTTCTTTCGTCGCAGGATTCTGTGGCGGCTAACGCCTCGGCTTCGTCCGCGTAGCGAGCGGCAAGAAGTATCATCCCCTCGGCGGAAATCTTCATGGCCTGAAGGTAAACATCCTTTTCGTAGTCCCCCGGCTTTGATATGTCCAGTAGCGTTTTACGTTTTTCGATATTTTCGATTATGGACTCAAGCCCTTCGTTTATGACTTGCGTGTACCCAGCGGTTGTCTCACCCCAGCCGCGCACCGCTTTACGGTTTATGTAAACCACGCCATTATCGCGAAGTGTTTTTGTGTCATCGGGTATTTGTTTAAACCATGCCTCAAGGCTGGAGCGGCCTTGCCAGAAAGGTTTTATCTCGTCAAGAAAAATCGCCTTATCTTCGGCGCAAAAGTAAAAAGGATCGTAGGGGCGTGTATTTATGGTATCCAGTTCGTCATCCAGTATCGACCAGCATGTGTCCGCGCAAAGTATCCCGCCACGTTTCTTGCTTCCGGAGCAGCCCACAATAAGTTCACCAGACCAAATCGTGGTCGATTTTTCGGCGCATTGACGATAAAAAGCTTTTGCCTTACGCAGGGCTGCCGGCTCACCGGCGGTTTCACGATAGCTGGCGGTAAGAATCCTCGCGTTTTCAAGATCTATTTCAGGCCGGGTGTTTATCACCCTGTCTTTCAAAAAATTGACACGCTCCATATAGTTTTTCATATTCCCCCCGGTATTAATTACCCTGTAATGAAAATATGAAAATGACGGAAGCGTGTCAAGGAAAGACCCGTATCAAAATATTGGATTTGTTCGACACCTCCTTTCCCAAGTGTCTTTTACATTGATATTGTTTGAATCTCAAAAAGTATCACTTCCACACGGCGGTTAAGACCCGCGTAGGTGCCTTCGGGCAGGGAAATATTATTCACTCCACCGTAGCCTACAGCGGACACACGACGCCCATCATTTATGGGAGTCCCACCTGAAAAATCAAGATACCTTCTTACAAGCGTATCGGCTGCCGAATTCGCCCGGTTCAGGCTTATAACCTCCAGCTCAGCCAGCTCTTCCGGGGTAAATGTAACAGGGTTCGCGTGACCGTGAAATATTATAAGAAAGCCAGGATTATCTACGAGCAATTGAACCATGGAATCGATAATCCTGTCATTGGAAGTTCTTTCCTGGGCAGTAAGGTCAGAAGCTCCTCCAGGGCCGGGAGGTGCATTATAAACTTCCGCGTTCCCGGAAAATAAAATGTACTCAATGCCAATAATATGTATGCTCTGTAGAATCACATGCGGCGGCTGCTGATCGATAATATACTTGATCTGCTCCTCGGTAAGATATTCGATGATCTTATCAGGAGGCAATTGGTCAATAATGTACTTAATCTGTATTTCAGTCAGGTATTCAAAGATTATCTCGGGGGGAAGATTCTGGATGATTTCCTTTATCTGCTCGTCAGTCAGATATTCCAGAATCACTTTTATGACTTCTTCGCGGATAACTTCACTTTCCCTTATTACCTCCAGAATCACCTCAGGGTTTTCCTTTATATATTCAATGATCTGTTCAGGCGTTGGCTCCAGGTAAACGGTGTTTTCTTTGACGATCTCTTTGATCACCTCCTTGATCACCTCTACCTCTACGATTTTTTCAACGATTACCTCTTTTTCCTCGGTAACTATCTGGGTAATTATCTCAGGTGGAAGCGTTGTGTAAATGTATTCGTAAATTACCTTGGGCGGGAGCTGTTCTATTATTGTAACCAGCTTTTCATTTATTATGGTCTCGTAACTTATCTGTGGTACGGTTTTTAAAACCGGTATATATTGAAACTCTGGTTCTTTCTCATCCCACCATTTGCTTATAACAGGATTTTCACATGCGATAAAACAGGCGGATACCAACGCAAGCAAAACAAAACCAAAAAAAGCTCTTCTCGTTTTAACTGCAAACCTTTTCATATTACACCTTCCTAATTTAGTAATTTTTTAAAATATAAGGTCGCTGTTCCAAAAGTGTCAGATTTTGGAACACTCTCAATTATTAATTGGTGTCAAGTTGGACAATGATTAATTCAACTCGACGATTCCGGTTTCTCATATCCCATTCTGTTGTCGCTGTCCGCGTTCCGCCAAACGAGATTACTACCAGTTGATTTTCGCTCACTCCTCTTCGCCTGAGCTGTTCTGCAACAGTATTCGATCTTATGGCACTGAGCGTTTGCAGCTCGTCTCTCTCGCTGACACTGATTGTATATGGATTCGCGTGTCCCTCTATCCGAACCTGGTAATTCGGGTTCTCGCTCAGCACTCGAGCTGTATAGTCCAGCACCATCTCGTTTAGCTGCTGCGCGTCCGCATCTATGCCAATATTGTACCGGCCTATGTCAGGGCCAAAGATTACATACTCAACTGCCGATATCATTACTCGCTTGACTATCTCATTGGCGGGAACAGTTTTTATCACTTCTACAAATTCAACTCTGCCAGGGAGAACTTTGGTTCTGGTAACACTGGGCAAAGGGAATTTATATCCGGCTGTTAAAGCGATTCCGAGAATATGCGGATACCCGCTTCTGATTGACGGCTCTATGTGCCACCTGCTGCTCAACGGTATGGTTACCCCCGCTCCCACGTCAAACAGTAATGAACCTCTGGTTCTTGTTACATCATTGAACGGATTGGCGCCCCATCCTCTGTAGGCGGCAAGGAAGCCAAGGCCACTCTGGACGAAAACGTTGGTGGGATTCTCCCGCCAGCCCACCTGCAGGAAATTCCAGCGCAGATAGACCTGACCTTCAAAGGTGAGTATATTGTTGCGATCTTCTTCTGTGCTGTAATTTATACCTAGCCGGCTGCCAGCCATGAGTGCTGGCGATAGCCAGAGTTTGGGATCAATAATAAATTGGAAAGCAGTACCATCTACAAGGATGTCGCTCATTCCAAATCCGGTGTCCAGAGACCAGAAATCCTCTCTTGGAAAATCATGGTCTGCGCTAGCGTACAAACTATTCGCGAGGATTAAAAACGCAAATAGAAAAAAAAGGATTTTCTGAAGAACCCTTAAGGCTCTTGGTTTTTGAAGCATCGTTGCCCTCCGGTTTTTTAAATTCTTTTGTCATGCTACTTAAATGCTAGTAAAGAAAAAAAAATAGTCAAGGAAATTTATGAAATAATTATGAGGGCTGTCGAGCTGAAAGCACAAGCTTCCATAAAAGGCGTAACTATTCAAAAAAAGTAAAGTTCAAAGCACATAACTATTGACAATTTAATCCGTAGAAACAAAAATTTATTTTAAAAGTATGTATAAGACATACGCAAATTAAAAAAGACCGGAGGCTATTTATGAAAAGTATCAGAAAAACGATCGTGATTCTCATCCTGGCGGCGCTGCTAGTATTTTCCATGGCGGCATGTGACCTAATGGCATTTGACAAAGGAAATGATAATGCCAGCGTAAACCAATATGGCCCAACGCATTTTACCGGTACCCTGACCTTTGGCAGCGGCCAGCAAATCTGGCAGTATAACAGAGAATCGGGACAAATAAGCGATTTGTACAAATCTTTCACACAAGATCGTGACGTAATTATTTTCGTCAATATTTTTAATTCAAGCAATGAAATTATAGGCGAAGAAATTGTTGGTACCGGAACAATTACAGGAGGAATTCTTCACGTTAGCGTTGTTGAACCGGAAGCGAGATTTTTATTTGGATGGGATGCCTTAAAAAAAATTAACTTCTTTTATTGGGAAGACGTTGCGGCTGATGCCGAGGAAGTAAGAGGCAATGAGTTTATGTTCAGGACAACACGTAACGAGCGTTTGAATTTGGAGATCATAACAGGTACAGCCGCATTCTTAAGCCAGGAACTTGTACGCTTTATTTACGTGGACAGGAGCACCAGAGTGACCGGGCGCAAAAGCGCGGATGGAATTATCGAAGGCGGCGGCGGCATGACCAGCACCTTTTTCTACACAGAAAACGACCTGGACATGATTCTGGAAACCGGCTGGAACACATTATACCGGAAGCAAACATTTTATACAGACGCTCGGGGAGATGGAAGATCGGGCATTACCTTGTTGCTAAAAAATCCGCTGCACTTTAAATGGGTACTATATCCGGAAGGTTATGATGGCCACGAGAGGTGAGTTTTAACGGCAAAAAAAGCCAAGCCAGAGAAGCCCACGCCGGGCAGGCAGATATTCAAAACTACTGCCCGGCCCCCCATCCATCCAATCCTTTCTGCACGATAAATACATGAACAAATTTTTGATATGACATGCTAAAATCATCCTCAAGGTGAGGGGGATGAATGATAAAATGAATGACTTGTAATGATGAAGATCCGCATCAAAAGACCACAGTAACACATCTAATGAAAAACATAACAACATAACAGCCATCGTGTTTTACACAGAGCTGGTAAGCGCAAGCGAATGGATAGAAGCCTGTTTGCGGCCGCCCACGAAGAACCGTTGCGGCAATACCTGGTTCTACTTCACGGAATAGCTTTCCATGATACGATACAGAGGATATTTATAGGAGTGATAAGGAAGCGGCGGGGTGAATAAGTGCTTGGGGCTTAATGGAAATCAGGTTTTTACATGAGGACAGCGGGCGCAATTTTTTGAAGAACCGCAATTGCGCGCCGGCTGTCCTCATCCAACTCTTGCTATAAGTAGAGTCTGTCTATAATGTAGACACATTATAACAGACGACCTTAAATTAGCGCCTATTATTGATTACATGTTCTTCGAATGTGATCAGTATCTCATTCCCGTCACGTAAACTGTTTTCCCAGCTAAACGGCATTCTGTTAGTCTGAATATTGGCAAGAGGAATTGAGTCATAGGGGGTTCTGTTAAAGTCTCTCCTTACCGAATGCATCCAGCCGTTTACAATGGCACCCTGCCCATCAGGGCTCAGGAACCAATCCGCTATTAATTCGGCTGTACTGGTATTGTTGTTGGCGCTCCACCTGTTGGCGACAATCATGATAGGGGAAGGGATAATGATGGTTCCATCTGTTGGGTAGATAACTTCCAGGGTGGACGATTCTTGCTGACGTTTTCGCAGCACAGATTCTTCCAGTACCATTACCATCTTCCGCTCCCCGCTTTCCAGCCCGGACAAAGCTATCGCCCCGGATTCAATTGCTACGTTCTGCGTTCCCAGCGCCTGGAAAAATTCATATCCGTATTTGTCCCGCAGGGCGGTAATCGCGGCCTTTGAGGTTCCTGAAATAATCGGGTTGCTCATGGAAACCGCATCGCGCAGGCTATCGTTATGCGCAAAATCATAAAACGATCTGGGGATACTGTTCTTGTCGTTTCGTTGCGGGTTAAAAGCCAAAACCATGTTGGATATTCTTACCGGGTACCAATAGCCGTCTTTATCATATTCAAAAGCAAGATCTTCGGCATATCTGGATTTAAAGCGATGCAGCACCCCTTTTTCCATTAGTTCCACGGCGTAGGAAGGCTTGGCCACCATCAGAATATCGGCGCCTAGTCTGCCGCTAGCGATCTCGGAAGCGACTCTGGATTGAAGCTGTCCTGTTCCGCCATAGACAAAGTCTATTGTGGTATTGGGAAAATGCTTTTGCAGCGCCATGTCCAGGGACTTGATAACATCCTCATAGATAGAGGTATAGATCACTATTCTGTCGGAAGACGCGTTCCTTGCCGTTCTGCACTCACAGGTTTTGTCAATGCTGGCACAGGAAAAAAAAGTTAGAATAGTCACGGCTAAAACAAACTTTGAAAGCATAGGTGGGCCTCCAGTTTTTAAATTTTTTTTACATTCAAAGTGGTACATCTCCAAAAACTGAAATTTCTGGAGGCATACATAAATTAAATTCTAGTAGAAATGAAAAAAAAATCAAGGAAAACTTCCAAAAAACTCAGGGCCAGCGCATGAACGATATTTTGGGATGAGTGTGATAAAATCATCCCCAGGGAGAGGGGATGAAGGACATAATCGCCATCGTGTTTTTTGCGAAACTTGCTAAAGCCGACGAATGGATCGAGATTTATCTGTTTGCGGTAGCCAACGAGAAAGTGCTACGGGAATACCTGGAACTGCCTGCAGGCATTCCGTCGCATGACACCATAGAACGGGTATCTGCAATTATCTCTATTGTGATGACCAGAAACACGATACACAAGGGCGATACCAGTACTACAGAAACGCGGTACTTTATCAGCAGCCTACCTGAGAATGTTGAAGAGGCTGCGCGTGCTATTCGCGGACACTGGATGGTAGAAAGTTATCACTGGCATTTAGATGTGACGTTCCGGGAAGATGCCAACCATACTTTGGACGTTATTTAGACGGCCTTCTGGCTATCTGAAAATACCAAGCATTGCGTGGTTAGAAAGAAATTAGTTCGAGAATTCGTTCATGCGTTTGTCGTGAAAAAGCAGGCTTGACAAGTAGTATTTTCCCCATATATAAGTGTATTATGGAAGATATATCTGAACGGTTGGATATTATTAAAGATTCTGTCCTCAAAAATGTAGCAGCAAAATCTATATATTTATTTGGTTCTTATGCCTATGGTGAACCAAATGACAAAAGTGATATAGATATTTATATTGTTATTCCTGACAATAGTCATAACATTTCAGAAATTTATGGCAAAATAATGGTTGATTTAAGCATCAAAAAAATATTTTTTGGATATATAATAAAACAAAGGAAAATTATATGGTCAATTTAAAAGAAATAAACAAAGAAAATTTTTGGGAAATAATTGATTTAAAAGTTCTTGATGAACAAAAGGAATATGTTTTAGAGAATTCAATTTCTATAGCACAAGCAAAAGTTCAACCTGAATGTATACCAATGGCTATATATAATGATGAAACACTTGTTGGATTTTTAATGTACTGTATAGATACCGATGATGGAAATTATTGGATTTACAGATTTATGATTGATAAAAATTTCCAAAGAAAAGGTTATGCGAAAAAAGCAATGGAATTATTACTTGATGAAATAAAAAAGGACAAAAATCATAATAAAATAATTTTGGATGTAAAAAAAGAAAGCATAGCAGCAGTAGAATTATATAAAAGTTTTGGTTTTGAATTTACTGGTCAAATATATGGAACATCGCATGTTATGGAATTAAGGTATTAAAAAAAGCGGGCATAACGTCGTTTAACGTTATGCGCCACCCCAACGCTTACGCTTTATTTTTTCCGCGCCCCATGTTGTTGGCAATTATTGAGCCAATGATACCGCGCTTTTTCATAACAGGTTTATCCTCATATTCATCAAGGTATACTTCCTTATTTTTTGCCGCTGAATCAAGCGCCGCAAGTGAGAATTTCAGGACTTCCTTGCCTCGTTCGCCTGAGAGTACCGGTTCGCGATCGTTTTTTATCGCG
>Ga0209755_10009518_pt1 | contig 10270 bp, 9 predicted proteins | sample TergutCo191P1_FD_187301 | JGI IMG/M metagenome (GOLD analysis project Ga0209755, IMG submission 187301) | Cornitermes sp. P1 segment gut microbial communities from Petit-Saut dam, French Guiana - Co191P1 (SPAdes) (version 2) | ecosystem: Host-associated > Arthropoda: Insects > Digestive system >...
TGATATACCTTTGGCGGCTGGAACACAAACGCCGTTGGCACAGGAACTAATTATACGGCAGGTTCTTCCTATTCTGTAACCGGTAACACTACATTATACGCGAAGTGGAATAGTAGCGGCAGCGGTACTACTTATACTGTTACATTTAACGCAAACGGCGGAAACGGATCCCCGCCTGCCGCAATGACTGCAAGTTCCGGTTCCGGTATTATTCTTCCCGAACAAGGCAGTCTTACGAGAAGCGGATATACCTTTGGAGGATGGAATACAAACGCCGCCGGGACCGGAACCAATTACAATTCCAAATCTTCCTATACGGTAAACGGCAATGTTACTTTGTACGCAAGGTGGAGTTCTGTAAGCGCTTCTTACACAGTGGATTTAACCGGATTAGATGTTGTCAATGTATATCCATGGAGTAAAGCATATGAAGGAGCGCTTCATATATCACTGCCATTTCCTGTAGGTTTTAACATAAATGATTATACAAAATATACAATAAGATCCAAATTTTACAATTCCGGCAAAGTTGAAATTCCTTCAGCGTATGGTTTAGGTCAAGTCGAATTCTTAGACGGAATAAATGTAATTGGCTTTGAATATAATTTAAATGAACAAACAATAAACAGGGATTTTTCTAATCCAAATACCGCGACAATTAATAAAAATCCGGATAGTATCAGAATTATTAGTTCAGCTGATGCAGTTGCTCATATTGAGATTATTGAAATAAAATTCCATAACTAACGAAACAGTGACTGATATTGTCCATGAATATCAGTCACTAAAGAAAAGAATTCGAGCCCCTGCTCCGCGTCTCTGCGAGAGTTTTTTCTTTATTCTCCTGTTCATGCGGTTCTTAGTAAAATATACAAAACATAGTAGCTCACCTCAGCGGAACCAATACCCACCGATTTTTAAAACCTGCCCTTGAATATCCCGGTATATCGCCTCTGTATCCCGGGTCAAAGACTTTCAATGAATTAATTGTAAGTTCGTCAATTCTTGCTCTTCCGTAAAATATCCAATTGTCATGACTGTATTCAAACTCTTTTTTGTTGTCATCGTACCATCTCCATTGTGAAAGGGAGTCCGCCTCTCCGTCGGGTGTTGTAAAGAAATATGTTCCCGCGTCGGAAATAAACAAAAAAGCTCCAATGTATAATTCGTTCGTACAATCAATTACTTTCCATGTTCTGCAGAATAAATCAAGTTCCTCGGAAGCGGTAATTTTGTCTGATTTTACAGCGGAAAGATTAATGACTTTTTCAGGATCATCAACGGAAGAAAAAGAAAAATCCACGCCGCTATTGCCGTCATTATTTATTTTTAATACGCCCAGATTTATCAGATTGATTATATCCGATTCTGAAATATAATATTCGCCGAAACGATTTGTTTTATTTTCGTCATTTTCAACCGCGATATAATTCATATCGTGATTAAACTCAAATGATGTATAGGCGCTTTCAGGATTATTTATTTCCCATTTTTCTGAGATTGAATTATTCGCGTCTTCGCGGATAATTACTTCGTTAAATCCTGCCAGTTTTAAATTACGTAAATAATTACTGATTTGACTCGCGGGAATTCTTTTTATTATCACCCTTGTAAAGTTCTGATATTTTTCTGTAACAGGATTTAAATTACAATCTCTCAGATTAAAAAGCGCGTTTTCCACGTTACTCTCCAGTAAATACGCGCCTACTTGAATTTGATACAATTTCGCGCTGTTGTTATCAGGAATACCGCCGATTATTCTTGCCGGAAGGTTTTGCTGAGAGTAAGCAAAATTTGTTTGTGTAAAAAAAGCAATAAACAACAAATTAAAAACTAATAAAAATCGCCGCAAACGGCAGCATAGTCTCCCGCGCATATTTACTCCTTGCGGTTATTTTAACATGGAACATAAGAGGAGCACAGAGGTTTTTACGCGAAAATCTTCTTTTTCCTCTGTGCACTCCTCTTATGGTTAAAATCTTACTTTTCGGACATCTCCTGTTAAAATTCCAGCAATCCACTAATGATGATTGTTTTCTCTATGCTTTCGAAAATATCACCAAGGTTTATATTAATCCCGGTTATATTGCTGTTATAGACAGATAGTTTTGGATTGGGTTCATGTTCGATTGTAAAAAGATCATACATATCGTCATAGCCGTACACAGTGAATGTTAAATTTCTGGAAGAAGGAAACGGAAGCGTTACTATAGACCATGCGGTGTTTGCGGCGGGGGAAGACAATTGTTTGGAGTAGCCAAAATAGCCGTCTTGTTCCGTAACAGCCGCTATATTAATATGCGGTACAGGGTTTCCGGAATAAGTTACATTGATGGTTCCGCTTATTGTAATGTATTTTATACTGACACTCCCCATGTTGCCTACAGCGGCGCTTGGAGCGGTAATTGATTTAGTTCCGGTAATGGGAATATCAAGACTATCACTGTAACCTGAAGGTCTTATGGAAAGATTGAATTCAACTTTCGAGCTTGGGCTAAAGTTATCGCTTTCATAAACAGGTATAGCCCAGTTTACTGTAGTTGTAGAGCCCGTTACTCCGCTTAGATCTATCCTCCTTCCGACACTCCAATCATAATTAGCAGTGTCTCCGGCATAAATGTATACTATTGGCGGCGGGTTAGAAATGTCCGTCAGTGTTATTGTTCCTGTGATTTCTCCGATTTTTTCACCCCTGTTTCCACCCATCATCCAGAAGGGGAATACCGCGTAAAGCGGAGTACCGGCGCTTACCGTGTCGGTTCCTATAAAGGTTTGAGTCATATTTGAGTTTTTGTAAACTGCCATACCTCCCTCTTCCATAACTTGCTCAAAAGTCATACCGGTAATTGCCTGAAACAAAGTATTTAACGTAATATTTCCGGACGGGAATTCTTCTCCGTACGCTTCCGCAATTACACCCCATGTGGTTTGGAAAGCAAACTTATTGAAATTGGTGAACGACAATGAGGGATTGGGATTGGCTGTGAAATTAATCGCGTTAGAATTTATGTAGGTTTCGGGATAGCCGCCTGACTCTGAATCAAACCTAAAACCCGCGTACCATGAACCGTTTCCAACCCACACCGCGCTTGTTTTTAAATCGATTAACTGTATTGTTACCGATCCGTTTTGGATGAGTCCTGTTCCGTAAACATCATATGTTTCTGAAATGGAAATATTGGTTAAAGAAGAAACCAAACCTACGGATATGCCTACGTTATTATATTCCTGTAAACCTGTTATTGTAATGGTGTTGCCTTCTTTTTCTCCAAGACCGTTTGCCAAAACCGCTTCTCCAAAAGTTATCAGCGCATTACCCAATGCTAAAGATTGCTGATCTACATTGTTTTTTGTCGCGTTTGGATTGTTATAAACGGCGAGAGCCGCGGTATACGCGTTGTTTAACAGACTCCATTGCGCTTCTGTCGCCCATGCTGAGCCTATGGGCGCCTGTGTTTTACCGGGCGCTGTTACAACCATGGTTTTGAATTTTTCTGTATCCATGATAAAATCGTATAACGTTTCTTTGCTTTTGTTTGTATCTGTGCCTTGCGTTTTTAACGTGTTATTGAACGTATTCATCGCCGTAACAAGGGTATTGAACGCCGCGTCAATTCCGGTTCCTGAATTTGCGGCAGTTTGCGCGTTTGTAATTGCGGTGTTAAACTGGGCAAGATCTACTGAAGTAACCCAGTAACTTGCAGGGCTTACATCGTCGCCGTTTACGCTGATTATTACATCTGTTTTGGTATTGTTCGCCATAGTAATCAATGCTGTAAGTTCATTCTGAGTAAAGCCTGACGCCTTATTTCCCGGGGCTCTTGCGCCTGTAAAGGCGGTTATTGCCTGAGAGAGAGCGGTTGTCGCGTTATCAACAACCGATTGATTTGCCGAAGAGTTGTCCCGGACACCTTTTGCGGCTGATATCGCGTTTTCAAAAATCGTCATTACTGCTTGAGTAACAAAATACAAACCCGACGCGACTTCCGAAGCGCTCGCCGCAATAATAACATTTGATTTAACGTTTTCCGCCTGGGCTATTTTCGTGATAAGTTCTGTTTTAATCGCGGCTGCCATTGTGCCGGATTTTTTCTGACCTTTAAATATATTGATCGCGGATTTTAATGCTGTTGTCGCGCTATTTACGGAACTTTGATTTGACGCTGACATAAAAGCGGCTTCCGCCGATGAAATCGCGGAGTTAAAAGTATTCATTTGGATGTTAGTAACCCAATATGTTCCGGCAGCCACATCTTCTCCGTCCGCCGAGGTGAGCACGCCGCTTTTTTCATTTTTTGCGCTTGCGATTGCCTCTTGCAGAGCTGTTGTATCAACATCAGTATCCCCGAGTATGTCTTCGCAGCTCAATGTTGCGCTTATTGCGAATATCAGCATTAAGTGTACCAATATTGTCGTTATCGATATTTTCCGATTTTTTTCTTTTTTTGTCATTTTTCCCTCCTTTAGGGTTATAAATATGAAATATTGCCCTGTATTATACATCATTTTTACGAAAAATACTAATTTTTATAACATATTTTTTACTAATTGATTATGTATTATTCTGCGGATATACTACGCTTATGAGTTATCTGTCTTTTATAAAAAATATTCCGTTTATTGCGGGATTAATTTGTATTGCGGCGCTGTTTGCTTCATGTCTTTCTGACGCGCCTGTGGTTTTAAATGATAGTATTCCCGCGGAAGAATCCGCTCAAATATATTTTTATCCGGGTTTGGAAATTACGTCGTATAACGGTACCGCTGTTAAAACAAAATATAAATTTTTGGGCGCTATCCGAAGATCAACATGGCGTAATATGATTCTTCCCGCAGGAGAAATGGCGTTTAAAGCGTCGGGGGAATTCAGCAGTATGAATAACACATACGTTGCGCCCGATTTAACATTCAGCCATACTTTTGAGCCGGGAGTCTATACAATTCTTTTTGTTCCTGGCGGAATCGAAATATATTCGGATTTGCCGCCAAAAGTAAGTTATCCGTCAAGAAAAAAATTGATAAGGACGATAAATACAGCCTCCGCGCAAAATTAACAGCCGTTTCGACAGGTACGGCGCGGGCTTGTACGATTCCGGCGGCAGTCAGGGTGCATCAAAACCGGAAAAAACCCGGTTATTTATCGCTTTCAAATCAAAATAAATAAGTTTTTTTTAGTATTTTTTCTGTTTTCTCTTGCAATAAAATTTCAATTTTGGTAAAATCAGGCTGAGTAAGTTTGTACTTGGGAGGGGAGAACTGAAAAGAAATACGCCGGCTTTCGCGCAGAAAGCGGCTTTCCGCCGGAAAGCCGTTCTAGTCATGTTGAGCTTATGGCTCATAATCCATGCATCTGTAATCTCAGCTCAGGAAGAGAGCGTTACGCCTCCGGTTCCACAGGAGGTTGCCACGCCCGAAAATCCTCTTCGCACGGCGGAGCTGGCTTTAACATTTGACGAGACGGCGCCGGTTCCGGGCGCGCCGGCAGGTCCGTCGGTATGGGCAGTTATCAGAATGATTTTGGTTTTGATTCTTGTCGCCGCCGCGATCTACGGTATTGTCTTTTTATTCCGGAAAACATCAAGACAACAGCGGCAAACGTCAGATCCGTATCTGAAAGTTTTAGCCAATACTCATCTCGGCGCAAACCGTTACGCGCATATTATTTCCGCGGGAAGCAGGGCATGGCTTATCGGATCAAGCGAAGGCGGCGTTAATTTAATCAGCGAAATTGAAGATAAAGAAATTATAGACGCGATGATGCTCGATGATTCAGGAAAGGCTGAACAAGTCACGGGACGTTTCCCTGATTTTATTTCGTTGCTGCGCAGCGTTGGCTTTCGAGCCAATTCTAACGCGCCGGGCGCGGATGATATCCGCAAACGCCGAGAAAGACTCAAGGGGCTGTGATGCGAATTAGAAATAATTTTTACCACGAACCGGCACAAACCAGCGCGAACATGAAAAGGAACAGTATTTTCTTCCGTCCTTTGTGTGCCTTTTTCGCCTTTGTGGTAATATTATTTTTCCTCCCTTCTGAAATCTTCGCGCAGGAAGAAATTTTCCCTGATACGTCGGTAAGAGGAACGATGAATATAATCGCGCCTCCTTCTCCGCCTGTGATTCCGTTTATCGATCTTACCGTGCGAAATCCTCAAGGCGGACAGGAAGTCGCTTTTTCTTTACAGCTTCTTCTTCTTTTAACGGTTCTTTCTCTCGCTCCGAGTTTTATTATTTTGATGACCAGTTTTCTGCGTGTCTCAATCGTTCTTGATTTTATTAAACGCGCGCTTTCATTGCAGCAGGTTCCTCCCAACCAGGTGTTAATGGGCATCGCGCTGTTTCTAACTTTATTTATCATGTGGCCTACCTTTACAACAATTTATACTAATTCGATCCGTCCTCTCGCGGCGGGAGAGATGTCTGTCGAAAACGCGTACAGGGAGGCGGAAGCTCCTTTGCGGCTTTTCATGTACCGGCAGATGGCGGGACGTCCCGACAACATTCGCCTCTTTATGTCGATGCGCGGACTCGACGCTCCGAATACGTTAGCCGATGTGCCGACTTACGCTCTAATTCCCGCTTTCATTTTAAACGAACTGACTGTTGCGTTTAAGATCGGAATACTTTTGTTTATTCCGTTTATCGTTATTGACATGGTTGTGGCAAGCGCGCTCATGTCGATGGGCATGATCATGCTTCCTCCCGTTATGATATCCATGCCATTTAAATTGATCCTGTTCATTCTTGTTGACGGATGGGGTCTTTTGACGGATCAAATAGTCCGTTCTTTTTTGTAAGGTGAGAAAATGAGTATCGGCGAAATTATAACTCTTCTGCGAGGAGGCGTTATGCAGGTTGTATTTATGGCGGCTTTCTTTTTATTGCCTGCTCTTACAGTCGGTTTGTTAGTCGCCATTTTGCAGGCGGCTACTTCCATTCAGGAGCAGACGCTTACTTTTGTGCCCAAGCTGGTTGTAATTCTTGTTGTGCTCGCGATCTTCGGCGGATTAATGTTCACCTCGCTCGGTGAATATACAAGGGAATTGTTTTCGCGTATCCAGTACATGGCGAGATAACGCGGCGTGGTTGTAAAAATCCGGTGCCGTTCATTTTAATGATTGGCGCTAAAGAGGGGAAAATGGTAGAGGGGTCGATATTAAATAACATTCTCTCGTTTGGTCCTGTGTTTCTGCTGATCGCGGCGCGGGCTGTTGGAATGATTCAAACCGCTCCTCTTCTTTCGTCAGACGCGATACAACCGGCTGCGAAATTCGCCCTTGCCGGGCTTGCCGCGTTCGCGGTTCTTCCCACCGCCGAAATTTTCATGGCGATTAACTCCCCGAACGGGATTGTCACCCTGCCGGGCGGTACGTTAAGCGATCTGCGTTACGAGACATTTACGCTGCGTTTTGCCCTGCTTGTGGTCGGCGAATTGGTAATCGGCATTATTATCGGATTTTACATAACGATAATTTTCGCGGCTTTCTCGACAGCAGGGCAGTTCTTCTCGCTTCAAATGGGATTCGGCGCCTCAGAAACTTTTGATCCTGTGGCGCAGGTTGAAAATCCTCTTATGGGTCAGTACTTCAACCTTGTATCCATGCTGATTTTTGTTACGATAGGCGGCTTTCATCAATTATTTTTGGGCGGCTTCTGGCGTTCTGTGCAGACAGTTAACATAATTTCGCTTATCGAAGGAAAGGAACATGTCGTGACTATGCTCGCTTCCGGGCTTTCGCGCCTCTTCCTCGACGCGATAATTATCGCGATGCCGATTTTAGGCACTTTATTTCTTACATCTCTTACAACAGGATTAATCTCCAAAGCGGCGCCTCAGATTAACATTCTTTCCGAAGGTTTCCCGATATCAATCATGACAGCGTTTATTCTTCTTATCGCCTCTCTTCCTTTTATGATCGAAGCGTTCACCCGCGTAATCGAATCCGGTTTCACAAACATTCAAACGCTGTACACGCAAATCGGACGGCAGATAACGGGAGGCAACTAATGAGAAGAGAACAGATAACAGATAACAGAGAACAATTTGATTCTATGTTCCCCATTCTACGCTCCCTAGTCCCCATCATTGACTTACAGTGGTTCTCCGATGACAACGATGAAGACGCTCCGGGAAAAACTCTTGAACCTACCGAAACAAAGCTTAAAAAGCTGCGTGATGAAGGACAGGTCGCGAAGAGTCAGGAATTAGTCGGCGCTATTGGTTTGATTTTGCCCGCTCTTGTTCTGCTTTTTTTAGCGCCTTCGATGCTGAAATCATGCGTTGAAATGGTCAGGTTCTTTTTTACCCGCGCGACAGAGATGGACGCGACAAAGGACTCGATAATTTTGGGCGTTTTTTTTAATTACTTTATTCGTCTGACAGCGCCGCTTTTGATTGTCGCGTTTATCGCGGCGATTATTTCCAACATGGCGCAAATCGGCGGCTGGCTGTTTACGGTAAAACCGATAACTCCCGATTTTTCAAAAGCGATCCCGAAGTTCGGATCGTATTTTAAAAGAGTTTTTTCTATGGAAGGACTTTTTAATTTAGGTAAATCTATCGCGAAAATATTGATAATCGGCGCTGTCGCGTTTTTGTTTATCAGCGGAGAAATGGAAAAACTTGTTAATCTTCAAAAGTCGGATCCGTATACAGGTCTTATTCTTGTCGCCGGTATCGCGATAAAAATGATATTAGTTGTCGCGATTTTATTGATCGTTCTTTCGATCGGGGATTTTTATTTTCAGCGTTATCGTTTCAGAAAACGGCACATGATGACTCCGAAAGAAATGCACGAAGAACATAAACAGCACTACGGAGATCCGAGCGTACAGCAGAGAATAAGATCGCGTTTCCGCGAGCTGCTCCGGCAGAGTATCGCGGCGTCGGTTCCAAAAGCCGACGTTGTTATTACAAACCCGACGCATCTTGCAATCGCTTTAATGTTCGACGCGAGTACGATGAAATATTCGGGACCGATGGTTGTCGCGAAAGGCGAGGATGAAGTCGCGGCAAGAATTAGGGAGATAGCTCAAAAAAATGAAGTGCCGCTAGTGGAGAATAAGCCGCTTGCGTGGGCTTTATACAGAGAGACCAAAGTCGGCGATTTCATCCGCGAGGAACATTGGCTTGTAGTGGCGAAAGTTCTGCAGCAGGTTTCGAAATTGAACGAAGAGCGGCGCAGGAATAAAGCGGCTTAATGCCGTTTTAAAATTTGAGAGTAATTTTATGAGAGGTTATTATGGCAGATGCGGTGTTAGGTGAAAATAAAGTTTCAACAAGCCCTATGGTTTTTCTCAAGAACAGTTTTCCCGCGACAGCGGTGATAACGATAGTGCTTGCCGTTATTTTTCCGCTGCCGACGGTTTTGTTGGACGCGCTTATGGCGATCAATCTTGTTTTCGCGCTTTTGGTGCTGTTAATTGTTCTGTATATGCGAAAGCCGATAGAGTTCAGTCTCTTTCCGACCGTACTGCTTGTTTCTACGGTTTTCAGTTTGGCGTTAAATGTTTCTTCAACGCGTTTGATTTTAAGTCAGGGAGCGCGTTTTGACGGCAGAATGATCAAAGCGTTTTCCAGCTTTGTTGTAGGTTCGGGCGGAATGCAGGGTATTGTTATCGGGTTAATTATTTTCATTGTAATTATCGCGGTGCAGTTGTTTGTTATTACAAAGGGAGCGACGCGCGTTTCCGAAGTTGCCGCCCGTTTTAATTTGGACGGAATGCCCGTAAAGATGATGGCTGTCGATACGGAATTCAGTTCGGGTTCGATTACGGAAGAAGAAGCAAACAGGCGAAAAAAAGAAATTCAGGATGAATCAAGTTTTTACGGATCAATGGACGGAGCGAGTAAATTTATTTCAGGTAACGTTAAGGTCGGAATTTTCATTCTGGTAATTGAAATGATCGGCGGTTTTATTATCGGCTCGGTAATGTACAATGAGCAAAATGTTTTTTCTACTTACATTGCTCTTGCTGTCGGCGACGGTCTTGTAACACAGCTGCCTGCTCTTCTTATCTCTACCGCGATGGGTATTGTTGTAACGAGAGCAGCCGCTACGGGCAATCTTGCCGATCAGGTTATTGAGCAGGTTTTCTCGCGCAATACTATCGTTTACTGGATTTGCGCGGGCGTTCTTATGTTCCTTTCGGTGCTTCCCGGTTTTCCGTGGTATGTGCTTATTCCGATTGCCGTTTTGTGCGCTTCTCACGCGTACAGACTTGGGCGGCAGCAAAGGCAGGCGGAAGGAATCAACGACACTATGGCGAA
>Ga0209755_10009519_pt1 | contig 10270 bp, 6 predicted proteins | sample TergutCo191P1_FD_187301 | JGI IMG/M metagenome (GOLD analysis project Ga0209755, IMG submission 187301) | Cornitermes sp. P1 segment gut microbial communities from Petit-Saut dam, French Guiana - Co191P1 (SPAdes) (version 2) | ecosystem: Host-associated > Arthropoda: Insects > Digestive system >...
TACCACTTTGCATGTGCCGACTGTCTGGAAATCTGGGAGTCTGGACCTCCTGGAACCCTCAGGGCCTGTCCAGGGATTGCTTACCTTTACCTTTACTAACATTTTAGAACCAAACATTTTGCTGCATGCTATGTTTATGTGTTTCAGATTATTCTCGCAGTAAAAAAAAAAGTAAAGTGATCCCGTTACTGGCCTGGTGTGGCCCAGATGGTGGGTGGAGGTATAGCTCTACTCTTCCATGACCGCGGCACTAAAGGGGGGTGAGCGGTCAGCAGCACGCCCTGGCCGCACTTTACCCCCGGGAAAGACCCGGTACCCATTTTACAGGAGGCTGGGTGGGCCCTAGGGCCGGTCTGGACGGGCGGAAAATCTCGTCCTCACTAGGATTCGATCTCGGACCGTCCAGCCCGTAGTCAGTCGCTATTCCGACTGAGCTACCCGGCCCACATTCTCGCAAGAAATACCCATTAATATAATTAAATTACTGATTTTTATAGTGGAAACGGCGTTTGTTCTCCGTGAGGTAAAGCAGAAATAGTACCTATACTGGTCGTTAGGACTCCAGAAGGTCGAGGCTCCCATATGCTCTAGACGATCGTTACAGCAATATCGGCATATTTCATATCACATGAGGTCGAAATTTATGTTCTGAAGTTCCATAAAGGTTATGAGATATGCATCTTATGCGATTCACACTGCGTGTGATCATTTTATTCTGTTAACCATAATGATGTTATCGAGAAAATATTTCATTTAATTCATCATTTATATGAAATTATCGATGACAGATACACGCTTCATATTCGGTGTTCAAACGGCACAGTTGTAAGTAAGAACGGGCACGACCAGTGCCAGGCTTGTATCAGTATCGCGCTCCACCTTGCTTTATTAATAATTTTGTGATTACAGACCTTATTTGCTCTGAAAGGCTTAAGATAACATATTGTCTTAGAATTTTATTACTCGGCTTTAAATGTTGTCAGGGGATTAATTTTGTGTTTGTGGCAAGCAAGGTTATAGACTTCATTCTATCGTTTGGTCACTGCCAAGTCATTTGCACATTATACAATATCGCGAACTGCGTAGTGAATGCTGCACGACAAAATGGATATCAAGGTCACACCTGTCATACGTTGCATTCCTACTGTATATTCTGATTTCAGGCCCGAGACAAGAAATAGGCATTGTAGGTTGTGAAGTCGTATTCTGTTTCTTATATGCTATCAATAAAATTTCTAATTTAATCTAACGACTTACTAGTGGTATTTTTACAGCATGTTGAAATACATATCTGTGAAAGAAACTATACAGGGCGATCCTGGAGAAGGAGAGGTAGTATGCTAATCAGTTGATGATGATGATGATGATGATGATAATAATAATAATAATAATTATTATTATTATTCTGCCAGATTTTTAAATTTTCAAATGAGCTTTTTTTACAAACGTTAGGGATCTGCATTTTCGTTTAGCGGTACAGTTACAGAAAAGGATACCATTTCACGATTTCTGCATTTTTCGATGTCTAGACACACAGTAGCAAATTCTATAAGGCGTAAAGATCGGACTTTGCGGTCGAGGGTGTAGTGCTCATGCGTCATATACTGGAGGTCCCGTATTCAACTCTCGGCTCTGAAACCGTCTGTCCTGCTTCACGCTTTTCGTGGTTTTCTTCGAGTCTTTTAGCAACATGTAATATTAAATTGTTCCCATTACAGGCCCGGTGTGGCCCAGAGGGTGGGTAGAGGTATAACTCTGCTCTTCCATGACCGCGGCATTAGAAAGGGGTGAGTGGTCAGCAGCACGCCCCGGCCGCACTTTACCCCCCGGAAAGACATTGTACAGGAGGCTGGGTGGGCCCCAGGGCCGGTCTGGACGAGCGGAAAATCTCGTCCCCACGGGGATTCGATCCCGAACTGTCCAGCCCGTAGTCAGTTATTATACCGACTGAGCTACCCGGCCCACTTAAATGTAATATTTCAAATTAAGCTTCCAGTAGTCCGTTTTGTCATCATTGGACTGAGTAATGTGACACTTTTGTTGAAGGTAAAGTTAAAATTGTGCCTATGCGCGCCTTTTAAACAGCGGTTAGTGAAGGTAGTGCCCCCCTTGTTGTTAACCTCGACACTAAATGGAAGTCAGTGGTCAGCTTTGGGTTTCGCCCCTTTACTTCCGAGTAAGGAGTCTCCGATACCCATTGAATAGGAGGCGGTATGAGCCCCTGAGCACGTCCGAATAAGTAAGCAAGTAAGTAAATAAATAAAAGATAAATTTACTATAATGCCTACAGATACGTTTTGCAGTTGTGGTCATGCATTTGTTGCCTTGTGTTTATGCGTGTAGTGGAAAGGATAATTTAAGCATTCGTATTATCCACCCACGCAGTTTAACAGGCATGGTGATCATGTGTGTTGTCCGAATTTTGTGTGTGGTATGCTCGCCGTTTGAATCGATGTCGAATATAGGAAGCCGGTCCGGATTGGGAACCCAGCTGGAACATTTCTTACGCTTTATTATGTTTACTGTGGAGACTAGATTTATGTTGTTGCCTGCTAGAGGGGAATTATGTTCGTAAAAATAATCAGGTAAGAATACGAAAAAAATAAGTAGGTATTGAGGTAAGTTAAAGTGTGACGTAGCCTTTATATCGTATTTCGTGCAAGAAGGGCGTCACTGAATCATTTTGGTATCACGGCATGAAATCCGGTTTAGAGGCGACTCTCATTAGTTGAGTGTTGGAAGAAATCTCTCATCACGCAGTCGGCCGCGCCGGTTTACAGTAGTCTCACCTGAATTCAGATTTGGGTTAGCGGCAACGAGTTCGCGTCGTACAGACGTGAGAGACGTGGGGAATGAGTGAACGAAGGAAGAAGTAGTGGAAGAATAGGAGATGGAGGAGAAGGCCCCCGTAAAGTTGGCGAGCCGTCCATTGTAGCGACTGCTCGGCGGACTGCTGCCACAATCGCTAGTTGCATGCGTACGAACTGTGTGTCAGTGTAGCTCGAGCTGTGATGGTGTATTGGTGCTAAAGACGGAACGGTGTGTGGCGCGAGCAGCACGTGAACTACAGCGTTGTAACATTTGCAGTACACTGAGTAAAGCTACTGGGTTGGTGGACGTGCCGGAGTTCGGACTTCCGTATATAGCGAGGTTCAGGAAGAGTCTCTGCACATTACAGATTGCACATGCTTTGCTGGATGGTGGAGATGGGCCTTGCTCATTTGCGTGTATCTCCGATCAGTAGTATGAATTTCTGGAAGACCGGCTAGTATTAAAGTTCCGAGGTTTACTACCAGTGGAAGAGAAGTGTTGCCATTAAGCCCCTTGCGAAAGTATGGGGTGAACAAGTATATGCAAGTAGTGTCAGCGAGGTGTGTGACATGGAATTCACATGATTTGTACAATTTTATTTTTTAAGCCTTAGCATGTGACTGTTAAGTGCGCATTGAACTTTTGTGCCGTGGATTTCGGTTGTCTTTTTTTTGTGTGTAATCGGAAATATAGTTGAGATTAAGATTCGAACTGTGGTGTACAATGAGCCCTGCCTCTCAGGGCAATCTGGAAGTGGAACGTTACATTGGGAGCTGCCTCATATCCTCTTCTGTGAGAGTGACCAGTATTGGTGGTAAAAATAACATTTCCGGCAGTCATAGTAACGTGAACTATAGGGGTAAGAAAGTGTCAGATTGTGGGGGATCTCGAGTCAATAAACTACAGGCAGGGGCGTTTAGTCATCGCACAGCCGGCGGTACCTGCCGGGCTCAGCTTGCTACTGGACGTTATTCTTCGCACGGCAGTTTGCTTCCGCTTTGTGAATGTGGGGGCCTGAAGTTCGGAGGTGCCGGCTATGGGTCACCTGTTCCATCTACCGGAGTTGGCGGGAGCTGGGCGGGTTTACCCCTCATCTCTATGGCACCATCGAACTCCAGAAGAAACCGGAAGCCTTCGACCTGTTCTAATGGAAGTGTTAATAATAGAACTGGTAACTCGAAAAGTGCTTCTTCCGGTTCGCAGGCTACGGCAGTCGTGGCCAGTCCAAACAGTGGCAAGAACAGCCTTGTGAATGGTGATAATACTTCACAACATTCACGAACACCGTTGTCTCGTTTGGCAATCCACACTCAGGGCGCCCCTTTGATACTAGCGGGACGATACACTGTCAGCGGCCGTAAGAATACCGCCGTTCATAATAGAGGGCCTCCACTCCGACAGTTTCGATGTGGCGATCTCAGTGTTAGGAAAGGTAATTGCGTGAGGGATACCCGTGATAATACTGGTGGATCCGGTAGCAGTACCAATGGGAATAATAGCAACACACCAAGCATCGACAGTCTGAGCGTGACTAGCGATGAAAGTTCTGGCCACTCCGAAAACAGCCTCCCACGGATTATCAAACCACGCAAACGAAGAAAGAAGGACCGTAAACCCCCTCCTTTAACAGCCACTTCCGACACTTCCAGCCCTTCCTCCACGAAGGAGTTGAAGAATCCCGACGTAGAATCCCCTAGCATTGTAACCCTCAAGCCCTACGTCCCTTTCTGCTATGAATTATATGATAGCGGGTGTTGGATTGGGAATCGCCCGAATTTGGCCAAGGTAGACGCGAAAGGAAGTATTAAGGTATGGGAAGCCGAGAACAGGAATACGTTAATCCTCTGCAATGGAAATGACACTCAAGATGATGACGAGCATGTTTCGCAGACTTCCGAAGATGACAACCAGGAACCGAAGCTACACCATAACTTCGACGACGTTGAGGATGATGATGATGATGGAGGACTGTTTGTGGACTCCGGGGGGTTGTTCCCGTACCCGTGTCCTCCAACACTGTGTCACTGTCGGTACTGCGACCCGTCAGGTCTGATCTGGGACGTGGACCAGCATTGTTACTCACCTTTCCTCACACCGCCTCCACCCACCGTCGATGGTAAGAGCACGTCGTTCCAATTCTCAAACAGCCCACTTTTCTTAACCCCACCGCCTACCGAAGTACGAAGTTTCGACTTCTTCAACAAAGATCCACGGTCTACCCCGTCACCTCTAACGTTTCATCCTGAAAATGACCATTTCTCTGTTCTGCGTCGGAGTTGGAGTGAGCCACTGCCGTCCTCTTTCTGTAGTGAAAATACTACCGGCAGCAATGAAGAGACACGTCGAAGTTTTGGCATAATTGGCCACGGAAGAGTACGTGAAGTTGAGAACGTCCCAGAAACGCGGCAAGTGAACAGACTCGAAGTTCATAGCACTCCAGCTGAAGTTCCTCCTAGCCCCGTGGCATTGATGACGTCGCAAAGTTTGGAAGTATCAACAGAAATTGTGACGTCACCAAACGGACACAGGGATATTGAAATCAAGTTCTATTCATCCTCACCTCCAGCAGATACAGCAGTTGTGTCTACCAGAGATACAAAGAGCAGTTGTGATGTAGGTGTTTGTGATGGGAATGGTTTGGGTAGCACAAGGACTTTCCTGTCCTCGTCGGTGGAAGATGTCTACTCTGAAGGTGCCGTAAATGTTAAGGAAAATACACAACAGGAAAATGGTGAAAGTAGTGTGAATGCGCAGGCAGGCACCTATAAACAAGACGCTGCACAGTGTGATTGTGGTGACAACGTTTGGGTTGGTGATGGAAAGGAAGGATGCAATGTCTCTGATCGTGGTTTTTGTGAACAAAGTGCCAAAAGTTTGGGGGAAGAAGTGGATCAACTTCATTTACACGCCGAAGAGTAGATAGGATAATCAGGTTTAATATTTTATATTAGTACATGTCATACGGTAAATAACCAAAACAAGTAGCATTTGCGCCTTAATTCCACGGTATAAAGTAATGTCAGTATATGGCAGACCAATAATTTTCATGAACGATTTGTTGCCTTCACATATAGTAATAATCTACATAAGCTTGCACTAGACTGTACTTATTAGAAAGTGGATTATAGTTTTGTGCATTCCGCTGGAAACAACTTCATTCGAGGAACGAGGTTAGCCTTCTTTGCAATACCGAGGCAAGGAGTACTTGGACATATGTCTGTTAGCAGACGTTTGTTATATGTATATGTTTGGAAGTTTGTCCTTGCTGCAGTGGCTTCGGTTTGTGATAACTACTTTTGAATGAATCCCGGAATTATCAAAACACACTGCGTGTTAGTATTATACTCTACACATATTTCAAGACGAAAATAGTATGCTTTATTCCAAACAGTTTTTTTCCTTGTCTTTTTTTTCCTGCACTCTCTATTTTTTTTTCTTCTCCATTCAAGGTTTGGTCGTTTGGGGTAGGATGTGCGTTTGGGGAATATTCTGGTAATTGGTTCTTTCAACTTATGAAACGTGCACCTCCATGGGGACTTTTCGTGGTTGCGGGGAAGTTCGGGGATTTTACACCTGGACCTGTGATAACGAACTTTCGAAGATAAACATATTTAAATTTGCGTTTTGCACACTGACATTCTTTGGTGGCATTAGGTAGCTGTTTCATGCGTTTTCTAATGTACGTTTGTGAACATAGGTGATTTTATTGTTGCTGCATTAAGTTTTTATGTACCAGACTTAATGGAGGTACTATACCATGTTGCATTAGGTGTTACTGTATGCAGTTTATGTCGTGCTGTCTTTGTTGTCAGGAGAGCAGGCAGCTTACACTACCTAATGCAATTGAAATTCATAAATGTACATTACTCTTTCTGGTCAGTATTTATAGGTGTGTGACTGTGTAACCATCTGTGTGAACAGAATAAGCCTAGAACCCCAAGAATGTAGGCACTTTGGACTCTCATCTAACAGTATTGAATCCCCTGTTCTATAAAACTATTAATTTTCGTAAATAGGACTAGCTGCAAATAAATTTAAATGTGCTTGTTGAACAGGGACTACCACGCGCTCTTAAATCTGTGCTTTATTTATTCTTAAAGTTTTTCGTTATTTCTGTAGTATTGCTGAATCTTTTATCTAGGAGCAATGCACATTTGCAATGTCGCAGTCTGAAAGCTTTTCATTCATGCGAGTGTGGTTCTGCTTAAACTATGTAACCGTACAACTGTTGGTTATTGTTCCGGTATTTAGTGGTACATTGTTTTGGAAACTTGGAGTGGTACTTGTAGAGGTAGTAGTGTGATACTGGCAACTGGTATCGTTCGGACAGTGAAATCTAAGGGACTACGATGGGCTTGGCGTGTAGTTACATTGAGGAGGGATATAAATGTATTTTTCTGGAGACATTGCTTGTAAAACATTTATTTGGAAGACCAGGAAGGAGACGGGAGTACAACATTACTTTTCAGGCGTAGAGGTTACTTATGTACCATCTGATTTAACATTAAACAAAATGGAATATGTGCCTGTTACGTAACATTGAGGTGCGTTTTGGGCGTGTTATTTTTGTCTCATTTGGACCAGACTTGAATTTTCTCGACAAACGTTTGTAAACCCAACTCCTCCCTTCCCAAAATTTGACGAAAATCCTACCGGGGGTAGCCAAATTCTTCCATGGAAGAACGGACGGACGGACGAACAGACATAGGCTCTTTTCGCAATTTTACGAAATCATCAGAAAAAACTACACTGTGTCCAGATCATTCATTTGTATTTTTATATGGCTCTCAGAGCAGACAGTGATGATTTCTTTGCGCATCATGAATTGGTTGGTTTTTATGATCGAGACGGAGCGTGTTCCCAGCGCTGTATGAACTGAACCTTTAAATATAGCCTGAATTCATGATAGTTGTGTTTTGAAGCTTAATATGAACCTTTGCTTGGGAGGGTGGGAGGTGGACAGAACACGCTTAGGATTGTGATCAGTGGCTGGCTCTCTTTATTAGTGATGACGTTTCGGTTTCTGCTAACAGGTTGGTAAAAATAATTGGCACACGAATGTACAATGTCTTTTGAACGTTTTCATCTCGTATAACATTTTGTAGCATAAATATGTCCTGTAGGCCTACATGCAGGATTTTAATCTGCATAAGCAGTAATTGATGAAGTGCTGGTAGGCTGCGTGAGAAGCTGATAATTGTTCAGCTGGTCAGATCCCCTTTCTGCTTTTCAATCCGAAGTTTCATTAGTGTGCTCAGAGCTCACCACTGGACCGTCACCTAATCCAGTTTAGTCTAGTTCACATCTCCACACACCCAATCTTTAAAGTGTACTTAATTATTATCCTGCGATTTACATGTGATCTCCCAAGTGGTATCTTGCATGTTTATTTTCCAACTAAAGTATTTTTTTTAATTCGTGCATCCATTTCATCCTGACTGCCACAATTGATCATTAACAGTGATATGTAATGATTAATACGAAGAACGAAGCAGCTCGTTACTAACTCCTGTCAAACGTACTGTCCTTCCTTACTCTTAGGTCCACCTATTTTTGTTAGTGTTCTGGTTGGATCTTCCCTCAGCCCATGTTCTTCTAGTGAAGGACTAACAGGCTTTACACCATGTGAAAGAACGGGCGAAAATTTAGTTCTGGATTTTGTAATCTGTACGTTCTTAAAGTGCAGGCACAAGATTGTGAACAGGATGACAGAAAGTATTAATGTAATGTGAGTAGTCTGCGTTGGAATACACCAATTACAAATCAAACAAGGGGTCCAATGTAAATGTAACGTGGCGCGTTGTAGTAATATTATTCCTTCTCAGCTGGCCTAACAGCCAGATTGCATTTCATTCAAAGAGACCGATTTTATGCCGATTTAATGTCGCCCGCAACGGTAGAACGTATATAGGTGGTTGTGTAAAGCCTCCGATAGCTTTCCCCGATTTCAACCAAATTTGGATTTTTTCGACAGATTTTCGTGGAAGTCCCATTATCAAATTTCACAGAAATAGTCCATTGGGAGCCGCCATGGTACGTGCAGACCGACGGACGAGACGAATCAAATAGGCGCTTTTCGTGACTGAACGCGCTTAATTTAGTCATTTGTGTACGAGTATACACCTGCTCGCGCGTACACCCACAGTTGCACTCGTTCCCACAAATCCGTACTGAATACCTGCATTATCTGGGATTATGTTTAATTTGATTCTGGTTTTAATTACGACTTCATTTTGACTATCATCATTCATTCGCTCAATCATTTGCACAATTACGCACGTCTGGAGTATGTGTTTTTTTTAATATATTTGCTACTAAAGTCGCATGTTGGGTTCTAGTAAAGTAAGAATGCTGCTTTTGTAACCCAAGACTAGCCAATTATCTGGCCAGAAAAGCATGTGGATATTAGTTTATATATCACAATGCGATGTACCAGCCGAAGTTTTTATGGATATTGTATGTGAGGCCCAGTAATTGTGATTTATACCTCACAGCAACAGAAACTTGGGAAAACAAGACAGTGATGTATCACAGCTACTAGGAGGCTTTGCGCCTGCAGAGCTGTGGTGTCGTACCTCTGTTCTACTATGACCAATGAGGCGATGGGACTGGTCATTTTAATATTAGAATTTCAGGTTGGTTGAGAGTACAAGATTTGGCTTTATTTTACAGTAACCACTCCATTTAAACTATTTACTAAGAGCCAGTTTCCAAGAGTATAAAAAGTTACCGCTGAACTTCGGTTGGTATTACACTGAACTTTCCGTTGCGAAGCGGGATATTCTGAAGAGTCAGTTTCCTGTCCTCTGAAGTTGGGGCCACTGTAACGTCCAGAAAACTCGGTGTATGTGGTGACTAAATGTAGTTTGTATGGAAACCATTCGGCACTGATGACATTGTAAGCATTGTTCCTATGATATGATAGGGCTATATTTTTAGAATTGAGATCTCAAGTGTACAAATTTTATTCATGTATGAACATAGCTCTTTGAGTGCTTGTTGTAACATCCTATGCACAGTTGTAAGGAACACCTTTCCAGTGCTGATGCATAGCAACAGACAGATTATTTTCAGTCATTTTAATATTTGTGTTTTTTAGTCTTATTTGTGGTTAATTGGACATTTGAAACAACACCTGGATGTATAAATTGTTACACATTTGCTGTATTATTTTTATTTTTTCTGTGTTTGATGGAATTGGCCATTACATTGCTGTCATTCGTGTTTTGTGTTGCCAGTATATGTATACACATTTATTCAGAGCTTTTGTAGTTAGTTGACCAGATTTCATGTTAATTTCAGCACCACTTAGGCCAACTAGCATTACTGTGATTTTTCCTTAAACAATATTTATGTGTTTAAGAGTAGTCGGCTGTATTTTAGACTATAAGATGCATGCTGTAATTTCTTCTGTTGAGTTCTGTGGTAGTTGTAGTGATATATTTTTTGTTAATTAAAG
>Ga0209755_10009520_pt1 | contig 10269 bp, 11 predicted proteins | sample TergutCo191P1_FD_187301 | JGI IMG/M metagenome (GOLD analysis project Ga0209755, IMG submission 187301) | Cornitermes sp. P1 segment gut microbial communities from Petit-Saut dam, French Guiana - Co191P1 (SPAdes) (version 2) | ecosystem: Host-associated > Arthropoda: Insects > Digestive system...
CGCGGTAAAATAATGAAGACCCTGCTTGTGACAGGCTCCAGCAAACCGGAGGAAATTTTTCTCCATACAAAAATAGATATCGGGGAAATTAACAGGGCTTTGACATTATTGATAAAAGAATCGATGGTGTGCGAATCGCGGGGTTTTTACAGTATTGTTCATTAAGCGGCTGACAAGCGTTTGTCCGACACTGGTGTCAGCACGTTACTTGTGTTGAATTGACACTGTTAAAAACCGGTACTTGACTTTTTATCAAAATTATTTTTAAATAGTATAAGCCGCTTGCAAAACTCACCGAGTTTTGCAAGCGGCTCTACAGTCAGTTAATTTGCGGCTGTCGTATAATGGTTATTACCCCAGCCTTCCAAGCTGGAGACGACGGTTCGATTCCGTTCAGCCGCTAGGAAATAATCTATAGCTAATTCCTTATGAGGTAAGGGATTATAGACAAGGATCATGTATAGGGATTGTCATTTTTTTTCGATAATTACCGAAAATCAAAGTTATGGAAGAGAATAACGATTTAGACACGGAATTCAGGATCAGGCTCCCATCGGTGCTCGCAACAAAAATAGCCGAAACCGCCAAAAAAGAGCGGCGGTCACGCAACCTGCAATATGTGCATATGCTGGAAAGTTGGTATATTCTAAAAGAAAACTTGGAGACCAGGATTGAGAGTCTTGAAGCTGCACTGGTGAATGACAAGGCTGACTCAGTACAACCTTAAAAAGCGACTGGCAAAGAGATATAGCTCCAATTCTCTATGTAGGCGGGTTTTAGGGGTGAAAATATCGCGTTTACTTATGATAATAAGCAGGGGCAATAGCTTTTTCCGATATAGGAATTTATGTTTGTTTTATAAAAAATCCCATTTTGGGACTATTCAATATTTAAATTTGACACTAGTATAATAACAGGTTTCTTCAATGACAGGTTTTTTGTCTCCGGTTTTAGCGAGTTTTATAAACTCGTTTGTTATTTTCTGACGTGCGCTAATGGGAAACCTTCAAAATTAAACGGAGGCAGAGGACCAGGATAAAACTGACGCTAAAAAATGGAAAAAAAGGATTTTTTGTATAATTTTACCAATATCTATCTCGCCGAGGCCGTGAAAGAAACTGTATTGATTGAGAATTGGGAAGAAAAAGATTTCGATCACAGGTATGTAGAATATGTGGATGTTTTTACCAAGGTAAAGAATGAAATATTTGAGAAAAAAACTTCCCGGAAGGAAGCTCTGTTTCAACTGTTAAAAAACAAGAAGAATATAGTAAGTATTTTTAACGATACCATCACAAAGCATTTTATGGACGAGCTTTCAAAGAAGGGGTTTAATAACAAGACGCAGGCAAAAAATTTCATCAAGAGAAATTTTCCCATTGGCGATAAAATTAATCCGGATACACTGCGCGTATTTAGAGACTATGAAGAATATTTATATAATCAGGAGCAAGGAGCTTAACATGAGTCAAAAAGAAAATCTAGAGCAGCTTATGAAACTACACGGCATTATTACAGGCAAGGCTCTGACTCTGGAGCAAATTGTCAATCGGCGTACCGTCGATCCTGCTTTATGTTTAATTAACAACTCAGAACAGGGTGGAAGGGTTACTTCTGGCCAAAAAGTTTCATTAAAGGATTACTATACATTGGGAGACCAGCTTGACTTTAGACCATCAACAAAAACTTGATAATATCGCGGATGAGTTGTTTTATTATGTTAATGAAGTGTGGGTAATAAAAGATCTCTTCAAAAATATACTTGGGGAGGTAAGTGTATCTTCGCCATATTTAAATTTTCGTGATGCTTTGTTTCACTTTAATAAAATGTACGATGCGGCCAAAAAGAATGATGACTATAATTTTGCCCAGCAATATGCCTGCATTGAGGAACATTTAAACCGGGGATTAAAAGATTTTACCATATATCTCTGCGCTAATTATTATACCAGAATTTTAAACAAGATGATTCATTCGACAGCACCTTCCATTAACAATGATACCTTGCCAGTGCTCAGAAGAATTTATCATGGGTTGAAAAATATTGTAGTTGATATACGCCTTGGCGGTCAATTTATCCAGCGCTTTGACAGCCACAATAATAAATGGTTGTCCGATGTGGTAGGTACGATAGGGGATTTTCATATAATGTTGGATAAAGATAGGGCACTGGTGAGTCTTTACAAAAGATTTGCGGTTGGGGTATCAAAGGAAATAATCAAAGGTAAATTTATATAGGGGGGATAATGCCTCTATTTAGTCCTCTGAGCTTAACTGCTGGAGACGACGGTTTGATTCCATTCAGCCGTTTACCCTTTTAACCCGTCAACAACCCAGGAGATAATTACCTCCAGCCTTTTTCTGATGGCAGAGGGCATGTCAATCCTGGATGAGACAAAATCGGAAACTTCCGCGCCTGCAAAACTGTAGATTAAAATTCCTTCGTCAATTATTTCAAAGTACAGTTGTGCAGTGAATTTCTCCTCCCGGATTACCGGAACGAGCATGAAAGTGATATTTTTATAATTGGTAAGGGAATACTTCAGCCCCCTGCTGTCCAGCGCCATGCTGCCCCGGTAAAAGGAGTTGCCGAAATTGGCGTCCTTTAAGCGGATAAAAACCGTGTCTGTTCGGGGAATCGCAGTAGCTGGGGAAGGGTCGGGAATTGCGTTGTTTTTCCTGTCGCTTTCAATGCGGGTAGCTTCTTCAAACAGGGGGACTTCCTCTCCCCTTGTATGGGATTGGTACAGCCTGCCTTTGAGTTTCCTGATCCCTCCCAGGGCGTTATACACATCGAGTAGGCTTTTTTTGCCGGGAATCACCAGCAAGGCTTCAACCATGTAGCCCGGCTTTTTTTGCAGAACAACGCCCGCAATGTCAGTCGGCAAAGCGTTTGGGCGGCTGCAGACAAGGCTGTTTACAGTTGTTGCCCTGGCTGATTTCAGGTAGCCGTTTTCCGTGAAAGCCGCTTTCCTGGTTTCCGGGGCAATGCCGGGAAAAATTGAATCAAATGTCCTGGTTTGCGCCCATGTATTCAATGCCATGAAAAACAGAATAACAGGCAGAATACTTTTTATTTTCAATATGCTCCCCTGCCTTTTAAAACAACGCCGAAGGTCTTGAGTAACACCCAAATATCAAGCCAGACAGACCAGCTTTGAAGGTAATAGGTGTCATATAGAACGCGCTCAATATAATCAGTATCGGAACGGCCGGAGACCTGCCACAGCCCTGTTAATCCGGGTTTTACCGAGAAGATGCGGTTGAAATCCTCCCCGTATTTTTCCACTTCCGCGTCAATGATGGGGCGGGGCCCAACCAGGCTCATCTCGCCTTTAAGGATGTTTATGAGCTGGGGGAATTCGTCAAAGCTTGTGCGCCTCAGGAATTTTCCTATGCTTGTTATCCTTGGATCATTGCGGAGCTTAAAATTGTTTTCCCATTCCTTTTTTATTTCCGGATCGGTCTGGAGCATTTTTTCAAGGCGTTCATCTGCGTCAATAACCATTGAACGGAATTTATACGCGGTAAAATGCTTGCCGTTCCTGCCTATGCGCTTGTGCCTGTACAGTACAGGCCCCGGTGAGCTTAACTTGATGAACAGGGCTATCAGCAACAAAAAAGGCAGCATAATTAATCCGCCGATAATTACAATTGCCAAATCCATGAATCGCTTGATCCCCAGAGGCCAGAACATTCGGAGCCTGTGGCTTGTTACAAAGCCCAGTATCCCGTTAAAGTCACGAACCGTCATACAGATATTGGTGATACTGAAAAAGTCGGGAATTATTACATTGTAGCGGAATGCCGAAACAGAATTGTTGATCAGGAATTTTTGCTCGCGCATATCCGGCTTGGATATGGCAACTATTGCCATCCTAATTTTATAGCGTTTAACTATGTCCGGCCCGATTGTTGTGTCATGGATTATGGGGATTCCCCGGTACATTTCACCTGAACCCGGATCATCGTCAAGTATAAGCACCGGAACATAACCGGATTTACTGTTCCCCATAAGCCTGTCTACAATGAGCTTGCCGGTACTGCCTGATCCAAAAATAACCGCCGGGATGCCGCCGAGCCTTGTTATGTAAAGTAATTTGTGGGCTATGTTACGCGCTGTCAATAGAATGATAGTTGACGATGCACCGCTTACGATCAATGCCGTGTTTACAGTGTCCCATTCCCTGTTTTCTATGAACCGTGACATTATTATTCCGCCGTAAGCAATGAACGAACCAATTGTAAAACGCTTTAATTCCTCGGCAGGAGCCAGGGATACTCCCGGATAAAGGCTGTTAATCTGAAATATTATTATGAAAACCGGCAGGTAAGGCCAGTACATTATAAAGGATCTGAAATTTATGCTCACCGGATCATAGGTATTTACGCAAAAGAATCCCCAGCCAATGGTCAGCATTACTGCCAGTAGATCCGTAAAAACAAAAACAGATGTGGTGAGAGCTGAACTGGTACGGCGATACCGGGAATGATACCAGGTATCATAATCTGATCGGGTCATATATATACAGTATTATATCCGGTGCTTTTCTTCAATAAGTCTGTTGATGCGATCCTTAAAAGCATCCTTTGAAAATTGCTGCACATGCTCGGTAAAGCAGGGGCGATTGCTGAACAAGGCTGCATTTTTTTCAAAATGCACCAGAGCCTGTGCAAGCGATTGCGGCGTCTGTTCATCAAAAAACATCCCAGTAGTATTTTCCTTGATTGTATCCAAAGCGCCGCCTTTGCGGAAAGCGATTACCGGGCAGCCTGCCGCGTTTGCTTCCACCGGAATTATGCCAAAGTCCTCGATTCCCGGAAAGAGCAGGGCTTGTGCCTCGGAGTACAGGGTTGCAAGTTCCCCATCGGAAACCCTCCCGGTAAAGCTAATCAGTCCGGATTTTTTATATCTTTTGATGTCCTTTTTTTTCGCCCCTGCCCCTGCCACAACGAGTTTTTTATTTAAACTGAGGCAGGCTTCAATAGCAATATCCGCCCGTTTATACCCGGTAAGCTGCCCAAAGTAAAGGTAGTAATCCTTTGGCTTGCGCTCATTGTCAAGGTATTTTTCAATGTCAACCGGGGGATGGATGACCACGGATTCGCGCTTGTAATAGCGCCTGACGCGTTTTGCGACATAAGAGGAATTGGCAACAAAACAATCAACCAGGTTGGCGCTGAGTACGTCCCAGAGCCGCAGGCCGGGAATAAGGCGTTTCATGAAAAAGCGGACAATGGGATTCGCCCCCTTGAAATAATCGTGATACATATCCCACAGATAGCGCATGGGGCTGTGGCAATAGCAGATGTGGTACGCGTCAGGATTGGGAACCACTCCTTTTGCCGGCCCTGATTCACTTGAAATAACCAGATCATAACCCTGGAGGTTAAAGTCCATGAGCGCCCTGGGCATGAGCGGCATATAGAGATTGTACAGTTTTTTGGCAAAGGGAAGGCGGTTAATCCGTGATGTGAAAACGCGCTTGCCCTTAATCAATTCAGAAACAGCCTTTGGATCACAGACATGGGTGAAAATATCAGCCTGGGGAAACATTTCCAGCAGGGCTTCAATGACTTTTTCCCCGCCCCGTATATTGGTGAGCCAGTAATGGACTATGGCAACTTTCATGGTATTCCTAATTGTAAATATTTATCGCGCCGTCTTTTTTTCGATTGGATTTGATTATAATTCTTTTGGTAATATTTTTAAATAGGGATGCAAGATTATTGAAAAAATTAAAGATGAAGGGGATTTTTTTCCGCAGCAAAAAAATGCTTTGAAAAAAGCTGCTGTTAATCACAAAGAGCATATCGCTTCCTGCGATAATTTGCGAAGCAGGCGCAAATGCTGAACGCGGGCTTTTGAGCAGTTCCAGGGCTTCATCCGGTATAAATCCAGTGTTTTTGATTTGCCTGTGGATGCTTTCCTGGGCAAGGAGAAACGGCGATTCGTTAAAAACCATATCAGTCGCAAAATAATGGACTATTTTTGATTTTGAAAGATAGGGCAGGCCATTGTAAGCAATTTGGCAATTCCATGTGCCATCGAGTTCCATAAAGCTTGGCTGGTTCTCATGGATTGCCATATTAAGGGCAGGTTGATCCCTTACAATGTTTTTCCTTTTGCTCAATAGCCACAGTTCATGCCAGCGGGCAAAAATAGCATGGGTTTCAGGGGTATCAGGGCAGAATAAAACCCCGCCATTGTAGTGTTTGTCGGAAATATGGGAATCAAACCCGAGTTGCCTGTTTTTCTGGATGATGCTTTCCTTTTTGGAATGATTGTGAATAGGTAAATGCTTATCCATGCAGGCGCCGAACTTTCTTTCCATCCGGCTTATTGCAGAAAGATCATCCGTAACAATTGTATCGCCGTCTAGAAAGAGAAAGTCACCGGGCACAAGGCGGCGCATGGAAGTCCTTACCCAGCGGGAAACTTCAACCTGTGATAAATCATCGGGGGCATCCACCGCGATAGTTTTAAGTACAAGCTTTTCATGCCCACTGCGTTTGCCTGTAAGGGTTTCCTTTGTTTTCGAATCGCACAGAAGCATTATTTCTGCGTCAGGCATGAGCTGCTTCAGGGAAAAAGCCGAAAGGAAGAACTGTTCGTAATAAATGTCGTTGGGTGTGCTTGTCAATGTATAAAGATACTGCATATATTGTTTTCCCTATTGCGATTGCTGGTTTACAAGTTCCTGATAAAGGTCAGCATAGTTGGCTGCCATTTCCGAGGCGGAATACCCCTGAACCATTTCCAAAGATATTTTTCCCATACGCTGCCGCAATTCACTGTCATCCATTATTTTTTTCATTGCATTTAACAGTGCATCCTCATCATTGACCGGAATCAAAATTCCGTTATCCCTGGCTAAATCCCGGATACCGCCCGCATCCGTGGCAATTATCGGAAGTTCGCTTGCCATTGCCTCAAGTGCAGAAAGCGAAAGCCCTTCCCTGTATGATGATGATATGTATACATCTGAAACAGCAAGATAGTCATTGGCGTTTTCAACAAAACCGTCGGTGAATTCAACGCAATTTTCTGTTTCCAGATTTTTGGCTTCCTCTCTAAGCGCCTGATGCAAATCGCCGTTGCCCACAAGGATGAGTTTTATGGGTATTGACTGGTTCTCCCTGCGCAAGCGGGCAAACGCCCTTACAATTAAGGACTGGTTTTTATTCTTATCCTGCCTTGATACATTGATAAAAGTAAACGTTTCATGGGGCTTTTTATGGAATTCATGCAGATTAATTCCATTATTGATATATCGGGCATTAGTGTCACCAAGGTTCCAGTGCTTTCTGATTATTTCCCGGTTGAATTGCGATATACCCACCATGACAATGCGTTTTTGCCTGACAAGCCTTCGGGAGATAATTTTTTCCCATTCCCTGAAAAAAGTGGCGGACGGATCCGTATGGATTGTTGCGAGCATGGGTTTTTTACTGGATTGTTTCCAAAACCCTGCCAATATGCCCCGCTGATGCACATGAATAATATCAGGCTGGGATTTTTTTAGCTCCTTGAATAGGGAGGGCAGTATCAATAAATCCAGGAAAAAACGGAGCAGCCTTTTTACAATCCTGTCCAGCAGTTTTATTGGTATATTTATACATGACAAAAGTGATTTTCGCAGAAAGACAATTTTATATTTGCCCTGTTCCTGCTCTTTGAGCATTTGCCTTTCCAAAAGCGAATCAACTTTTCCATCCATGCAAATAATTGTTGTCCTGTATTTTTCATTGTCCAGGTTCCGGGCAATTTCATACACCACACGCTGTGCGCCGCCTATATCGAGTTCGTCAATAACCATTGTAATATTCATCAATCAGTTGCTCTTTTTTTTATGATTTTTTTCATACGGGAATTGATTTTGCCAATCAACTGAGGCGGCGTATAGATAAAAATACAGTATAAGCACATTTTTAGTATGTCACTTTTTGAAAACTTTAAATTCTTTAATATCTCCATTGAATTACTAAAAAAATCCCTGTCAATAAAATATGAGATTATCATGGTATTTACCCTGAGAATGTTCGGCGATACTTTTATTTTATTATCCCTGTAAAATTTGTAACGCTTGCTGTTTACGTACATTTCATCCAATTTCATTTCCTTGTTTTTTTTCTTGTGCCTGATTGACCCTTGCCGAACTGTTGTGCAATATAATGCGCGGCAGTCAACACCGATGGAATTTGCATGGAAACCAGCTAAATACGCAAAAGTAATATCATTGCCGATTGAAACTTCATCGAATGTTATATTATTGTTTTTTATCAGTTCTGCTTTATACATTTTTGATAAAACCGATGAATGTCTGTATCGCAATGAGACTTCCGCTTTTTCATTGGGGCTGACATAATTATCAATATACTTATTAAATCTGGCGCACCTGTCCCTCGAAATATATAAATCACAATCTATGGCAAGAAATTTAAAATTAATGATGTCCTTGCCTGAGTCAGTATAATCATCCAATATGGTATTTATGCAATAGTTGTAAAAGTCATCGGAATCCGCGAATAAAAACCATTTTCCACCTGCGTTTTGTATTCCAATATTCCTGGCATACCCAGCGCCTTTGTTCTCCTTGGTAAAAATTAATGTGACATTCGGATCGTTTAACCCGGGGAATTGGTCAAAATTTACATTTTTCGGATCGCTGTTGTCATCAACTACAATTATTTGCAAATCATCCCTGCGGGGAATTGAATCCAGGCAGCGCTGAAGTAAATGGGGAGTGTTTTTATGCGGGATTATTATTGAGAAATTATACATTTTGCAATATCTGCACGGTTCTGCATAAACCTTCCTTTAGCGAATAATGTGCTTTCCAGCCCAGTTTGCATAACTTGGAGCAATTCAGCAATGCCTTTGTTACTTTGGAAAACCCCATTGATTCAACGGAAGATGGCAGATCAAAAATGACTTCTTTTTTGGTAAGTTCCGCTAATATGGATGCAATTTGAAATAAGGTCAATTTATCTTCCGTATTGGCGATATTATAGGCTTGTCCATTTTCCCCTTCAAGCAGCAGCAATAATAGCGCTGAACAAATATCAGGGACATAAGAGTAGGAAAATAATTGTTTACCAGTACTTTTTAAAATAATATCTTCATTATTGACAGTTCTTTTAATAAATTGCGCAATTGCCTTGCTGTCATTGGTATTCATTGTCGGACCATAAACACGACAACACCGCGCAATTATAATATCCAGATTTTTTTCTTTTATATAAGCCTGGCACAGGGCTTCTGCGACACGCTTTCCTTCAGGATAACCGGCCCGCAAAGTATTGCAGTCAATATAACCGCAATAATCCTCTTCAAACAGGTCAGTGTCATCACGATTTTCACCATAAATTTCTACAGTGGACAAAAACAAAGTGCGTTTTACGTTCATTGATGAAGCTAAATCCAAAATCGATTTTGTGCCAAGAACCGACAATAGAATTGTATTAATTGGTTCCGTTGCATATGCAACAGGATGCGTATTGCTCGCACCATGAATAATGTAATCTATAGGTAAAGCCAAATCCGTAACAGGTTCCGCTATATTTTTTTGTATATAATGAAAATGCCGTGAATCAAAGTATTCATTGAAACGTAATAATGCAGTTTCCTTGTTACGGCTTAATGCATATATGTTTATTTCATTTTTATATATTTTATTTCTGTACATTAATATGTCAATTAAGAAAGTTCCAATCAATCCCGTAGCGCCGGTTATTAATATATTCTTTTCCTTAAAAGTATCCCAATTAATATTTGTATCTGCTACGGATAAAATATCTTCCCTGTAAATACTATTATTGCTGAACATATTTATTCCTGGGATTGATCTTTAATAAAATTGATGTATTCATGTGAATGGCTATGCCTTTTTTCCACGGGAGGTAATTCCATATAATTGCCGTAAAGGGTTTTCAAAAAAGAATCTGTATTATTCGGGGCGCAATATTGCTTTCCTTCAAATGGGAGTTTGGAAAATGGAAACACTACCTCAAATTTGTGAGTTTCCTTTTTATAGCCGTATCTTCCCGAAAAGAAAGAAATATACCTTGTTTTATAATTGTTAAATACCAAATACAATTTTTTATGAATAAATTCCACAAGTTTTAGCGGAAAAATAGAGCAAATAATTTTTGCGATTAACAATTTTTTTTCCTTTTTGGTTTTAATGACATCTATTTTTACCCTGTAAATGCCAAGAAAAAGTTTTATCAATAGGGTTTGTAAAGGGGCAAAGAGCATAACGCAAT
>Ga0209755_10009523_pt1 | contig 10268 bp, 6 predicted proteins | sample TergutCo191P1_FD_187301 | JGI IMG/M metagenome (GOLD analysis project Ga0209755, IMG submission 187301) | Cornitermes sp. P1 segment gut microbial communities from Petit-Saut dam, French Guiana - Co191P1 (SPAdes) (version 2) | ecosystem: Host-associated > Arthropoda: Insects > Digestive system >...
GTGGGTGTGAGGAACTTTAATTTACAAAGCGGTCAAGTTAGAAAGGGCTGGAATATCGGTTTGAACCAGTCCTTAATATACATACACCCCTTTCTCCCACTCTCAAACAAATTTCTTTTATTTGTTCCTCTTCAACTCAATATCCAAAAAAATATATTCTTAGGTATAAAAAATATTGATGAGCAATTTGTTCCCCTTGGCCTCGCTTAACAAGTTACGCCTGTGGTCATACGTGTTAAAAAACAGAATGTGTCTAAAAAAAATCCCCCCCCCCCCTACCCCCATATAGCTGGGCATACATTTTGCTTTAGGTTTGTTGTAAATGGAACACCTAACAAATGGCAACCAGTGGAAAGAAGCAGATGCAGTGAAAGGGATTTGTGTTTTTTTTACGGGATCTGTACGTTTTCCCCTGACCGTAATGGCGCCTGTTCAGGGATCTGCTCACGTTGTACAGGTCAGATGAATTCTCCTGGGTAAAGGACGGTAACATGCGCTTTTCGTGACTTTGCGAACGCGCCTAAAATGGCTCTGTTCCTTGCAATTACATTACTTTCGTCTGATTGATCGCACCAGCAAGATCCGCCTAATGCCGTCATCATCGTCTGGCAGTGTCATTGCTGAGGCTGCAGGTATGTCGTAATCGTCTGGGGAATCAGCGGCGCGTCTCAGCGACAAGTTCCAGCCATCACTTTTGTTGGCTGTCGAAACTACTGCGCTGCCATGCGCGTATATTCTGTGATAATGCAGTTGTTTGCATTCGACCAAACTTACACGACAGTGCATTTCCTCTGACGTCTCTAATTAACGTGCAATGTTCAGTACTTAGTACAGAGTCACATTAGATAGGATTGTTGTATGTTTATCCAGTGTCCACAGTTGAGTGTTTTAATCAGCTCCAAACATACAGTCTAGAGAAACTGATAATCACTGAGCTATTCAATACATTTCCCGCGTGTTATGAAACTTTAATATCCATTACAGTGCCAGGTACACGAAAACACGTAACTGGACCCAATCCTAGGCCACACGTTGTAAACTGTAGACCACACCCACTCCCCTTATTTATTTACTCTTTCGGTATCACCTCCCATCAATTCCTCGTTCTCAGAGCCGCCAACAGCGGGTTCGGACCCCGGTGAAAAAATGTTCTCATGCCTCCCAGCGGACCGGCTAAAAATGTTTGCACTCAGACGGAAAGACTGAATGTTACGTGCCGAGTGGCTCGGGCTGGTCGGAAAGGGCTAATTTGTGCAATCGACAAATAATGATACTACCAAGAAAGACAAAAGCATGTGCAATACAGTTGGGGCCCGGGCCCCGAGCCTTCTTCCGGACCGACGGGCCCGGTAAATTTACCTTCTTCACACCCCTCTCGTCAGCACTGCTCGTACTGTCAAAATGCCTTTTTCTTTATAGTTTTCTGATCGAAGTTTTTGTACGCTTCTCTATTTGCTCGTATGTTTGCTAAACACCCAACCCATCTCATCTTTTCATTTCGATTGTCCTAATAATTGTTAAAGAGTATAAAGTAAGATTGAATGATCCCTATTCATACTCCTGCACCATCGACCCTGTACAGTGAAGACAGTGACACCGTCATTAAATGAACAACGTAATTTAAATTTCTGTTCTCATTATGCATTTTTACTGAGCCTCCAGACTCTTCATAGCAGTTCCAGGATTCCTTCTCACGCACTTTCAGCCTTCCTTTAATATACCCCCCGCCCCTACCGGAAGGTACAAATGTGACTCAGAAGTGCTAAAGGGGGGCATTGATATTAATACTTTCAGTAAATAACTTACTCTATGTAGCAGAATCCCTCTTGAGAAGCTAACATTTCCTTATCCAGTTAAGAATGCACGGTATTTTACAGGCCTAAAGTTTCATTACCGTGTTCACAAGAGCCCGCTAATTGCCCCTGTTCTGAGCCAAGTGTATCCAGTCCAAGCCAACACATCCTATTACTGTAAGATTCATTTTAATATTATCTTCCTAAGTGGTTTCCTTCCTTCAGACTTCCAATAAAAAAGAGATGACCATTGTGTTGTTATATATATATTTATTTATATTAGAAATACATTAATTGTGGGCAATTTCACATATCCTGATATCGGACGATATATAAGATGACTGTAGGCCTGTAAGTCAGTTCCTGCAATACAGAGCCTCAAGTCGAGTGGGTGGCACTTACACAAATGCGGGAGGTCCGGGATTAAAATCTCAACCCCGCGGTCAGCATCCAAAATTTTTCATGTTCTGTTTTTGTCTTAGTGATTCTCTTGAGGGAGACGAGAAAGGCGTGCAGTGTTTTGATGGGTAAACCTAAGGGAAAGAAGCCACTTGGGAAACCGAGGCGTAGATGGGAGGACTATATTGAAATGAATGTTAAGAAACAGGGTGAGAGGGCTTTCACTAGATTCGTCTGGCTCAGGATAGACATGTGGCGGGCTCTTGTGAACACGGTAATGAACTTTTGGGTTTGATAAAATGCGGAAAATTTCCTGACCAGCTGAGGAACTGTTAGCTTCGCAAGGATGACTCTGCTGCAAGTTAGAATCCCCTGTTTCTTTATGTGTTTGGCTCTGCAGTACTTCAAATTGGGCCTGAACAGCTTCCGACCAAATCCTACCCCCACCCCCCGTTCTTTTCCCCTCATCTTGCGAGGGCGATGTTATGAATGGTCCGGCAGAAGTAGGGTGTGAGGGATTACACAGGACCTCTGAGATTACACCGGTGTTGCTGTGATTTATTTCAGCCGATTCTGCTGTCTTGGCATACTTCTATGGACCGGTTGGGATTCTGCTCTTTTGCAATACCATCTTCTTTATTACCACAGCTCTCAAGATTATCGGTTTGAAAAGAGAAACAAGGATGCTTAAAGGACGGGAGAGCAGACGGCATGATGATAAAGCGAATAGACAAAGGTAAGTTTTGCACTGTTGTGTAAATTAAGATAAACCTGCTGCGGTATTATCCCTTCGAAGAGTTGGAAAAAATTGACAGCAATTTTCTAACCGATTTCCGGCACAACATTGCTTTTGGGGGACTGTCAGGCTCTGCCCGATTGACCTTCTCTTGAGAGTATCACGTAGGTGAAGATAAGTGTAAAGTGCGGGTGGGATGACATTGACAGAGGAAAATCGAAGTGTTGGGATCAGAACCTATCGCTTTGCCACTTTGTATACAACAAAGCTCACATGGACTGGCTGGAGATCGCTAAATTGTACACATGTAAAACCTCATTCGTATCTCACAGAGAAGACAATCTATAAACATGACAAAGACCAAAAGGTTAATGTTATTTATGGGAACAGTCGGTATTTAATTTGACACATTGGAGGGGGTGCTGATAAGTCCTACTTCCCGATGTAGGACGGAATCGATAGTGTCGTTGGAAAGAGGGGTCCGTTCACGTGCCGACTTGCAAGTCTTTTCTTGTTACAGAAGCTGAAAGGAAGCATGTCAGGCGACGCGCGCGATTTCAACAACATGGAGATGCGAGCTATCATCAAGTTTTTTTTTTTTTTGCAAGACAAGACGCCGAAGTAAATTCACGCCTTTCTGACAGAAACATTAGGGGAACATGCACCGTACGCCACCGTCAAAAACTGGGTGGTCCAGTTTAAACATGGTGATTTTTCCACCTGTGATGCGCCTCGTCCTGGACGACCCAAAATAGTGACCACCCCGGAGATTATTGATCAAATTCACAAACTGGTCTTGGAATACCGCCGAATTTCAGCTAAATCAATAGCTGAGCAACTGGGCATCTCACTTGAGCGGTTTGGGTCCATCATTCATGAAGATTTGGACATGCGGAAGCTCTCCGCGAAGTGGGTCCCGAAATGCCTGAATGCGGATCAAAAACGCCAATGGTGCCAACCGTCTGAGCAACGTTTGGAATTTTTTCGGCGCGATCCAAATGATTTCCTGTCGCGATTGGTGACCATGGACGAAACCTGGTTATATAACTATGACCCGGAGACAAAGCAACAATCATGGGAGTGGCGACATAGCGGCTCACCCCGCCCCAAAAAATTCCGAGTGCAAAAATCCGCTGGAAGAGTTCTCGCCTCGATTATTTGGAATCAAGTCGGCATCCTCATTTATTATCTTCCAAAGGGCCAAACTATCGACGCAGAGTATTACTCATCTCTGCTGATGCAATTGAAGAACATTTTGAAGGAAAAATGCTGCGGGAAGGTCACCAAAGGGGTCTTGTTCTTGCACGACAATGCCCCGGCTCAACGGACACTTGCAACCCAGAAGAAACTGGCCTACCAGGGCTTCAAATGTCTTGATCACCCACTCTTTTCTCCGGATCTGGCCCCGTCGGACTACCACCTATTCCCTGGACTGAAAAGCACTTGAAAGGTCGCCATTTTTCGTCCGACGCGGAGGTCATTGTTGATGCGGAGACCTGTTTGGACGGACAACCTTCTGAATTCTGTTTTGGGTGGCTTGCAAAAGTTAGAGCAACGGACAAAGAAGTGTATTGAGCTTCGTTGGGAGTATGTTGAATAAATCCCGTGTTTGGTCGCTGTATATTGTTTCCTTCCTGGTCGGGCTAAGGACTTATCAGCACCCCCTTGTAAATACACTGCGTGAGCAAAATTCAGATTTTCTTAATGTTACTGCAGGTATCACATATAGTTACCATTAGCCTTTAAAAGGTTAATGAGCACAGTATTATCACACCAACATCATAGTCTGTTACTGAAACACTGCCGCTTGCTCCATTAGCTGATTGCTCCCCAGATGGTCGAGAAATTGCCTGCATTATATGAAATTCGAATGTTTATTATTGTGTTTACAAGCTCTTGTCATTGGTCTGTATCCTGGGTCAGAAGATGCCAGTCCACATCCCCCATCCTATATTTTTAATGTCCATTATATCAAAAGGGAGTGTATAATATGAGTATAAGGGTCTTTAATAAGTTGCCTGAACACGTAACAAACTTAGGAGGAAATAAAAAGTTTTTTATGTCGACCTTAGGGCAATACCTAGTAAGGAAAGCCCTCTACTCCCTAGATGAATTTCTAAATAACTAATACCGTCGTGTAAGATCAGGCCTGGCGTGGCCTCCGTCGAAATGCGGATTACAATAACACAACATTACATACTACAGTTTTACACTCTGTATTGTGTTGTATCTTTGGCATGCTCTCTGTTTGTTGCCTATTGTCTAGTTCTGTCTGATATCTTGTTTGTTAATGTACTACACTCAAGGACGATTGACTCCTGTAAAATAATATTTAGATTAAGTATGTTTCATTTCCACATGCCCCTTGGGGGATGTCATGGATCGATGAAATGTATGTGTGTGTGTATATATATATATATGTATGTATGTATGTAGATAATCCACATAATTCTCGGACAGGCTTAGATAAACATGGACTAAATACAAGATGTAAAAATCAACTTTCACTCCAATTGCAAACATCACAACTGTTCAAAAGTAATTACTCTGGTGTTAAATATATAACGGTCTGCCAAGCAATGTTTTAAACCTTAAGAATGATAGGAAACAATCTAAAAATGATATCTTTTAAATAACTTGTTTTACTCTGCCAAAGAACTTTGGAGTTCAGAAGGGATAATTAATTTTATAAATTATTTCTGTTGTAATTTATATTGTATTACCTTGTTGTTATGCTATCCTCAGTGTTGATTTTGGAGACTGTAATTTTGATATTTGTTTATTGTATAGTATTGCATTGTATTGTCTTCATTTGTTTTGTGTGTGTGTGTGTGTGTGTGTGTAGTGTTTTTCTTGACAAGTTTAATGTCCGTCTGTCAGTATGACAGAATTATGGACCTACGAAATGATATCTGTATGTATGTATGTATCAACCCTCCGTCAATGCCAGGGTCTTCCAAGTAGTCTCATTCCACACCAGAAAAAGCATGCATTTCTCTTCCAACCCGGCCAGTGTTATCCTCTTTAATAATATCTAGCCTGAACCATTACAACCCAATGTAGATCATGTGAAACAATTCAAAGCTACTTTCTGAAGTCCCACAAGGCCTATTGAAAGCCATAAACTTCAAATTTCTCGAGTTAGTTGCCTGAAAAGAAGAGTGGCGAAAAACATTTCGGAATAACTTTTCTTTCCAGTATTTGTTTACAGAGGTATGCAAGATTATTAGCTTAAACATTGAGGTCTTCGCGGTTCGGGTTGTTACGCATTGTATGTTGGTAGTTGTTTACCGATGTTTCGGGATAGCCTGTCTATGTCATTTCAAATGTCGAAATGCAGAGAAGAGGCGCAAACGTCGTTATACAGAAGGTGGTGTTGGCGGTGATTGGTTTACAGGGAGTGTGAATGAACCAGTCAGGGTGGAACACGGGGGAAAAGAAGATAAGAGGTCGGGGAGACTTCAGGATAACGCCGGAAAAATGTGAAAAGGCCCAGAAAAATTTAGACGCAAAAAAGACGGGGTTGGGGGAGCGTATATAGAACAATGGAGGAAGGAGAGCCGGCTGGGCACTCTGGTATCATGTGCCGGTGCGTGACACAAACGCTAAGACGTGGGGAAGTGGAACAGAGCCCACGAAAGGGAGACGCCACAGTTACTCCGGGGGGGGGGGGGAATTGAAAAAAGGCACAGGAAGGGAGGATTTCAGTAAACAAATGGTAAAAACTGAAGCACAGAGAATTTGAGGAAGTACAGCTGTCTGGGCAGGGCGTAGAGGAAAGAAGAAACGACAGACTTCTGGGCTCAGAGGAAGTGGAAAGGACAGAGAAAGGCGAGCCTTAGAGCCAAAGTCAGAAGGAGCGACCGTAGAATCCGAGTAGTAGGGGAACGAAACACCAGATTAAGGACCCTAAGGAGCTCTTGGGCGTAGGAGGCCAGGCAGTAAAGAGCAGGTGACCTTAAGGAGAATGGAAATAGGAAAATATTTTTGGTTTTGAAAAAGCACTTTGAGCATGTCAACCAACAGCATAATAGGGTGAGTTCTTTTCAAAACCACAGGCTAAGGCAGAAGAGTTTGGTGTCCATCTGTCAAGATTTCCCCTCGTACTTGTACATTGCATAGCCACACTATAACTGGTAGTGCAGAATAAATAAAAGACGGAAGGGAATCATCATGACTTCAAGGGTATTATGCTAGATTTCAGCTAAAATGACTGATGGAAGTCATGAAAAACCAAAGTGAAATAGTGTCCCATGTGATATGTGTACTCACAAACATAAAGAATACAAGTCAGACATGGTACTGCTAGCAAACCCATCTTGCCTTTCTGTATCTCATCAATTAATTCGTCTATATTTTTGGTTTTTTAGCATCCTGTTAAGTCCAGATTGGTTCTCCCAAATACATATTACAGTCCTGCTGTCAATAACATATACACACAAGCATGCACGTGTATACACACACACACAACTGTTCGGGAACAAGTCTTAGTAGTGACTGTTTTCCTTGTCTACATAATCTTGAAGCTTCTACAGCAAGTGAAATGTTGGCCAGGCATTCAGTTGTATCAGGATGGAATGGACTCACAAAATGTGTGTGTGAAAGATGGAGACACTGACAGTTTCCAAAACACTTAATGCCCGTCTTCACCGCGTATTGCTTGACTGAGATGACTTCAACGACCCATCGCCAAATAATTCACAACTGCAGTAAATGGAAATGGCTTGCTGTGAAGTGAAATGTCACTCAGAACCCAGTGTGGAATACTGCACCAATGTACACAACTCTTTCAAAGAAACAAGATCCAGCATATCCAATGCAGATGTAATGCTCGTTGTAGATGCATGATGATTCTAATTTTTATAAATTTTGTTGAATGTAAATGTTCACAAGTAGTCTTTTCGAAGTGCTTTAAAAGCTTCCATGGTAACAGAATTCAGTAAAATCTTACTGGGTTGACAGCCCCATCACATGATTTATTTGAACTACCTGAAGCACCTGTCAGCCCAAGGAGATTTTATTACATACAAACATGTAAGTTTACAGTTCCATACTGCACACCTGACAGTGAACACACAATATTATGAAATTTCCTCACATGTAGCAGCTACAGCTTTTGAAGTAATGTGGAAGTACAAATATTGCAGGGGAATACTCAGGTGTAATTCAGATCCTCCCATTATTAAATTTAACCTGTACAGAACTTTAATTCTTCACGTGCTGCCAGCCTCTGTGCACCATACGGACACAAAGGCTTTTAAAGGTTACTATAAATTTAAAACACCCCCATCATGGACAGTAGTTGGATTTTAAACCCCAGCATCATTGAAATGTTAACTGCGTGAGTAAGATTAAATTTCCTTATTTGGGTGTTATTTCTTTTTTAGAGTTTACCTATCATATATTGTGATATTGGAAAGCAACAAATATGTAGAAAATATATAACAAAACAGAATCATCATCCACATGAGCCAACCCTTGGCAGTTGGGCTGAACTTGTTATTGTTGTTACAGATTGAACCTCTACCTGAAATTGTTCATTGTGATGGGAGTAAACTGGATAATGGAAGTCATCTCATGGGCAGCTGGAGGCCCAGAATATTTTTGGTATTTCACAGATCTTGGAAATATTCTTCAAGGAGTACTTATTTTCATTATATTTGTGTGGAAACAAAAGGTACGTCATATCCTGGTGAGAAAATTCTGTCCATGGTATGCCAACCGATCGGGATATCAGTTCCGCAGCAGCATAAAATCTCGGCCGACCACATCACACACGTCCTCCTACAGCTACACAACTACAACCTCAATATCCAGTCATGAACAGTTTCAAATGAAACCAAAAGCAACATTTCGTACTAGTGATGTGCCTTGATCAATCTAGTCGTCAGCCAGCTAAGTCAGTGCATGACATATACAGCTTTGATTCCATCACTGGAAGCACTGCAAAGATTGGCAGGATGCAATGGTGGAAATCTATATACCCCATAGATAAAAGGTATGAAAACCATGGAAAATTTCTCAAGGTGCACATTTCTATATATATGTTTACTCTAGTGCACTTTGTGGAACCACAATTTGGATTAGAAGTGTGTTTATTATCACAATTTCTCAAAAAAACTTGTAACTGTTTGTATTAGAACACATTCCATTAAGATGCGACAATTGTGCAATTCTCATTGACAGACCATAGTTTTCTTTACATACTTAAGGAAAACAGATTAAGGTACTTGTGTAAATATTACAATTGGAAATGGTTTCTTATTTGGGGAAAGATAACACTAAAATATTACATCAGTATCTTTGAAATTGGGCCTGTAAAGTCTTTATAATTTCCCAGCTACAAACAGGTTGTTCATTTCCTTACCAGGTACTTTTTATGGAAAGTTAAAATGATGATACTGCTTTAGCATTCACAAAGTACAAACTATGGAAGCTGTGTAGTTAGTGAGAAAGGGAATCTTTTTAAGATAAATGCTTCCCCATTTGAGTACCATGTTTTCAGAACAGAATTAAATTGGATTGTTATAAGAAAATGACTTGAACTTATGACATAAAATATCTTTACAAATGTCTCATATTTTACATTTGCTTTTCTCAAATATGATATTGTATACAGTACTTGTTATTTTTTTTGGTGTTCCTACACTTGAAAATAAAAGGAAACACATATGAAACTGTAAGGTAGGATCCTAAATGTGTCATAATAATGTACAAGAAAATGCAGACATGAGTATGTACCAAACTGAACAGGCCTTACTCCCACTGAGCAGGGTCTCCATGAAATTTTGAATATAAGAATTGTAGAACTGATGATATCTTTTTATATAGTCAATGAGTTATCACAAGGAAAGTATCTCCTGCTGTTTTTCTGAAATATGACATGAAAAGGGGAATCTTGAAGTGACATGTCTTTAGAAAGAATTTCAGGTACAACCATTTGGATGCTATGTTGATTACCCAAGATTTTGTATGAATGTAGTACTAGTACCGTGGGCTGTGATGTGTAGCATTTTTGTGCATAATGTTAGCAGTTTTTCATGAATTTATTACCAGTATTGCACACAGTAATGTTTCACAGCTCTGCATCACTATAAAACTGGTATTATAAATCATAATGTTTAACAGATTTGTTGCAGTGTAAACTGAACTTTCTGACACATTACACTGAGTAGATGAGAAAAGGAATGATTGCTTAAGGGTAGCTTCCAGTTCAGCATATTTCATGGAAATTTCATTTCAACCACAATCATGTCTTTTTGTTCTTTTTCCATCCATCAGAAAAACTGTTCCAAAGAGATTTTCCATTCATATATATATATATATATATATATATATAT
>Ga0209755_10009524_pt1 | contig 10267 bp, 9 predicted proteins | sample TergutCo191P1_FD_187301 | JGI IMG/M metagenome (GOLD analysis project Ga0209755, IMG submission 187301) | Cornitermes sp. P1 segment gut microbial communities from Petit-Saut dam, French Guiana - Co191P1 (SPAdes) (version 2) | ecosystem: Host-associated > Arthropoda: Insects > Digestive system >...
CATATGATGAAAAAAGTCAAAAAATAATTAATGCACGTAACCGAGGTGCATCTCTCAGTGGTTCTGTAAAAGCGCTATTTGGAGCAACACAAGGTAAGCACGCTATTGAACATGTTAAGGAAAGTGCTAGGCTTGCGAAAGAAACTTCTAAACTAGACAAGCTACTTAAAAAAAGTGACACTAAGTGGACATGCAGTAAATGTAAATCAAAGAACACAGGGAAGTTCTGCTCTAATTGTGCAGAGAAAGCACCACCATCATCAGATAGAGTTTTCGAAATTTGCAACTCCTGTAGTACAAATGTCGACGTTACAGATAGTGTACCAAAGTTCTGCCCTGAATGTGGCGAAGCGTTTATACAAAAGTGAAGTGGAGTTGCTTGCAGAATATGCAGAGTTCATTTGTGGGCAATTTTGTCCCTTCTTCTATTGTTTTCGGTCTTTTGCAGTTGAAAGAATCCGCTCAGGCATCTCAGCATTGACTTTATTTCGTTTCGCGGATATTTCAAATTCTTTCTTCATCTCAATGAACATAGCAACAAATACGGACTTGATTTTTTCAATCTCCGCCTCCTTTTATCCTAATTTGTGGGATTTCATGGTGCGGAGATTATTTGTCACTTGTGCAACTTAGGCAACTTAGGCAACTAATGTCATGCTCTCATGTTGCGTATACAAATTATTGGGGTGTGTTATCACATCTCACTTATGAATCAAACCCAAATATTTCACAAAAAACATTTTTCCATTCCGATGGAAGTGAGTCAAAATTAGACCAATTATCGTTGATATATTTATAAGCTTTAAATGGTTTTTCGTTAGATAGTGCATTATAGCCTAAAATATCTTCAATACAATTTTTTAGTGGGAACACCCTCCGTGAATCGCCAACCTCGATTAGTATTGGTTCATTGAATTTTTCAGCGTGTTTATTTCCAGTATCCAAATCATGCATAACATTTGGGATAATTCCCATTGATTTCAAGTATTTTACCAATGGAATAATTGAAGCTTTTCCTCGTGCCTTAACTATTTGCCAGTTATGCATGGTATGACGTCTTTTAATATCATCTAGTCTGTCTATGGTTTCTCTCAGGACAACTTCCTCTGTGTCTCCTTCAACGATGAGAACATTTTTAGCAAAGAACACTTTTGAAACGTGATCATCCATTTTCATCAGCATTTTCACATAAGTTTTATCATCACCTTGTAAATCCTTAAATGCTTTGCTAGTATTAAATGGATTACATGCTACTGCATTAAACTCAAATTCCTTACCATTTTCGCATTTCTTTTCTGATTTCAATGACAGGAGATTTAATACCTGATTCGGGTTTCGACCCAAATCAATCATATATGGAGAGTGTGTTGTGCAAACAATTTGGTTGCGCTCTGAATTTGCCAAATCATAGATAGTATTTCGCATTTGTTGAGCAGCATTCGGATGAAGATATATTTCTGGTTCTTCAAAGCAAATAATTAGCGGTCTTATTAGCCCGTTTTTTTCTGTCGACTCGCTTTCTCTAGTTGCCCGATAACGTAATAAAGCGAAGACCGCAGCACGAATCGAACCAGTGCCTTGTAGGTCAACAGAAGTATGTATGTTGCTAGACATATTTACAGTAAACTGAGGTTTTATTACTTTGTCAGCATCCGCTAACCTAGCACTGCTATGTATTCCTGAATCCGGAAACACATCACTTAATATTCCGTTCAATTCTGCCATCATTCTGCCGAATTCGCTCTCACTATTTGCAGGATCTAATTCACTTGCTAATAAATTGAGATATCGTTGAGCTTCTTTAAAATTTTCTGAAAGGTCTCTTACATCATTAAACAAACTATTCAACGTTGTCAAAAGTGTTCCAGAGTTGCCAGACAACTCATCTCTCTTATCTACCGCCGGAATTATTAGCACTCGTGGTAACTTTGATAAAACGTTGCCTGGGATTCCGCCAGGATTCTTAAACCAATCGTCTTCGCTAGAATCAAACTCATATAAATCCTCTATGTCTTCAAATTTCTTTTTTTGTGTAGACGTAAGATTTTGATTCCTGTCAACACCCTCAAACAGTTCATTGATTATTGTTTCTGGAATGCCATTTTCAATATAATCATTTAGGGTTTTACAAACAACAAACGCTGACTTAATGCTCTTTTTGTATTCTTTGAGTTCAACCACGTAATCCGTGGAGGGTTCAAAGGTTTTCCTCAGAAATACTTTATATTTTGTCTCATCACCATCTGAATAAGGGAATACTCGGCCTCTAAAGCCACGCCAGGTAAGGCTTTCTTCTGGTAATTCCGTAAATTCACCAGTAATGGTGATTTTGTTGCACATTTGAATATTCGTTATCTCATCATCGCCTTGAATATGAAAGAACTCTTCACTTAGCACTTTCTTCTTGTCGGATAAAAGATATTCGATTGCAGTTAAAACAGTACTTTTCCCAACGTTATTTTCGCCAATTAGAAAAGTTGCGTTTGACATTTTTATTTCAGAAAACCAGTGTCTCCTGAAACCCTCGATTGTTAAGTTGGTTAGTTTCATTCTATAGAATCCTCCATAGACGTATTAAAACAAAATTTCGAAAAAAGCCTGTGGACTGGACGGATAATTTTAGAAGTCAGGCCATATGCGTCAAATACTTGCCCATCAAAGATAACGTCCTGCGTCGGGATTTGATGTGAGTTTATCTGCAAGTCGATTTTAGGTGTAAGATAGTGTGTATATCGGCATGAGTGTCGAAGGTTCGCAACGTTACATTTAATTGCCTGCTTTATTGGGCATTTTCAACAAGCTGCGCCATAATTGCGTTTTGTATGACTTTAGACGGGGGCAAGGATAACGCCTTCGCTTTCATATTGACAATACGCGCATAATCCGGGGAGAGCAATTCTGTTACAAGTGTTCTTTCGCGCAAATTTGAAATGAATCCCGGATTACCTGATAGTTCAGGTGGATTCTTCTCATATTCAAGACTTAAACTTTCATATTCTTTATCGGATAATCTTGTATTCATAGCTTTTATTTCCCCATTCTTTCTATGTAATGCTTCCGACACGGCATTGAATGAAATACCACCTTCCTCTGCTGATTTCATTATATCATAGGCACCCACTCAAGACCATAAATAAGCACACGCCTGATTGGCCGTAATGATATATGCATTAAAATCCTATATAAAAATTGCGCAACAACTATTATATCATTCTATTAATAATTGCGCAAGATGTGGGTTCGCGCACTCTGTTTTGATAAGTTCAGTTAGGAATAACCAGCATAGCCAAGCTGTGGGGATTGTGCTTCGGTGGCTGTCTGTGCTATAATGTACCGAGTTTTCATTTTGAATAGGAGCTGACAACAAATGAGATACTTCAAAAAACTTATCGGCGAGCGTGTATATCTTTCTCCGGTAAACAAAGACGATGTGGAAATCTATACTAAATGGCTCAATGATGAGGGTGTTGCCGTTAATTTAGGGCAATATGCAAAAGTTATTACACTTAACAGCGAGCAAAAGTTTCTTGAAGAAATGACTTCCGATGGCTATAATTTCGCCATCGTAAAAAGCGACAATACGCTTATCGGCAATATCAGTCTGTTTAGCATAAATCACATAAGCCGAAGTGCAACCACAGGGTTATTTATAGGAGAAAGCGAGAATCGCGGAAAAGGTTATGGCACTGAAGCATTACATTTGTTGTTGGAATTTGGTTTCAACGCATTGAACTTGCACAATATTATGCTAAATGTTTATTCTGATAATGAGCAAGCTATAGCTTGCTATAAACAGGTAGGATTTACCGAATTCGGACGGCGACGCGAGTCTGTATTCAAGGGCGGACGTTATATTGATGATGATGTATGCATGGACATACTGTCCACCGAGTTTTTAAATAAAAGCAGCTAACGCAAGGGCACAAAAAAACCAACAACCGAGCGGCTTTGACCGTTTCGGTTATTGATTTTCTGGCTCCCCCGGCGCGATTCGAACGCACGACCTGCCGCTTAGGAGGCGGCCACTCTATCCGGCTGAGCTACGGGGGAATATTGTAACTTTAATCTTGGGCTTTTTAAAGACAGAGGGAGTTTCCCTCTGTCTTTCGGGTCTCATTTACATCGGCATCAGGCTTAGAACGTAAAGTCAAACATTGAGCCTGCTGCAAACTGATTAGCCTGATTGCCGATTGCCGGATTTGTTACGAAACTTGCGGGGTTGCGCGTAACGCTTTCGGCAATTCTGGAAAGTTGATTTCCGAAGTTAGAACCTCTGGTTCCGGCGGAGAAGAATTCACTGAGTCTACCATTTTCTGCGGACTGATTTAGTCTGTTTGTGTCGATTGTCAGATTGCCGTTTGCGTTGACCCCAATGCCTATTTCTGATAATGCACCGGAGTTTGCGCTTACAACATTCAACAATCTTGATGCGAGATTTTGGGATCGCGCGTCATTTGGTCTGGCGGCTGCGGCTGAGAACATGTCGTTAAAACTGCCGACTAAATCGCGAACAGCCTGTGTATTCGCTGCGCCTTGCTCTCTGCCCCATGTGATTTCCGCGGGTTGCTCTGTCACTTCGTTGAACGTAGCGGTTACGCCGTTTCCTATGAATACGGTGTTGGACGCTGATTGGCGTACAGGACCGTCATTTACTGAGAACATTGCGTTTTGTGCTGCACTCGCCATATCATTTGCGCCTGTCTGCGCTACCAGATTTCCGCTTACATCATTTAGTGTAAATGCGTTTGCCGCACCTGCACCTGTGGCTGAGGATTCAATCCGCAGCATGCTTTCGTTCGTCTCGGCATTTGTTTCAACAGTTGCAGTGAAGCCCATGTTTGCGCTGTTTATGGCATTCGCCATACTTTGTTGGACTTCGGCATTTGTAGCTCCCGCTGCGACGTTGACACTGAGTTCTCTGGTCATGTTGCCTTGCGAGATTGTAAACCGGTTGGTGCCGGTAGTGCCTTCAAAGGCTGCATCAGCCTGCATACGGGCACCTTCATTTACCTGACCTGAGGCGAGCTGGTGAACTGATACTTCCATTCTCGACACGCCATTTGGTCTGGTACCTGTGTGTTGTATAGAAACGGACCCGTTGTCTGATGACACTGCGACAATCCTGTTGCCGGACGACATCAATTGACCGATTACATCCGACATTGTGTCTGCGGCAGTTCTGATACTGCTCACAAACCTGCCTGTCTCTGCATTAACGCCTGCGGCTTGCGCCGGAGCGTTGTTGCTAGGCATTGAAAATAAATTGTTATTACCGCTGAGCCTGTTTGCATGGCCGGCAAGCTGTCCTTGCCCCAGTGCATTGAAAAAGCTATTTATGCTTTCTGCACTCATTCCTCCTGAAATTCTCATAGCTACCTCCTTGTATGTCGCAAAAGTAGACTCCTCCGCCCACATTATACCTCATGTACCATTGAAAGTCAAGGAAATTTTCACCAAACTCCTCATTCGGTGATTCATGCATGATTTTGTTACGGGCGGCACGGAGTTATCCCCAAGCTCTTTCATTGCAAAATCAGGATTTTCAAGGCGTAAAGCGGCTGCTTGCTTAAGTTTTTCGGGGAGAGTTTCATACATTCCCGCTCTCTTAATTTTCTCGATTGCTGCAATTTGCGAGGCGGCGGCATCAACTATTTTTGTGACGTTCGCCGTATCACAATTTACTTTTCTGTTTACCGAATTTCGCATATCTTTTTCAATTTTAGCCGACATAAGCTGCATTGCGTGTATCGGCGCGCCGATAAGCGTCAAAAAATCCTCGATTGCCGCGCTTTGTTTGAAATATATAATGTAGTTTCCTCCGCGCGATGTTTCCTTTGGCGTAAAATCCATATCAAGAAGCAATGAATATGTCTGGCGGCTGACATTATAGTGGGCTGTCACTATTTCGAGATGATAACTCTTGGCGGGGTTTGTCACTGCGCCGCCCGTGAAAAAAGCTCCGCGCACAAAACCGGTACGACAGCAATCATCTTCCAACACCCCTAAATTCACGTTATGAGCAAGCATTTTTTCTTTGGAAAACCCATACATTTCAAAGATTCTGTCTATTTTCACCGAATCGGTTATCAGATAACTTTGTTTGCCCTTTTCGTCCTCATCGGGCATTATGTCAAAAGATACTTTAAATGCGAGGGCAAAGAGTGCCACAATGCGTTTTCCCAACACCGCATTACCTGTTACAATTCTTATCTCACGCATATTGAAAGTATTGCCGAACAGCAGCATACCGTAACACTCAGCAACAGCGCAGCACTCTTTCGCGGGAGTCTGCCTGCAAAGCTCTACTTTTGTTTTATATGAGTAAGATTCCACTTAAATTACCCCTTTGAAGTCATCAGTGTAATGTGTAAAGTCTGGTTGGGGCGTTATTGAGGAACATTTTGAATATTTCCTGCGCCAAGTTGCTTGAATCATGCCTGATAAACGAATTACTTATCGACGCCAGCTCACATTTAGATACTTCTACGCCCATTTCAGAGATTTTATCTTCATCAAGTGTTACTATCGAAGCTCCGTCCGAGGTATATTTTTGCAAAACATCTTCGTCAATCTCTTTCGTATTCACAACACAATAGTCAAAAAGTCGTTGACCTACATGGTCAAAAATACCTTTCACATGTTCGGACGCTGTATATCCGTCTGTCTCGCCGGGCTCGGTCATTATGTTACACACGTATACTTTCAGTGCATCAGAGGTTGCTATTGCACCTACTATTCCATCTACCAACAGGTTTGGAATGATGCTGGTATACAGGCTGCCCGGTCCGAGTACGATAATATCGGCATCTTTAATTGCTGCAATACATTCTTTAATTACCGCCGCATCTTTCGGCACTATTTCAACTCGACTTATCCTGCTTTTTCTTGCTCTTTTGGCCGCCGCTATTTTAGACTCTCCGACAACTGTGCTGCCATCCTCAAAAGTCGCCCTTAAGCGTACATCATCTATCGACACGGGTAAAACTCTCCCTGTTATCGCCAGCACCTCGCCCATTTTTATGACCGCTTCGTCAAATGAATCCGAGATGCCGTCCAGTGCCGCCAGAAACAGATTCCCAAAGCTTTGACCGCTCAGGCTTCCTGCTTCAAACCTGTACGCCATAAGTTTTTCTATTGTAGGTTCGGCATTTGAAAGTGCTTGCATACAGTTTCTTATGTCTCCGGGCGGCGGGATATTAAGTTCATCGCGGAGTACACCCGAGCCTCCGCCATCGTCGGAAACTGTGACAATGGCTGTTATGTTATGTGTTCGCCGCTTTAATCCTCTAAGTAAGTTTGCGTGACCGGTTCCTCCGCCTATGCAAACAATTTTCGGGCCCCTTAAATTTTCCGCTTTTTTAACTACATGCATAAACACTATACCTTCTCAATGTCTCTATGGAGACAATCTACAGGATAACCCTGCTCTCCCAAGTGCTCCGCGAGGGCTTCCACCATCGCGGGCGACCTGTGCCTTCCTCCGGTACACCCGATACAAATAATGAAATGCCGCCTGCCTTCCTCGATGAAATACGGTATCAAGAAGTCAAGCATATCGTAAAGTTTTTTAAGAAATTCGTTGCTTTGTTCGAATCCAAAGACATAATCTTTAACTATGTCGTCGAGTCCTGTTTTCATTTTCAGGTCTGCTATATAAAACGGGTTTGGCATAAACCGCACATCAAACAAAATATCAGCTTCTACGGGCAATCCATGCTTGAATCCGAAAGACTTGACCGTTATGTTAAACGCTTTTTGGTCGTCCTCCTCGGAAAACAGTTTGTTAAGCTTGCGTTGAAGTTTACTCAGTGTCAAACCTGTTGTGTCTATGATTTCATCTGCCTTTTCCCTCACCCGGGCGAGCATCTCCATTTCTTTGCTGACCGCTTCGGATAGTTTTGAGCCTGTCTCATCAAGGGGGTGTTTCCTGCGGGTTTCTTTATATCTTCTGATAATCGTGGCGGGTTCTGCCTCTACATATAACATTGTAAGCACACAGCCCATTTCGCGCATTTCATCAAAGGTTTTGAACAGCTCATCAATATTTTCCAATGCGCGTATATCTGTTACGAGCGCGACGCGTTCATATCTGCCGTGCGTTGCAAGGCAAAGCTCTGCAAACTTAGGCATCATCGGCAACGGCATATTGTCAACGCAGTAAAAGCCTAAATCTTCGATAGCTGCCGCCACACGGCTCTTACCCGCTCCTGATATTCCTGAGATGATTACAATTTCCATGTTTAAATTCCTTTCGTGGGGGTTACGAAAATAACTTTATTTCGGGTTCCAGGGTTATGCCGAACTCTTTAAGCACTGTTTTTTGCACGTGTTCTATAAGCTTCATTGTATCGCTGAAAGTTGCGCCGCCTTTGTTCACAATAAACCCGGCGTGTTTGCCTGAAACCTCCGCTGCACCTATGGAAAAACCTTTCAGACCCGCTTTGTCTATAAGCTCCGCAGCATATCCGTTTATCGGGCGTTTGAATGTGCTTCCCGCACTTGGCAAATCCAGCGGCTGACTCGCTTTGCGTTTTGCGCTCAGCTCATTCATTTTTTCTCTTATTTCTTCTTTATTGCCCTTTTGAAGCCTGATTGTCGATGAAATTATAAAGTCGTCTGATTGCGAAAATCTGCTGTGCCTGTATGAAAATTCATGCTGCTCGTCTTTGATTTCATACAACCCCATCTTATTGCTGTAAACCGTGGTTGTAACTATTACATCTTTCATCTCCCCGCCGTACGCCCCTGCGTTCATAACCACTGCGCCGCCAATGCTACCGGGTATACCGTGTGCAAATTCAAATCCTGTCAGCTCGTTATCCAGAGCAAAAACGGCAATAGCAGAGAGAAGTGCGCCTGCGTCCGCTTTTATGACCGAATCGGTCAATTCAATATTTTTGAGTTTAGATGTGTTTATGATGACCTTACTGAGCGCATTATCTGCTGCTAGTATGTTTGAGCCGTTACCCATGACCATGGGAATCAATCCTGTTTCGCGGCACAGCTTACACAGTGATAATGTTTCATTCTCTGTTTCCGGGAAAAGCATAGCCCGTACCGGCCCGCCGATTTTAAATGATGTATGATTTTTCATTGGTTCGTTTTGCCTGATTTCTACATCGGGCAAAGCCTTAGCTACTAAGTTTAAAAACGCTGATATTTCGTCCATTACAAGGTAATTTCTCCTTTATCGAGCATTCTTTCTTCCATATGCCTGTCTATTTGCTTTGTGAACTCTATTGCAGCATTGTAACCCATGAACTTCTGACGCTGATTCATGGCTGCGACTTCCAATATAACGGCAAGGTTTCTCCCCGGTTTTACGGGTATCGTTACCGTTGGTATTTTCACGCCCAGTATATCAACCGTATTTTCCGTGATTCCGAGTCTGTCGTACTTCGCATCGTTTCGCCACAACTCAATATTACACACCAGATGTATGTTCTGGTAGTCTTTGACCGCTCCGGACCCGAATATCTGCCGCACATCTATGACACCAAGCCCGCGAAGTTCAACATAGTGGCGAATCAGGTCAGGGGATGTTCCTTGTACTACATTTACGTCTATTACTTTTATTTCAACTGCATCGTCAGCAATAAGCCTGTGACCGCGCTTTAGCAGTTCTATCGCCGTTTCACTTTTTCCGACCCCGCTTTCTCCCACCAGCAAAAGACCCACACCATAGACTTCGACAAGCACACCATGTCGTGTGATTCTGGGTGCTATTTCTCGCCTTATGAGCCTGATAATCCTTGACATGACTTCTGTTGTGTGCGACTGTGTAGTGAGAATCGTTGTATCATATTTTTTTGCTGTTTCAAGCAATGCCCCCGTAACGGCGGAGCCGTGACACATGATAAGTGCGGGAACTTTGTGGCCGAGCAGCTTATCCCATTTTCTGAGACGTTCTTCCCGCGGAAGATCCTCCATGTAAGATGATTCCATTTGTCCGATAAGCTGAACACGTGCCGGCTCAAAATGTTCATAATAATCCGCCAGCTGTAAGCCCGGCCTGTGTATATCCCCCGTGTAAATCAGCACTTCGTCATAATCTGTGGACTTATGTATAATTTCCGCACGCAAATCTTCCGTCAGCTTTGAGAGTTTGTAACTATATATTTGTTCCATGAGTCCTCCTCGATTTTTTGGGTACAGTTTATACAAATTATGACATTTTTGCAAGTTTTTATATTTATGTGATTTTTTGCTTGCTTTTTGTTGTCAGTTCTGTTAATATGGGCGGTGCGCTTATTTATCAGCAACGGAG
>Ga0209755_10009525_pt1 | contig 10267 bp, 4 predicted proteins | sample TergutCo191P1_FD_187301 | JGI IMG/M metagenome (GOLD analysis project Ga0209755, IMG submission 187301) | Cornitermes sp. P1 segment gut microbial communities from Petit-Saut dam, French Guiana - Co191P1 (SPAdes) (version 2) | ecosystem: Host-associated > Arthropoda: Insects > Digestive system >...
ATCCTCCTCGCGGCGGCGGGCCTCCTCCTCCAGCCGGCGGGCGGTTTCCGCCTCGCGCAGGGCGATTTCTCGTTCCCATCTGCGGTCGTATTCCGCCTGCCTTTCCGTCAGCTTGTTCAGAATCGCCCAGATTTCCTCGGGGGTCGCGGGGCTTCGCTCCGCGTTGGCTGTTGCAATCATTTCGCTCTCCTCTACCTACCGTTGAATTTACTTGCCAACCGTCAGGCTGTCAAGTTCGCTCCGGAACGCAACCGCGCTCCTACTGTATATATGGCGCAAAATTGAAAAATGCTTTATCCGCGAGAGGGAAATTCGCTCGATTCCGCAGAAAATTTACATAGCCGTCAATTTATGGGGTGAAAAGCTCGCGGCCTCCTTTTTCCTTAACATCCACAGGAGGGCGACAAACAACAAGGCCCTAGCCTTGGGACTTATCCCATGGCTAGGGCCTTGTTTTCAAACAAACTTTCGATGAACCCCCGGACCAATCCGGAGGGAGCCAAGGTTCCCAAAACACGGCCCGGGAAGTCGAACCGAAATCCCCGGGCCTTGATCCGCCTACGCTATATGCGGCGTAGGCGGACACCCAAGCACGCTAGGCGTTTTTGGTGACTTGCACCATCGCACCTAACACCCCTTTAGGGAAGCAATTCCTGTATTGGGGTGCCGCCCACTGTAATGGAAGTAACCGTGAAGTCAAAGACAGCCTGCACACCACCTACAGCGGCAGCCCAATTGTTGTTGGACGCTAAAAGCGGTAAGTCGCTATTCCACCAACCTGGTGTACCAGCGGCTTGGCCGTGGGTAGTTTCTGCGCCAATCGTTAGGGTGAAATTGCCATCTGCATCAAGCGACGGGTGAATATTGCTCGGGGATAACCCCTGAGTAGCCATGCTCACCATTGCGTTTCCCTCATCGGCAACACCCACAATTACGATAACGGCAGCAGTATCACCAGCCAAAGCACGTATACCGTTAAGATCAATCAGCAGACCGTTGTTGTGGTCATGCTGACCAGTGCCACGGCCACTAACCACGATTCCACCATCAGTAGCGGTCAAGGTTGCACTCCTGGGACTTACATAGGGTGACCCTATCACAGCTTGCCATGCGGCAGCCCTGCCAGCAGCCAACAGCTCTCTGACATCCACACCGCCAACCGTAATGCCAGTGACGGTGTAGTCAAAGTTTTGGCCCGTACCCCCGCCCCCAAGGAACGGGAACCCTTCTCCACCTTCAGCCCAACTTGGGCGTGAATTTGCGACAGTGTATGCAATAGTCAGTATGAATGAACCGTCAGCACCTATATCTGCGCCTATGGTACCTCCACCTGTCTGAAAATCCATTCGCCCAGTAGTTGCATCTGCAATACCAGTTATTACGATTGCAGGAGTGTCGCCATTAACCAATGCACGGAGCCCTTCGAGGTCAAAAGTTAGACCGTTATTGTGGTCGTATTGGCCCGTACCGCGGTTAGAAACCACGATTCCAGCGGAAGTGGCGGCCACCTGTACACCTCCCCCCCTAGTGCCTATGTAGGGCGAGTCGAGCACGACCTGCCATCCTCCGTCACCAGCATCGGGATCTGGTTGGAAAATGACGATGTGATCGATGATGAACGGCATATTTTCCGCGGTTGAGTTTATGCGAACAGGCGCATTAAGCTCCAACAGATGCTCCGCTACTGGCCCCGTAACAGTCCAGCTCAAGCTAAATGTATCAGCAGTTGCGGTTTGAGGAGTGCCAAGCGTAGGCCATTGGTCGCCAGCGGGTGGCGCAGGGGTTGTGGGGAAGCTAGAAGAGAACCTCATGTTACCCTCGCGTCCTACGGTCGGTAAGCGCCCAGTTACCCTGACAGTATCCCCCACTTCCAGCCCTACGACTTCGACATTAATAGCAATGCCATGCCAGTCATCATTTCGGCCATCAACTATGATAGATCCGTTTACACGCAAGATGTCACCTGCGCCAATGCCTGCCGTATTGAGAGCCTGCCCAACACCGATTTCGGTCGCGGCAGTCATGCGCCAGCGATCCATCGTATTGGCCGGTGCAGCTGGCGCTGCAGCGGGAGTTTCCGGCCACAGTGGCTGGCTAATCACCACGTTGAATGAAGGAGACGTGACCCCACTTATCGTCAGGGTGTTGGGCATGGGGCCAGGAGTCAGCGTGTTGCCTTCGGCGGCGCTCAGTGTAAGCGTTCCTGTAAGGACGCGGTTCGCAACGTTGAAAGTTCCACCAACCGCAAGTTGTGCATGTCCAGGATCCAGCATCGCCGCAGTGAACGACGCATCAGTGGCAGGGTCATCGATCATGCCAGTTACAGCGATGGAAATTGTGCCTGCCCCTCCAGCCAGGATTGAGCCGGTAATAGCACCGATGGTGATGAACTCCATGTCCGCTGGAGCCGGTACGTTCAATACGAATTGCGTAGATGCGGCACCTACTCTCACGGTAAGAGGTATCGGATCAGCATGAGGAATCAACGCTGCGCCCTCACCTGTCAAAGTCAGGGTGCCAGTAAGGTTGCCGTCATTAACCGTGAAACTTCCGCTAACCGCAATACCCGCAGGCAGACCAGTAACACTGTCCGCCGTGAAGCTTCCGCTTGGAGCGGTGATATTTGCCCCAGCAACAGCGATGTTCAAATGGTTCGTCGAACCTGCATAGATATTGCCGGTCGCAGGAGTAAGCGTCAATGTCTGTGCGCCAGGCAAACCGCTTGTGTCAAACGGACCGTTGTGGAACACAAAGCACGAAAGTATAAAGCTGAAGTTGGTTGAACGATCAGCTATCACCTGCATTGTCAGCAGGGTAAAGCCGTAGCCGTCACCACCATGATCGAGCATTTCTTCCATTGGTATCGTTTGGTACCAAGTTCCCTCGGGAGCTACCCGGTTGCCGCCGAACTGTCTTGCGCCAGGATTAAACCCAGAACCGAAAGTAAAGGCCACTGGAGCGGTCTGGAAGTTTGTAATCTCAAGGAAGACCACGGTAAGGTAGTCGAAGTCGGCCCAGTTGTCTGGGACTTCTGCATGAGCAAAACTGAAGTCAATTACGCCCGCGGTAGCGGCATTCTGGGTGATCCGAGCTCCACCGCCAGGCAGCCACACAACATTGGGCTCTCCCCAGCTACCGGCAATCCTATTCTGCATGCCTTCCACTATGCAGACAGTTTCCGGATCTAGGTCTGCACGGACAACCAGATCAAAGGTGCCAGTCAACGCAGGTGTGATCGTTACGGCTACCTCGTGTGTGCGAATAAGGGCAGGGTCGGTAACTGTGCCAGACAGGGTTATGGTTCCCGCTCCGTCGCCATCAGCGTTAAGCGTCATGGAACCAGAAGCAGTTATGCCCGCCGGCAAACCACCGATAACATCGGCAAAGTTAATTTCCCTGCCAGGTGATTCATTTCCGACTACGATAGCAACAGTTACCTCGTTTGATCTTCCAATAGTGAAGGGTTCAGACGGCTCACCAAGCACCAAGCCAGGTGCGGCCCTAAAGTTCAGGGTCCTGGTGGCTGTCAGAGCCGGCATTCCAGGTACCGTGGCGGTAACAGTCCGCGGTCCAGGTGCGACAAAGTTGGTAGCCGTTACCCTACCCGCAACGTCTATTGCGACTTGCGCCCCAGGAGTTATGGTCCAGTTCACTGCCTGGCCCGCCGTCGCCGGAGTAACAGTGGCGACATAGGTCACAGTCTCGCCCGGGCTCATGTAGGCCCCATCGACCGGGCCTGCGGTTATCTCAACTGCTGTGGGGGTTACAAAGAGGCTCATTATGTGATCGCTAAGGCGCCAGATTACCTCTCCGTCTTCGATTTGGGCTGCATTGCTTCTTCTGAGGATCACGTCTTCGAAGTACATGTCCACAGCTTCGCCGACATTGCAGCTAGAAAGGATCATGCCATCCCACCAAGTGTTGGCACCTTGGTTAACGTGGTCGCCGCTACCGCGGATAGGAAGTTCCACGGGCATAAAATCGACCATCAGATCGCCAGTGTTCCACGTAAAGGGATGCTGCCAGAAGAAGCCTCCGTTCCCCTGCATGCCCATTTTCCTGAGCGCGCCTACTGCCGAAGCAACGCCGCCGCGCAATTGACCGGGGCGCACCCGCGTCTCAAGCATGAAATACCCTTCCAGTGGCGTTACCACAGGGGTGACCATTGTCTGGACATATTGGGGGATTATTTGCGCAAAATGAATGTGCGGGGCCATATGGTCGCCGGCCCTTTCCGTAATTCGCAGGTGTACAAAGTTGCCTTGAGCATCCCTAAGCACGCTCCATACATTCGTTCCGCCTCCAGTTCCTCCATAGGTGCTAAAGCCGGGGATCGAAGTGAACCTGGCGTTCGGGAAAGTGGTCCATTCCGAACCCGGCGGATCAATGACAAGCCACCCTGCCTCAGCGGCGGGGGACGGGCGATTGACCTCGGGATTGCCGAGAGCCCTCATCTCGATTAGATTGAAGCCAACGGGAAGAGTCGCCTCTTCTTTCACATTGATGGTATGCGTCGGCGTAGTGAACTGTGGCACAGTGTATACCAGCACACCGTCAACGTATATCCCGTATGCAGTAACTTCAACAGGATTTCCGTCAGCGTCTTCGAACAACCGATACCAGGTAAGGACGCCATCGCGATCCATCCCATCAATGGTGATGCCCGGAAGCCTCGGCAAGCCGGCTTCCCAGCTTAACAATTCGCTCCGCGCAGACGCAGGACGCCCCCCTGCGGCGTTGGTAATTACCCAAACGTCATGGGTGTCGTCAAACAGATCGCGGAGTGCAGCTGGAAGAGCACCCAAGTCTAACATCCACACGCCCCCTGGTGCCGTGGTTACAACGCCCAGTGGTTCGTCTATTACAACGCCGTTCACAATGTGGTTCGCATAAACTGTGAACCCATTGTCCGCTCCCGGAACCCCATCCCACATTACTACCTGGTCGACAACCGCCCAGGTAATCAACGTCGTCGCCGGCATCGGCTCAGCAGGGGGCGGTCTATCGTTATTGCCGCCACCAGGACAACCAGTAAAAATGACCGCTGCAGCCATAATTGCCGCGGCCAAAATTAGCCATCGTTTCATTTTCATTTTTTTCTCCTCTCTTAATTTTTGTCGCGCATATACATGCGCGTTTATTTCCTACGAGCATTCGCACGTAACAAATACCAACACCGCCTAGTCGCTAAAATTCGACCACGAATCGCAGATTTATCCATTGGTTAGTCAGAAGATCCCTGGCCGCGTTATGTTCCATTTCGTAACGGTACACAAGAGAAATCTGCACAGGACCTGCCTGGAACCTGACTTCAGGCTCAATGTGCAAAAAGCGAAAAGGCACGCCCGTTACCGTCGCGGCATCCCCAAAGTTCTGCCTCATGTACACCGCCGCACCTACCCTAAGTGAACTAAGCACCCAATAATGGAAACTAGGCTCCAAATGAAGATGGTGCGAATCCACACCGGTCAACACAACTCCTGTACGAAGCCCTGCGACAAAAGGCCCGGGGGTGTACGCAATGTACAGCCAGTTTCTATAAACCCGCTGATCATCGGGCACGCGCGGATCCATAGGGTCACCGTCGGGCATCACATACCCAGCGCCCCGCTGAATTTCCCTGGGGCCAATTCCCAGCCACCAACCGTTGAGCCATACCCTAAGATCCGGAACAAGCGTGGTGATAATTCGCGGTTCCAGCCGGAACATCATCGAATGCCCTTCTTGTTGGTGGTTGTAAACGTCCGCCGCACTGTCCAGCCGCCAGCTAAATCGCGCATGAACATGCCTGTTGGTATACGCCACGCCAAAGACCGTTTCCAAAAGCAGCCCCACCAAGTTTTCCCTGCTTTCAGGCCAATACCGCATCTGGTTCCAGTTGTTCAGGGTAAAACCAAAGTTAAGACCAGGAACCGCATTCGGCATTATCTCTGTTCGAATGCCCAGTTGGTGATCCAGACCCTGCCAAATCGTGTCGCCGCCGGTTCCGGCCCTCCATGGGGAATTCGAAAGCTGCCCTATGGAAATCCGCAATTGATCGTTGATCAAATTGCCGTACGCATAGGCGAAATCCCAAGTTATGTGATCACGCGGATTCGGTCTGCGAGTGCCATCCAGATCTATTATCACTTGATCCCATTCGGCTTGCTCAAGGCGGGTTATTATTCCGAAGCCACCCAATCTAAAGTGCATCCCTAACCTAAACCGCCCCACAGAAGCGCCGGCATAGTCGTTGTGGTGAAGCCCTATAATCGGGCTTCGCGCTTCATCCCAAATCAGCCCGGTTTTCATTTCCGCTGAGATTTCCAGTTGTGGCGTTTCCGCCGCAAGACTGACAGGAAAAACCAAGAATATCGCCATCAAAACCGCAAACGCAGAGACCGCCATTTTTTTAGTCATTATGCCCTCCTAAAAAGAAATGACGGCACGCAGGTTTATCCAATGCCTTTGCGCCAGGTCTCCATCGTCTATGCGGCCCTCAAAGCCGTACACCAGAGCAATGTATGATTGCCCAAAATGAAACCTAACCTGAGGCTCAACCGCAAAGAAATGATCCGGGGGGTTGAACCCCATAAAATTTATCGGTGTAGGTCTGTCCTCGGCGGTAAGCCGCCCGGCATTAGACCCAAAGTTGAACTCATACCTAAAGGCAGAGCCGGCCCTAAGGAAAGGCAGCACGTTGTAAAAAAAACTGGGCCTTACGGTAAAAACATGCGAATCAAAACCGGTAATCTGGACGCCCAAACGAAGTTCCGCAATGAAATCTGGGGGGGCGAACTCTATATACAACCAATTTCTGAAATCGAACATCGTGTTGATTTCGCCAAGATCGGAAGTGCCAACGATGCTGGAAAAATCCGCGACATTAAGAGGTTCAACGCCCAGACCTCTCAACCAACCATGCAGGTTCACCGAAAGACCCGGCATAAGGTTGCTTATGAATCGCGGCTCTATCCGGTACATAAGCGAATGGCCATCCTGCACCCGGCTATTTGTAAAGAGGCAGAAAGCGTCGTCCGCTTCGCTGTCCAGCCTAAAGCTGAAGCGCCCATGAAAATGATCGTTGGTATAAGAAATGCCAAAAACCGTTTCCAAAAAGAAGTCCATGATCTCCACGTTATCGGCGGTTATCCCAGTCGCCCATATTCGCTCGTCCCACTCGTTAAAAGTAAAGCCAAATGCAAACCCGGGAATAAACGCGGGTCTAAATTCGGTGCGTATACCGAATTGATCATCCAGCCGCGCGCGATAGGGGCCATCCCATGTGCGGTGATCGTGCGTTACCCATATCCAGCGGGGAACACTGCCCCCCCACTCAAAGGGGGATACTCCCAGCCGGCCAGCGTACAACCGTATCTGATTATCAAAGAAGCCGCCGTAGGCATAAGCAAAATCCCAGCGGATGGCCGTCCCCAGCCCGTCCTGCTGAAAGCGAATTCTTACACCTGCATTGTCATACTGAAAATTCATGCCCAGTGTAAGGCGGCTCTGCCCCCCGTCATCGTTGTGGAATATCCTTGCCTCCGGCTGTCCCCTGTTGTCCCAGAAGATGCCAGTCTTCATCTCTGCGCTGACTTCCATAGTAATAGGAGTGGCGTCTGCGGCGACTAGCGTGTATATCAACTCGGGCCTGATTATAGGAGCAACGTCTGCGGCAGGAACACCGACTTCGGCAGCTTGCGCATATGGAGCACCGTCTTCGCCGACTTCCACATATGGCGTGTCGTATTCTTGCGAGTACGCAAACCCTGTAAACGCAAGAACCACAAACAACAAGGCAATTGTTTTCTTTCCCATTCAAAATTCTCCTATGGGAACCGCTGATTAAAGCGGAACTCAGCGGTTCCCTACATGTTCACATTCCAAAAACCACCCTGCGCCCGTTAGCGGGCGCAGGGGCAGTGTCGTTAATTCCAGTCTCCTCTGAACCTGAGCGAAACCAAGGCGTTGGTGGGCAAATTGACCCTGGCCATCGTCCCGCAGGATTCCAGATAAACCAAGACAGGCGCATGCCTTTGCGCAGGGCTGGAGATAATCCCATAGGCGCTGTCCGCGACAAAATTGTCAGGAAGCTGCACGCGTATGTTGGTGCTTACCCCAGGCAGGTTGGTGCGGTTGTCGTAAACAAGAATGCTAACCATATCCTCGCGATCCCTAATCCCGCCAAGTATGCGGTCAAGATCCGGGTTGCCAAAACCTTCGCCGCGCCCAATCATGGTGGAAGGATTCGTCTCCCGTATGCCCGCAAGCACTCTAATGCCAAGATGCTCTCCAGTGGCCTGAGTCGCGCCGAGGGGAAGATGCCCCTGGTTACCGGGGCCGATGCCGGCGGAAATTCTGCCGTCAAGGCTGGCTTCCACGCGCATGGTGTCGTTGAAGAACCTGCTGAAATGCCCCATGGCAAAGCCCCTGGGCAATATGGCGCCGTCCGTGGTGCCCTGGGCGCCTTCGCCGATCATGCTGTAGAAGCGCTTCAGGTACCACCAAACGTATGCGCTGGATTCGTTGTGCGCTATGACGTGGTGGATTTCGTCAGTCAGGGGCCATATCAGATTCCATGTGGAATCTATGTACTGACCAGGACCGGTACCGTGGTTGAGGTTTTTTTCCATCATCCAGGTTTCCCTGCGCAGAGGCGGGGGCGGTCCATCGATCGGACCCAGAGACAGAGCATGCCTGGTGTTCCATGCCCCATAGGTGTGGTAAGCAACGATCTCCAAATGCTCTCTTGCGAGAGGGCTATTGAGGGCGACATCGTTCCAGAGAATGTTGTTGTGAGGCGAACCACCTTGGAGCAGCACTCGTTGCCCGTCGACATGCGAGAAGTCACTCTCGTTGCGCGGCAGCCAAGGGAGATTGCCACCCGAACCGGGAATGTTCGCCCTAGTTATGAGATGACCATAAACACGCAGGAATTCTTCGTGCTGACTCTCCGTCCACAGCATACCGTAATAGTTAGGCCCGTAGGTAGGCTCATTCTGCACGGAAATCGCAAAAATCGGCGCGTCAAAATCCGCCATCTCAAACGCCCAATCCCTAAGATAAAGCGCATAGTCCTCATAATGTTCGCGCAGCAGGTTGGAATCCCCATACCCAGTGGCAACGCCGTACAGGTCTCTGTTTCCTTTCCACGTGTAATCGGCCGGAGTCCACGGCGCCGCAATCACGAAGCCGCCAAACTCGGACACTTGCCGCGCATGCCAGGCAAAATCGCGGTTTGAAACCGCCATCTCGGGCCAGTCCGCGCGGTACGCACCGGAAATGACATCGGCCACTCCCCCCGGAGCGGGGAACACATGGATGCGCAGCATGTTGAAAGCCAATTGGCCTTCTGGGTCAAACATGGTTACTATGTCTCGCCTTCGCATGTACATCTGCGGGCGAGTGTTGCCATGATCGTCGCCAATCCAGAACCCGTTGGACATTCCGCCAAAGCCGCGGATGTACTGGCGTTGCCTGTCGGTAACCGTAAGGGTTCCAGCATAAGGAGGAAGCGCACCCACCCTGACGCTCGCAGGATGGCTGGTGCGACTTACCGGCTCCCCGTCCCTATATACGGTGGCGACAACGTAGAAAATCCCGGGCGCATCCGGTTGAAACGTGGGATTTATGGCGCCAGCAATTGGCGTCCCCCCCGCGGACATGAAAAGAGGAGTTCTGTACCATTGCCAGCTTATGTCAGCCGCAGTGTCGCCGCCCCACAGCCTAACTTGAGCCACCAGCTGGGTAAACTCGGCGGCTTGTGTTCCCGCAGGATAGACCGCACTTGTCGGGTGCCGGAGAAAAAACGGAGCGCGAGGGGTCTCGATGAAGTGATCTACCCAACCCTCTTCCCCATCACCTCGACCATCCGGACAGCCAACAAGAAGAACCACGGACGCAAGCAAAGCAGCAAGCATCCCCACACAAAACCTTTTCTTCGTCATCATCATCTTTAAAGCCTCCAAAGAATTTATAAAAAGCCTCCAAAATTCTGGCGTATAGTCTAACTACAACGCCACCACAACCACTGTCAGCCCAAGCAGCCGACACAGTTTGCTTACGTTACCACGGGTCATGGCCCTTCACAATGTAAAATCTACAGATACCACTTAAGAAATAAATATGACTTCTCGCACAAGTTCCGTAAAAACCGCCATAAGCCATCGTAATATCAGCGTTGAGATTACCGCCATTGGATTAAATCAGTGCTTTCACAGCTTTTTACCCGTTTGGATAAAGCATTTTTAGATTCCGCGCCATATATAAGATAGGGCACCGTTGGTGT
>Ga0209755_10009526_pt1 | contig 10267 bp, 6 predicted proteins | sample TergutCo191P1_FD_187301 | JGI IMG/M metagenome (GOLD analysis project Ga0209755, IMG submission 187301) | Cornitermes sp. P1 segment gut microbial communities from Petit-Saut dam, French Guiana - Co191P1 (SPAdes) (version 2) | ecosystem: Host-associated > Arthropoda: Insects > Digestive system >...
CCCGCCATAAACTGAACAAAACAGGCTATCAGAATCAATCATACATAATATTTGAAATTTGCAGAGTACATCACTTACCTGCGTAAGTAAATCTGGCAAAACTGAGCTTGTGCGAGACCCAGGTGTTCCAAGTTGACCTGGTGATGAGTCCATGCGGTGGAAATCACCACGTCGATCCTCCCGGTTCTGCCGCAACAGTAAGTTACAATTTTATATGTTTGGAATTACAACACCAGTACGAGCTGATGATCCAACTACAAGCTTTGGGTTCATTAGAGCTTTAAAAATTAATTCTACAATAAAACTGTACCTAACTGCTAAATGTTTGAAAGGCTTCCAATTTCATCAGTTTAAGTAAAAGAAATTAACTGCACATACTTGAACAGAAAAGTACTTCACAAATACAAGACAACAGATCCAAGGAAAGAGAATCAATGAGACAGAAAAACAAAGTAAAAATACAAAGACAATAAATAACAAAACCCACCAACTTCTCCACACCGTAATGAGAGCATAAGGACTTAAACAAGCAAGCCAATTAACACGGTATGTGGAAGGCTGATGACATAAGAAGGTGAAACAGACATAATCACAAACCTGAAAAAAATTAGACACCTGATCTTACTGTCCAATTCCTGTTTACTATACAGCAAATTTAAAGCCCTGAAGTTTGCCAGAGAGGTTAAAGAATAATACTGCATTTGCAAGTTTGAAAACTTCTGATGGTATGGAAAATAATCAAATGGACATTACAGAACTTTCAGAAATCACACAATAAAAATTAAACACTTTATGTGTATAGCCAATTAAGGTGGAATTCAGCATGTTCCAGACCAGTAAACAGAATAAAACAAAACTCATTTTCACTGCCTGCAGGCCCGTTAACCAAATAAACAGAAAGAAATAAGGGAATATAAGTTACAGAACTACTTACATTTTTAGCAAAAGACTGGACATTTAAAAATTAAACATAGAAAAAGTAAATTAAAACAGGAAAATATTTTTCTTCTAACAAAAATTAATTTATGGAGTACAAGCATAATATGATCTCAACAAAGCATAAATGGTTAATTTATTTGTAGGTGTCTAACATAATCTGAATGGCCAAAAACATTTCTTCTGTCAGGCATTAAATGCAAATAAAATTGACAAAATGAAATTCTGAAATGTATGCTGCAGACTCATTTGTATCACGATGAAAATATCATCGGGGATGCCTGTCTACTCCACCTGTCAAACACTGTGGGATCAACGGTATGAGCATTCCAGCAGCAAAAGAATTTGCAATTGAAATAAAGGTTCCAACACCATGCTACTCTTCTGTTCCCAGACAATGACAAAACTGGAAATGCATGTGTGCACGCATGCGCGCGCACACACACACACACACACACACACACACACAGTGCAGCAATTCTGACACGTTCATCTCTTTCGTTTAATTATCATGAAAACCAAAAATCATATGAGCAAATTGTACTGACTATAAAAAATTTTTCATTTTTCTTAACCACTTTCGTTACTTAATGAAAAACATGAGTTAAATTCCTACTGTGCACAGAAACATGCTTATGTTTCATGCATGTGAAGTGTCATTTATTGTTGTCCAGTTTCACCCAAAATTGGAGCAGGATAAAGTACTGTAGTCATACTCATGAATATCAGATTTCACACCCATTCAGTAATTCTCAACTTTCACACACAAGGACAGACACAGCAATTTTAATGTTAACAATGCAGCTTAAAAAGAAATGTATCTTGCCATTTGGCCTATTCTAATGAAGTGAACAGAACTGTGTTTGGAGTATGTCAAACTTTTTGACATCTTTGATGAATGGAAAACAAGACTGGATAAGAGGCTGCACCAGCATTCTGGTGGTTAGTGGCTAGCCTCTCAAGGCAGAGATGTGGGTCAATTCAAGGCCGGTCCTGGATGAAGGGCATTGGCACAGGTTTTTCCCCCAAGCGCTTTGGTTTTCCAATCAGTATTATTCCATCCATGACCCATAATCATTCATTTATCTGTCAAAAACACTGTGCAATCTTAACAAACAGTATCATTAAAAAGCACACTCCACTTCCCTTGTAAAATAATATATAAATAAATAACGATAAAACCAGAAATAAGTTTAATAAAAACATGTTGCTTCATTCAGCTTCTATTCAGACATACTACTTCCTGACCACCTCTCACAAGTAATTTCTTTTCACTGTTTACTACTATACAACATGTAGTATTTGCACTAAGTATGTGATATGAAGATCTTGAGAATTCAGCTCTTTACACAGTTCCCACGCCAATTCAGTAGTTAGTTAAGCAAACTATAAATATGTTAGGTTAAGAGTTATGTTTAGATAAATAAGTAAACATCTATATTTATTTAATATAAGAAGGGGATAAAACAAGATACAAAGGAAATAAACCACAAACAGTATAAATTCTTAATGTAGTACACTACAACCCTATGACAAAATAATGTTTGTCTGCTTTACTGCTACACATTACTAGACCCATGCACTTCATACAACATCATTAAAGAAACCAAGAATAAATCAACACTAACCATCATTCTTGTTTAGCCACTACACAGTTAATGGTGCCCATTAGTAAGGTTGGAATATCAAGCCAACTAAATATTCTATTCTAAAAACTCACGTTTAAAAGAATATAAAAGATTAAAATAAATTTAAATTTTGGGCTTCTGATTTACCACACTATGCAGTCTTGAAGATGTTTAAAAACAACACAGAGAAACGTGCTGCTTACATCTTCTAGGTCCTTCTTAAATGGAGGGAACCATGTACAACAATAAATGGCATCATAACACAAATTACCACAATCTAAATTATTATTGCTGGGAAAGCACAAATTTTAAAACAAATATATTAAACACTGCACACAGTAGTCAGAGTTAGTCAGTTTTTGTACTAATTACATATGTCACACCACAAAACAGACTTAACAAAGCAATGCTTCCATTAGTTTGTGAATGAAAAAGTGACAAGAAGAAAACATACTTTTTACATTGGCAAAAGTGGGTAAGCATAATGAGGTGAAAAGTGACGTGGGCATATTTTGATTTTAGGGGCATGTATAACAAACCGTTATAGTGTCCATTACCCAAAGTTCAGCTTGCAGCCCAACAGCCCAACCAGTTGTAAAGAACACAGTTAAAGGCAAATTGGCATCCTCACATACACCTTATTCACATGCCTAATGGTAAAAAGCAATGTCACTAACTGATTGTGTTTATGTATCTTCTATTTATGAAGCTCGTATGTTACAGGAGCTACCTAAATAAAGCAGAAGCAGTCATTTGCAAGGAAATGTGTTTATAGTCAACTTCAAAATGTTAGAAAAGTGTCACATAAAGAGGAAAAGAAAGAAACAGAACAGGACATAAAAAACCAGACAAAAACAAAAACACAATAATTCCCTATTCAAATACAAGTGCAGTGAAACCCATCGCAGACAGCACATTGCTTCATCCATGCTAACAAGGTGTGGAAATGATGATGAATCCTGACATGCTGATTTACTTGAACTGTTAAAAGCTGCCACTACAGCGGTTCTCAAAACTGTTGCATGCTGCATTCTTCTTTCAACTACATCTGCTGGAACTTACTTATTAACAATTCCATTCCACTTGCTCATCTGACTCACCATTATCTTCAGATACACCACTCTCATGCAGTGAAGTCTCCAATACTTGTTTATGTTGGGCACAGCTTTCAGAGTTGCCATTATTTTTGACACATGAGACTGTCCAGTTTATTACTTCTACTGGAATAGGTAAGTCTTTTCAAACAGTACATTTCTGAACTTGTCATGCACCTAATAACCTCAATTCAGTTCAGTTCTCTTGCTTTGAAAGTTGTGAGTAAGTCTTCAACTGTAAGCTCAGCAGTGATCAAAGCATGTGCTTTCATTGTAAGCAATGAACAGTGAAGCATTTCACAGAGATATACAATGTGCCTGACTTTACTGTATTCTCTGCCAAGCAAGTGTTCAGAACGGCCATTCTCGTGCTGCCACATAACAATCAGAACAGCTGTACGATGATGCAACAATTCTCCCAATCCAGGTGTTACATCCGCAGCTTGCAGAATGTGATGTAAAAACATCTTACCTATCCTTCCACTTTAGGTTAGTACACATTTTCACACAATGTAATCCCTTTATGCATAAAGTTCATTGTCAGCATCACACAATGCAGTCAAAGAAGATGAGTACTGTTTTACAAAGTTGGCATGTCTCATGTCATGCTTTTCTTGCAAGAAGTAAAGAGTTAGTCTGGTTCTGCACATCACAAAAATAACACATGGTAAGGAAGAACAACACACACAACTGCAGAGAGATACTGCTTAGTTACTTCCCCACTTTACTATGAAGATGCACACTGGCCTAAAATTCTTCAAGCACTGAATAATGTTCATAAAACAAACATTCATGAGTTAAAGCAGTAAAGTTACTTTGACAAAATTTGAAAAATAGGTTTTGCATATTCTAATATTCTCATGATTTAATAAATTTCATTCAGAAAGTGTGACTACATTCCTAACATGACAGATTTTACTAGAACAATTTACAAGCTTTCTTCCCACTGTCCACTGTTCCCTCAACTAGCTGGGAACACAGGCTAAAGATACAAAAAAACAGAATTTGAAAATGGGTTAGAAAACATAATGCCAGTATTCATACTGATCCTGACATAATTTAAATAATACAGTCTATCCAACTTCAGTGGGTGTACCCTGTACACTACAATAAAACTATTCAAGCAACTCATACAGACACTAACTGTGTAGAATTAAAAGTCATTCTGAAGACACCGAAAAGGAACAGAATCAGAAGTAGCAATATATAAAAACCTACACTAAATGTACCAAACGTGGCATGCCTTTTCTTCATCTGTCTATTACTGGTCTCAACCAATGCGACATCACAATCTCTCCCCTGAACTTGACCCACACTAACCTGTCGCAGGCTGTACTCCTCCCTCCCTCCTGTACCTGCACCACCAAACTCAGAGGACGTCAATGAGGCAATATTACTGCTGCTTCCCACGTCCACAATTGGCCGGCTGTTGCGTCTCCGCATTCGTTCGGCCTCCCGACAGAACCTCTGCTCCATGTCCAGTCGTCTTGCCTGCAGTTCATCTCGAAGTTCCTGTCGGTTCCTGAGAAGGATAATGTCACCCTCCGTTTTCTCCCTACGTGGTCTCACAGGATGATCCAGAATAGCAGAAGCACGATCATTGGCAGCTTTATTAAGACTGAAATCAGTGAGTACGGGTTCTCCACTCTTTCCACCTGAACTGCCCCCTCCCTTTCTTCCCACACCAAGGATGTTCAGACCTGACAATGCAGATATCCCTTCAGCAATGTCTGAACCACGGCGGCCACTTCCTGAAAACATTATACCACCAACTCCACTCCCAGAACTTGAATTATTCTTTGACTCTAGTAATACGGCTGAATGTCGGGACGAGGCTGGGAAAAAATCCGAGTTCTCTCGTCTGAAACCACCATAAGGTCCAGTTATCCTTGAATCTGATTCATTTCGGCGGTGATAGAGTAAAACGTCCTTTTGACTAATTGCTGTTGAAGCAAATACTTCTTTACCGCTGTTCTTTTTAGCAGAACCAATTCCACGATTTTGCTGATTCTTTTTTTCAGCAGGTATTCCACTACTCTTCTTGTTGGCACTTATATCCTGACTGTTACTACTGCACTGTGGGACTTTCACTGGACTTCCAACTTTCTCATTTGGTTCAGAATTATCTGTTTCCAATTTCATCTTGTCCAAACGTTCACTGAAACCTTGAAAGAACTGAGCAAAGTCCCAGTCCTTAAGTAGCAACTGCTCATCAAATTCTGCATTCCGGTTCTGTTGTTGTGAGGGTGCTGAGGCTTCTTTCTGCTTTATCCATATGAAAACAGTATATGGAAATCACAATGACAACATAAAAGTGAGCCAAAGTGGAAATTAAATAACATGAAAATAAGTTCATAACTAACCTACATATTAACCAGACACTATGCCTTTGAAAAAATGAAGAACAGTTACACCACCTTGAACAATATTTACAAGAGAACAAGGTGACGAAGCTGTAAACTTTGATTAAAAATTACAGAGACCACAAATAATACAGAGTAAAAGCTTATGAAGCACTATGAGCCTGCTAATTCCTGCCCAAGTGAATTACCAAATGATGCCATGCCAAGTTAATGCACAACATGAATGATAGTATGGCAAAGAGAATATCAGAATGAAGGACAATGATACTGCTAGAACAAACAGTAGTCTTTTTCAGGTGACGTGTGTCCATCTATATACACATGAACAAAATTATAGATTTAGTCCCAGAATATGTGTGAATCCGTATTTACAACAAATTTTTGTATACAGCATGTGTGATCTATTGTATATAGCAGTGAGGTCACTAACTAAGAATCAGCATGTCACAAAGACTAAATTATACCTAAACCATCTGGTCTCGTGTAGTTTTTAACCAAATTAACAAAAAAATAAAAAATTAAATAAAATAAAATAAAGAAAAAAGTTCAAGAAACTGACTGTGAAAGGGGTTTTGTTCACCACATAAGCACCATACCTATTACATCCTTCTAGTGCCCACCGCACATGCACCCACTCAAAACTGCATTAATATGAGAGCAAATGAAAAGGATGCAGAAAAAGGACTTAGATATAATGACAGCTTCTTAATATACTAGTAAACATAAACAGGTGAAAGGTTTTAAGATATACAGTGAAACCAGGATTGTATGTTCCTTGAATCTATGTCGTCCTTGATTCGATGCACACTTTATTGGTTCTGCCAAATTTTTTATAAAAGCAACATCAGACTCTCTGTGGGGGAACCTGAAGGAGGGTTTGTTAACTGAGGACTTTGAGAGACAGTAAAAGGGTGCTCAGTAAACAGTGTCTCTATCTCTCTAGGAGCTCTGTATGGGGAACTTGGAGGGGGGGCTCTTTTACTCGGAACTCCGAAAGCTATGTCTTATCAGCACCCTGAAACAGGCTCACAAACTGATTTCAGGCCTTAGCCCAACTGTAAAGACCAGACAACTGTCCTTCAACAGGACACAATCCAGGGTTGTTACTGGCCTCTTTCCCAAGAAGACATTTTTACTTAATGGGGCTGACCAATAGCCCATATGTAGGTGTGGAGCAGAGAAAGAAACCTCAGCCCACGTTTTGTGTGAGTGTGAAGGCTCTGGCTTCATTCAGACATACATACCTGGTGTCCTTTCTCTTGGACCCAGGGGATGTTAAAGATCTTAAGTCTGGGGGCAATCCAAGGAACAGGGGTCTCATGACTTGGCATCAGATTGTGGAGCACAAAGGACGCATCTAAAGGCCTATGTGCATCGGGACCAAAAGGACTTGAACCCAATTATTATCTACATTTGCAGCATCAAGCTTTCCTTGAGTATATGTCTGAGCTTCCTATCCAGTTCCTCAATCATATACTCAAACTGAGCGCAGAATGGTATGTTACTGGGGTTTTGAAGACCTCTATTGGAAATAAGGGGGAAAAAGTGATTTTCAGTTGATTTCCTACTTCCTCAAGTGTCTTTGTGTCATACACACCATACATTGTGCACTGAAAAGTAACCGGGCTGAACTACTGACACTGATCTGTTATTATAACACAGAAGTGATGACCAGTCCAATGTTGATGGCAAAAACCAGGTTACCTCCACTGCACACAATGTTGATGCAGAAAAAAGTCCACTACACAAACAAAATGAATACATGATGACTACGCTGATAATAAGATGTATGGGGTTCAATCAAAAAGTAAGGAAGTGGGCAAATTACTTTAATGAACATGTGGCAGAAGTAAACTAGAATATATGTCTAACCCAATATATTTAACACTTTTAAGCTAAACCTGAGTGAGGCACGGGCTCTCCCAGCTTTCTACATGGCCCACACCCAAGCACAGCTCATTATTATATATTCATGTATGTATTATAGCATTCATGGCCAGAAAAATATGTCAAAAATGCCCAGGTTTCTGTACCTGAGGAAACACTAAAGGGCTAGAAGTGAAGTGTTAATTAGATTAAATTCTAATGTACCACAGTATTAATTTAGCATAATGAAATCGAACAGCTACATATACTTTAATTTCTTTGATTTTACATTCATTCTTTTTGGTCCCTTCAGATACATAAAATCCATGGTTCACGGTATCTCCAAGATAATAATTAGAAACAGTATTAACTAAACTTCCGCTGTGCTACAAATCGGAAGGCTGCTGGTTTGATTCCAGATGGTGTCATTGGAATTTTTCATTGACATAATCCTTCCGATGACACTATGGCCCTGGGGTTGACTCAGCCTCCAACAGAAATGAGTACCAGGAGTACTTCCTGGGGGTAAAAAAGTGGCCGGTGCATAAGGCTGACAACCTTACCACCATCATGGGCCATTGTCACGTAATCTGGGAACCTTAACTTCCTGGAACTCTCTGGGCACCTTGGGCCTGTAATGGGACTGATTATCTAAACTTCAAAATGAACTACATACTTTCAACAATGAAAATCACATTTTCATATTGTAAGAATTTTTTTTTACACACTTTACACACTGCATAGAATGGCTGCACTCATCAATTACCATTCCATGAAATTTCATCCAAGTTGCAACAAAACTGAAAATAACTGCATTTGTCTGTCGCATGAACATCTCTGTTGCTGTAACTCTCTAATGCTTTGTGATAATGGTTGATTTATCAACCAATGATGCTGTAAAATTCTACTGTCTAAGGTAAATGCCATTATACTCACAGACTCCTTTTATTATTTTTCAGCCTACTTTCCTATATTGAGGACAGATGGTCTTATGAGACCACCAGGCTACCAGGCTGTCTGTGTATGACACATTTCAATTTTTGAAACAACAAACCAATTTTCACAAAATTTTGTGTCAACAGGGAAGGATGAAGATGGACCTTTAATCATCAATAACGGAAAATGTAAAATATTGATGTACAGAAACAGAAACAAAATTTTCTAAGCACAAAAACTTGATGAATTTCTTGTGTACCAACACAGGTACATACACTCTGCCAGACCTTGAGCACATCATGGCTAAAATTATTCAGTGCACTGGGTGTTTCATTTTTCTTCAAAGTATGCCTTAAAACAATAACACAGCCTATGATTTTAAACATGACCACAGGTTCCATTTCTGGGATAAAATGGCAATTTTTTTAAGTACACTCCAATAATTCCTATTACAGATATAAGCAATACTGCATACAGCCTTCTTTATTTCTGTGCAGACAAGTTTCTACTGCATATCGACATTCCCGCAATAAATGACTACACAAGAATAGCAATAATGAATTCTCCAGTTGTGAGAATATTTTGGTTGACTGGACAAGGATTTTGTTCACTCTGAAGCATCAATGTTGAAAAACTCCTAATCCATAAACACACATACAACTCTTCACTCTGAGTACCCTCTTTGTGTCTGGTAACACACTGATGATAATTCTCATGTTTATATTATGCATAACAAGCAGCCATACTCAATATCAACCAAAGAAATACAGCATTAAAATTTCACTCTGAAAAACAAACATGAAATACGAACACAGGATTTTGATACAGACTGCATTCCACATCAAAAACACCTAAACAAAATAAAGAAGAAATACAGTACATATTTGAAAGCTAAGACAAAACAGTACTACATCACAAAAGAGCACTACATACGAATCATGCTCAATTTTACACTTAACAGTTAAATAATTCTGCAAAGTGAGGGCAAACAAATCTGCAATCTTTGCCTTGAAGCAAACTACTATGCATTTTTTTAAGTATACACAACTGATTCCATACGAAGTGAATGCTATTCAGTGGACAGTTCCTTAATCATATGCATAATGCAATCATGAGAAATGCCATACAATCTCATGGGACTAGAAACAAAAACTAAAAATTTAAATACTTCAGTAACTGTGTCAAGCAGTAAACCCAGGACTGCAATAATAATTAACTAACTACAGCAGGCCCAATTTAAAACTTGGTGTAGTAGTTGCAGTGTGCAATATTTTAAGCTTTCACAATGTAATGATATCTGCTTGGACACTCAGCTGTATCATTATGGGAGGAATTTCTGATTCAGATAATGTCTCCAACTCCATCATCAGGAATTACTAGGAGGTGCAAATACTCATATGCAGTATTCAAAAAAAAAATTAATATCTTTGGGGAGGAAGTTTCT
>Ga0209755_10009527_pt1 | contig 10264 bp, 8 predicted proteins | sample TergutCo191P1_FD_187301 | JGI IMG/M metagenome (GOLD analysis project Ga0209755, IMG submission 187301) | Cornitermes sp. P1 segment gut microbial communities from Petit-Saut dam, French Guiana - Co191P1 (SPAdes) (version 2) | ecosystem: Host-associated > Arthropoda: Insects > Digestive system >...
CTCACCAGTATGAAGTTTTCTCCAGCCTCCTGTTTCATCCCTCCCTCTTTAGTCCAGATATGCACCTCAGCACTAACAGAGGAGTGTAAAAAAATACAGATTGCAAATCTAGATGAAAAATGCAAAACCAAAAGAAAGACATTATTTCTTGTAATTCAAAAACAGCCTGTGAACTCCATAGGTCATATAATATTCAGTGGAAGGATGAGTGCAAGTGAAGATAGGGGAACTATGTATCAAAATAATGACTATCCTAACACATAAATCCAGCATCAGCCTGGAAGAAGCAAAATCAGGACAGGGCAGTCAATTCAGGATGCCAATGGAACAGTGGATTCTCATAATCTGAACTAGCACACTGTGATGTTTGGTGAAGGCAGAGGAAATGATTATACTATACTAACTTGAACAGTGTCTTAAGAGCCAGCATAGGTGTTTCTGTTGAATTCTCCACATCTATGGCAAGCAGTAGTGCCATGTAGTCACCCTTCATGTTACGCAGCCAACCAGGTAACAACGCAGTTGCAACATAATTACTCACACATTCTGTCAAATCACAAAAACGGTCTGTTGTATACAGCAACTTCATGAACATTATGTAAACACATGTCTGTAACAGCCACATGGTAACTCTAGAATTATTCCCTCAACAACAACAACAACAACATTAATAATAATAATGAGCTCATGTAAACCAAAATAAATAATTGTGACATTAAACCACACTTGTACAAGGAACACCTTACATATCAAACTGGGACAAGATACATATATACAAGTTCAAAGATAAATTAGGTGCCTGTATGCACAGGAAAAACTAGTATTTCCACATACAGTTTTAACCATATTTAATAAAAGTGACATACTAATATTACTGTTTTATTAATTTTAATATATAATGTTTTATGATGTTAATACTGGCTGGAAGAATGCTGTAATATAGACCTAATATAAATTACTTTTGTACGAGGGGGTGCTGATAAGTCTCTAGCCCGACCAGGAAGGAAACAAGCTACAGCAACCAAACTCAGGATTTATTCAACATACTCCCCACGAAGCTCAATACATATTTTAGCCTGTTGTTCTAACTTTTGCAAGCCATTCAAAAAAATTTCAGAAGGTTGTCTGTCCAACCAGGTCTCCATGGCAGCAATGACCTCCGTGTCAGATGAAAAATGACAACTTTTCAATTGTTTTTGTCCAGGGAACAGGTGGTAGTCTGAAGGGGCCAGATCCGGAGAATAGGGTGGGTGATCAAGACACTGGAAGCCCAGGTAGGCCACTCTCTTCTGAGTTGCAAATGCCCAGTGAGTTGGGGAATTGTCGTGCAAGAACAAAACCCCCTTGTTGACCTTCCTGTGGCATTTTTCCTTCAAAATGTCCTTCAATTGCATCTGCAGAGATAAGTAATACTCCGCATCGAAAATTTGGCCCTTTGGAAGATAATCAATGAGGAGGAAGCCGTCTTGATCTCAAAAAATTGAGGCAAGAACTTTTCCAGCAGATTTTTGCACTCAGAATTTTCTGGGGAAGGGTGAGCCGCTACGCCACCACTCCACTGATTGTTGCTTTGTCTCCAGGTCATAGTGATATAACCAGATTTTGTCCATGGTCACCAATCGCAACAGGAAACCATTTGGATCGTGACGAAAAAATTCCAAAAGTTGTTCAGAAGACTGACACCATTGAAGTTTTCGATCCATGTTCAGGCATTTCAGGATCCACTTTGCGGAGAGCTTCCGCATGTCCAAATCTTCATGAATGATGGACCCAACCTGCTCACGTGAGATGCCCAGTTTCTCAGCTATTGATTTAGCTGAAATCTGGTGGTCTACCACAATTAGTTCATGAATTTAATCAATAATCTCCGGGATGGTCACTGTTTGGGTCGTCCAGGATGTGACGCATCACAGGTGGAAAAATCACCATGTTTAAACTGGACCACCCAGTTTTTGATGTTGGCATATGATGGTGCATGTTCCCCTAATGTATCTGTTAGAATGGCGTGAATTTCCTTCGGCGCCTTGCCTTGCAGTAAAAAAAATTTATGACAGCTCATGTCTCCATGTTGTTGAAATTGCACGCATCACCTGACATGCTTCCTTTCAGCCTCTGTAACAAGAAAAGACTTGCAATATGGCACATGAACAGACCCCTCTTTCCAACGACACTATCAATTCCGTCCTATGACATCGGGAAGTAGGTCTGGCTATGGACTTATCAGCACCCTCTGTAATTTATTATATTTCTGTAAGTTTTAAAACTTGGCGTTGAGCTCCCTCAGGATGGCACAAGGATGCCGAAACATGTAGGAGAACTGTAGGACTGCGTTTGCATATGTCAAAGGTGCATTTGTTGGTGTCATTAACATGAAATAGAAACAAATTATGTTGAACATGTAAAAGACATTTGAAGTATATATGTCTTGTAACACAATACAGGGTCCAGCATCTTGCTTGAAAATATATTTAGCTGGTCAGGAAATTCCCTGCTTAAATGGAACTGAAAGGTTAACCATTGGTTCAAAGTTGAAGTCATCTGTAATATATAGTCAATTACTAGTTTTTCTTACGCCAAGATACCATTAGTCATATATACTACCGCCAAAAGCTGGAAGATCCACCTTGATGGCTATCTAAAAAGGCATATTCAGCACATGTATAGCTACTTCCAAATCTACTATTAGTACAGAGGGTCCACATTGTTCAAGTCCCTGATATCTGTTCCCTATATATACTGGATCAGGCAGGTTTTTTTTTGAGGGGAGGGTGGGTGGTGGTGTAAAATACCCCACATTTCAGAGGATCACATCTGTGGATCACAAATTTTTCAACAAAAATAAATAGCCCTCATACATACATGGCCAAATTACTGAGGTATGATATGCAAGAATTTCCTGTACTCCAGGGCATCACATATATATATGGACCATTGTTTTCACACAAATTATTTGTAATCTCACGTATATCCAACATATTTTCATTCTTCTGTTCATGATACAAGCTTTTGTGCAGTATTTCTGAGTAATCAATAAGACATGAAACCAAGCTTTAAATGGCCACTGTAATATTGGTTATTAGAAATAACAATCACAAACACAACAACATAAATAATTTACCACACATAACCACTGTGTCCTCTTTCTTGCCACTCAGCCAGTCAAAACAAACCAAGAAAATAAAAAAGAAGACTGAAGTAATGACCAGTATGAAATTTTAATCAACGACAGAAAGTAACAATTTTAAAAAGTTGTTACTTACAGAAGTGTATTCTTCCAAGATCTGACAGAGCATGTAATGCCAGCATGAATTAATCCACTAACCACCAAAGATTTATGTTATAAAGTTATCAAAGTTATAAAGCAGTGGAAACTGTGTGTTTCTTTAAATTACAAAAAATAAAATGTAGTTCCATAAACTTATTATTCAAACCTGAGCGATCCATAAGTCCTTCACGTAACAATCGTTCCCTCTGCTTGATAGTAAGGGAGCGAATGCTTATTTTAGTGAGAACAACATACGCATGTCGTCGCACAGTGTCCTTTACATCTCGTGTCCGCTCCAGAATATGAGGAAGTGTAATACTGCTGCGCCCTACACAGCTCAACACAGAGCGCCGTACAGCAACACTTGGATCAGCACCCAAATGAAAAAGAAATGCTGCAATATAAGACAACATTAAGCCTTTAATGAACTAAAACAAGCTTGGGAAGTTTTCTTGTCATACTGCACAACAAACATGTTATTACTTGTTATTACCCAGTCAATGGTTATATGAAGGCCAACATTGTATTAGACTGGGATACTCATGCAAAGTCGAATAGTCAGTTTGCCAGGACATAGCTGATTCCCTGGATGAAAGAGCTAGGATAGATGTGATAATAATACATTTTTCAAAAGCTTTCGATTTAGATCCATATGATCGACTGCTTACAAAAATTGCAGCCTTGGGCATGGATTCTAGGGTAGTCGTATGTGTAAGGAAATTCCTTTTAGGGCATTCGTAGAGTTAGGGTAGGACAGCAATTATCTGAGGAAGTAAGGGTAACATCAGGAGTACTGCAAGGGAGTGCACTGCGCCCAACTTCTGTTCTTCGCATACATAAATGATGTTTGGAGGAACATTAAGTCAACTATTAGACTTTTCGCAGATTACTGTATAATGTATAAAAAAATCATGACAGTTACATAGAAAAGTTACACATAGACCTGGACAGACTGGGGGAATGGATGGTAGAAAATGTGATGAAAATAAATCCAGGTAAACATTAGCAGTAAGCTTCATGATAGCTAGGGTGAAGGATGTTATAAATTATTTTTTGAGGAACCAAAGAATTCCAGAAGCTTGCAGTTGCAAACATTTAGGAATAATCATATGCAGGGACTTAAGCTGGGATGATCAAGTTACACAGTACATAAAGCCTGGAAGAAACTTCAATTCATAATGCATATTTTCAAAAAGAGAAACAGTAATATGAAACATGTTGCCTACACATCACATGTGGGGCTCCAGGAAAGGTCAGACTGTGTGCAAAAGAAAGAGGCTAAAAATTGGCAAATTTTTCGAAAGAGTCTATCTGAGAAACCTTGGTGCAATGTAGAAAGAGCATGCATTTGTGCCCTCTTCTGGGTATACTCAGGAGAATGGGCACGGAAAGCCATAGGGAACAGGTTACAACAACCATGCTACCTGAGCAGGGATGATCATGACAAAGAACATATATAGGGAAATATTCCTTTATATATAGGACCATCAAACTCTGGAACCAACTACCTGCAGAGGCACTAGAGACATTCCCCTCTATATAACTTATTTTTAAAAAGAGTGTTAGGAAAGTAACTATAAGTGAAGTGAACGGATTTGAAGCTTGATGATAAAATGTGTAAAAGTGGAGGGAAGTGAAAAAAAGGGAGTGAAGTGAAGATCTTTGGTGTAATGTGTGTACTATCATTGAATTATAATTATTAAGTTTGTATGTGGGTTACTGTACAGTATGTCTTGTTTTCTCATTGTTTCATTGCTATTTGTTCTATGTCTTTTGCTTTTTGGTATGTTCTAATTAATTGTTTTTTAATTTTTCATTTTATGTTTCTTTTCTTGTTTTGTATTGTTTGCTTCTATTTTGTTTGTTCTATGTTTTCGTATTGTTTCTCCCCATGTATATAGTTGTTTATTTTCTATTTGTGTACAATTTATTGACCACTGCCACCGGGCAGAAACCCAATTGCAGTTATTAAATATCATCACATCATATAAAAATTTTCAAACCACTGTTTCTCATTTAACATGTTCACAGTTTGTTTCCTTAATTTATATAATGTATAACACCAGTGACTGTTAAGGTAGCTATAAAAGAGAACCTAAAAGAATGTGGATTCAGTCAAGGTCTACTTTACTGAAGGTACAATCCTGGCACTGCAAAGTGTGACTGAGAAAACAATAAACAATTGCAGTCAGGATCATACCAAGGACCTCCCCAAAAAGCAGGCATGGTAACCACTAAATTGAGATGCTGGTGTGTTGACATTTATTAATCTTGCAGATTTAATTATTTACCTTTAACAACTGGACAGTTTGGATTGTTAGGGTCTTGAAGTCGCTGTAAGGCCATAACAGCCTGAGCTCGAACAGCTGGAACCTTATCCTTAAAACAGAACAGCATGTATACATTTACTCCATAAAAGTCAGTGGTTAAATCATTGATCAAGTTATAGACACTACTGCACTTGGACATCTAAGACTGGTTGAATATTAGTTCTCTACTGCAACAGTATTCTGCAGCCAAGTGGGTCTTTCAGTAAATTTAATGCCACTTTCTCCTGGTTATATACTCTGGTTCCAAACACTTTGACGAAGGAACTATACTGGTGACACAGACATAAAGATATAAAATCATAGAACATCCAGTAAATCATATGTAATACAAAAATGAGTAATTAAATATGTCAAAATCAATGTCTTAGTACCATATTACTGTATATTCTTGAATCTAATCTGCACCCAAACCTCATCCGCACTAGTTTTTGCCAATTTCTTAAATGAAAAAAAAGTTAGTACGCGGTTCTAATCCACACGTATGGGAGAACGATGGTGAAGATAAAGATGATAGTGACTGGGTGACGAATAATGATTCAGTTATGAGTGATGACAGCTAGTCTGATGAATAATAAATTATAAATATTATATATATTATAAATAATACATAAAATAATAAATTATTGTATTGTATTGTTCTTATGGCACATACAGTGGCTCTATAATTTTTCCAAAGTCCAGCCCACGACTGTGAGTCTAATCCGCATCTAATTTTTTAGCCCTCTGAAACTGTAAAAAGGGTGCGGATTAGATTTGAGAATATACAGTATTTTAGTAATGCACCTTACAGATTCTTCTCTTTCTTTAATGTGCCTCACCTGAAGTCGCTCCAGCATATTTTTACAGATTCTGTTGCACATATTATCATCAAGGGATGCTTCTTCTCCCAAACTGCTCAGTATTTTGTTAATAAACTGACAAACTCTAAACCGAATATTCTGGTTCCTGGTCTGATGTATCTGAAAAGTAGTTCAGCATATTAAATAAAACAACTCAAAGCTAAAAGCCTTTAACTACAAATAAGAAACATGTTAGATCAAATATCAAACATTCCTGTCTTGAACTGCTCAGATACTGAAGACAGAGGCAGCAAGCTCCTTCAAAACAGTGATAATTATTTTTGAACTGACACAGTTTCAAATTCCAGAAGACTTGAATCTTCACTATCAGAACCTCAAATTTTACATTTATGAGGTGTAGTGTAAAGGATAAATTGTTAAAAAACTACCATACAAAACAAACAACAAAACAGTACAGATAGAGATAACAATTTATAAATTATTCATGAAGAATTTCTTTGTCTCAACTTCAAGCTGTTTAAATGATAAAGAGATTATGTACATGCAGAGGGACATGTTAAAGAACAAAAGCTGCTTCCACAGCTCTTTACAAATCAAAATTAGATTTGTACCAGAATTAAGTGGTAATGCTCAGGCAAACTTAGGCTCAAGCAATCCCTGTACAGGCCTGGACAGGTCCTGAGGGTTCCAGGAGGTTGAGGTTACCAGATTTCAAGACAATTGGGACATGAAAGTAGCAAGGTCATCAGCCCTAGGCACCAGCCACATTTGCTCCCCAGGAAATATTCCTTGTACACATTCCTGTTAGAGGCTCAGCCGACCCCAAGGTCACAGTGTGGCCAAGAGGATTATGTCAATGAAAAACTCCAGTGACACCAACAGGAATCGACCCCACAATTTTCCAGCTTGCAGCACAGTGCCTCGACCAACTGCACCAATGCATGCCCTAAATTTTTCACAGTGACAACTAACATTTGTGGATCCTCAGTATGGCATTGCCTTCATGCCACCATTCTGGCATCTACAATCTTTGAAACACTTGTGCACCCCGGCACTAAGGTATGTCTAACACAAAAAGTGTTATGCTGAGTGAAGCTTACTGTTAACTCAGTATCAGGTGCAATTATGTCAAAAAATCATGTACACAGACCTCACTGTAGTAGTATGAACATACAATTGTAACACAATCATGAAGATCTTGCATTACTGCCACAGCATACTGATTATAACTGAAGCCTTAAGATTAATTCTGGCCTACCTTAAGAAGAAAATTAAACACTTTTTTCAAGAAAGGGGGCATGTCTTCATCATCACCATCATGATCTTCCATGTTTTCTTGGCTGTCATATAAAGAAACGCAGAACTTGGCTGCGAAGTCAAGAGCACGTTCCACTGAAGCATGCTTTTCTCCAATCAGCAACAAGGTTTTCAGACAGCTGACAAAATCTTCAAAGAATTTTTCCAATGGTAACTGGCACACAACAAATTAAAACAGGTGTCAATGGCAGTCTCAAACTTGGCCATCTGCATGGCTCAGTGTAGGTGATGATGCGTCAAAGTCAAGAACTAGATGCTTTTCACGTATCACCAAAAAGCCTGTTTCACAATGGCATTCTCTACAGTGCCGGCTATAAGAGTGTACACTCATGTTTTAAACAGCTGATTTTCTGAACCAATCATACCTCCTGCACAACAATTTCATATTTGTGAGTACTGTGTTCTACTGACTACTGTTAGGTTGTCATTATTGTTCTGTTTTCCAGTTTGCTTAATTGTAAATATTGAGTTGAATCAACAATACTTTATGATAAAATTTTATGGGCTGGAAGAGTGACAGGATATTACATCAATCAGTTTTCAAAACCTTGATCTGTTTGCTATGTGACCATAACAGGGTCTGCCCAGTTCATTCATCCTTACAACTAGTATAAATTAAGAGTTTTGAGATGAGGCAGTTGGCCTCATGCCCAACTGCCAGATTTTATGGAGGACTGATATACTGCACCTCTACCCAGACCTGCCCAGCAAGTGAGGCCAACCTAAGGAAAGAGCAATGACATACTATCAAAAAACAGTGGCTATTACCTCACAAATTTTCTGCAGCATTAATGTCATTGTATACTGTTACAGGAAAGATTCTTATACAAAGTTGAGAGCGCAAGACAAGAACAAGACACAGCAACAAGCCAACTTTTGTGAGGCAGACTATAGGAAGATCTTTTTAGACCATCCAGCAAATTATTGAACCTGTCAAGCAGACAATTTTCACACCCATCTCATCAAGCCTGGTCGTGGAGATTTCGAATGCCAGTAGAATCAACATTATAACATATCCTGGAAATGTTCTTTGTCATTATTGTCAGGATGATGTTCAAGCCTAGGAGCAATTTCATGCCACTTTTCTGCAAGTTTGCTCTGGCAAATTGTTGAACAGCTACCAGGAAGTTAGTTTACAGATCACACTACTTAACATCCTGCTGCTACACATGGCCTCAGTAATAAACAAGTCATTCAGACTGTCATGTTATTTTACTGTTTTGGACTACAATGTGAGAAACATGCTGGAACAAAATTTATGTAAAATAAGTATGTAAAAAGAGGTTTAAAAAAAATCAGGAAAGAGATTATGGTATAAATTTCAGGTTGCCACACTTACATGCAGTGGGATTATTAACAGAGCTGTAAATAAAGTGGTATATGGTGTGTTTACTCGATGAAGAAAAATATAACTGGAAAACTGAGTGTTCAAAGTAACTTCTTATGAGGTCTGTCCAGAAAGTATACAGGCATTTTGAATATCTCAAGAACCAGTCGAGTGGTCTTGATGTAACTTGGCAGCCAGTCAGAGGAGACCTTACTGCCCATCTGTGAAGAGTCACTTTCCCATGGGGCTAGCAGGTTGGCAGTGAGACGCCGGCAACTGAGCTTGTGTACTGTGTGACCGTTGCATTCACAATGACCGAGTGAGAAGACCAGTGAATCTGAATCAAGTTTTGATTCAAACTTGGACATTCATCCGTGGAAACTATTCCAATTATTAAGAAGGCTTTCAGGGATGATTCTATGAGTAAAGCCCAGATACAATTGTGGTACCAAAGGTTCAAAGGTGGTTGGGAATCTGTGCAAATCGATCCACGTTCTAGAAGGCCTTCAACAAGCAGAACACCTGAAAATCTTGAAGCATGTGGGCTGCAATCAACAAAAATCGGCAATTGAAAGTGTAAGAATTAGAAGCACTAGGACTTCTACGGACTACTGTATCAGAGATTTTGACAGAGGATCTTGGCATGAAACATGTGGCAGCAAAATTTGTTCCGTGGCTCCTGTCACAAGAGCAGTAGGAATTTCATGTTGAAGTTGCACAGGCTTGTTTGAAGCCACTAACAAAGACCCAGATTTCCTCAGAAAAGGTCATGGGTCTACGGCTATGACCCTGAAACAAAAGGTTGGTCTTCCCAATGGAAGTCGCCTGAGTCTCCACATCCACAAATGGCATGGCCCAGCCGCAGCAACGTCAAGGCCTTGTTGATGGTTTTTTTAATCACGAAAGTGTTATCCACCATCAGTACGCTCCTCCATGCCAGATAATAACTAAGGAGTATTACATCAAAGTCCTTCGCTGGCTGAGGGATGCAGTAAGAAGAAAACAGCCACAGTTGTGGGCAAGTGGTGACTGGCAGCCTCATCACAACAATGCACTTGCCCATTCTACAGTTCTCGTGCAGGTTTTTTTTTTTGGCAAAACATCGCATCACCCAGGTCTGTCAAGCCCCCTACAGCCCAGATTTGGCTCCCTGCGACTTCTGGCTTTTCCCAAAGCTAAAATTGCCATCGAAAGGAGGACATTTGTGAAAGCGACAGTCACACAG
>Ga0209755_10009528_pt1 | contig 10263 bp, 6 predicted proteins | sample TergutCo191P1_FD_187301 | JGI IMG/M metagenome (GOLD analysis project Ga0209755, IMG submission 187301) | Cornitermes sp. P1 segment gut microbial communities from Petit-Saut dam, French Guiana - Co191P1 (SPAdes) (version 2) | ecosystem: Host-associated > Arthropoda: Insects > Digestive system >...
CTGAGTGTGAGAAGTACCTGCCATCAAGAGTAGACTTTCTTACGCTAGGGGGCAAGAGTGATTCTGTGTTATATTATTGTACTCAACAACAGAATATTTGCCTCTTTGTAAAAAAAAGTGGACAAAAGGGTATTTTTTTTAATTTGTTGCAACTGACTTGAATAGCTATTTCACTGAATGTCATCAAAGTGGAAAGCATTCCTGCATTTCATTTTGGGGACCAGCTATCCTGCCTGGGCAACTTCATTGAATTACTCAGTCTGTCAAGGGCAAATACCAGGCTAGTATCTCAGCTGTGCCATGATCATTTCTTCCCACATCTTTCAAATTCACTATTCACCAATTATCCCTTCATTCGACATTGTATTGTCTGAACTGTTTGTAGCACTGCAAAATAAAATATAAATGAATCTGCAAAGTTTGAGGTTTCCATGGCAGTGACTTTGAAGATTACTATATTGTTGTATATGATACTTTGTAGTCAGATAGGTGCATACTGATATTTAAGGGGAACCTACCATGTTCATCATCTGTGTTGATGATGGAACCAGCAGGAGCCTCTGAAATGTTGGCACTCATATACTAAACTGCATGGCATCACATCTTAGAAAACAGTAATCTTCGTAAATAAATAAATAAATAAATACCAGCAAATGTATAGTAACAAAGTGGACTGTGCAGACAAAATTACTGTCTGTTGAGTTGTATGCGGAACATCAAAATGAACACAAGAAGAATTTTTTACCTGCTCTTTCTAACTTTATTGATTAGATAGAGCACCAAATATGGCCAAAGATGTAGAATGTTTCCCTTTTTTTTTTTTCCTTGTTAATGAGACATGAGCTTCAAATTTTGGCCCAGACATGTTTTTATGGCATTTCTGAATCCCCTCAGTCAAACTCTATGATTGTACCACATAGTAGTCCATGACTGCTTTCTTCTATGCCATTCCAAATTATCCTGTCACCCAGTGCTATTATCCTGTGGTAGTGCAATATAACACCAAAAATTTTATCTAACAACATTTGAAATGTGCTGGAAATGAGTGCCAGGGAGCCTTGTAGTCAGTCTATCCCAAGAGGAAAGCAAATCCACAAGCCAGTAAAATGTCTCATCTTGAAGCTCAAAACACTGATCACTGTTTGGTCAGCTGCATTGTGTCAGCCAGGAAGAAATGAATGTTTGGAAATCAGCTTGTATCAACCACTGTTTTTGTATTTACCATGTCAATTCAAATTCCTAGAGTTCCGTCAGAACTTGGGAAGGAAAACATGTCCAGTAATGCGTGAGGGGTGTGTTTGCACTTTTATACAGAATATATTGTTTGATTTCAGGAACCTGTAAGCTTTTGTTTGGAAACAGTTATTGTAATAGTAAATAATAACATGGGAAGGTGGCTGTGTCCTTCATGTATTTTTATTACAACATTTTAGCTAGCACACTTCAAGGTATGTACATGTTTCCAAGGTTAGTACCACTGCAATGTAAAATTTCCAAGATTAAATCTGGCTGTCATTCCCACAATGTAAAGCCCATGTTGTCATATAAAGGTTAAGCACAACACAGTGAATCTAATTTTATTACATTCTTTTGCTTTAGACATGACTGGAGGTTAGGTAGTGATGAGTGGCGTAAGCAATTCAGTTAAGATTCAGGTCATCTGGTACGTTACATCCTGTTGACTGGACTCGACATTTACCAGTTTACCCGGCATAACATCCTGATAGATGGGGGTCTTCATCGACACTGCTGTGAGAACGTCAGATCTTTCAGGCGTGTCAAATGTAATGTATTCTTTCGATCATTGTCAAAATACAGTGTTTAAAACTGGAGTTATAGATGTATTCACTTCGTTTGTAGACATGCTTTTGTTTCACAGGTGTGTACTGACTTTCTTTTTGTAAAGTCCACTGTGATGTGCTATTTGATACAGGATGCATATGGCAAGTAGAGTTTTGTAGTGAGAAACTATATAATAACTTTAAAATAGTGACATCACTGCGTAATGCTTTTTCACGCAGGATGCAGTACTGTTCTTTCACATTTTAGTCATTATTGTATTACAGACACTGACATTCTACTGTACTGTGAGCACCAATACCACTATACTTATAAATGTATGTGCTTGCTGTGGATGAAGTTCACAAAATGAATGCATAATGCAAAGTCATGGCTGCTTATTCATATTGAATTTAAGTGGAACTTGGTACAGGCATACCCCACAGAACGCGTCCCCAATTTATGTTATCCCAGCAGACTGCCTCTTGGTTTTTAATATCCAAACTTCATGGAATGTACATATCTCCCAATACAGCATTTTTTGGTTGATGTTTATATAGGGAAAATGTATATTAACATTCCAAAAAAACTTGAAACATTTTTAACAAAACAATGTGCATGCAACTGTACATGCTGCTGCATACAAAACACTGTTAACCATATTAATTGTTTGGTGATCAGGAAGTGGTGTTTTAAACACTTCACATCCTAGCATGATAGTTTGTTATTTATATATGGGCATTTTACTGTGTTGTATATAAGTTTTAGGAAATTGGTTGGGGGTTGTGGGTTGATGTTGTAATGCATTATAATTTTTCCCATTTAAAATAATGGGAAATAGGCCCCCAGTTAGTGTTTTAGCACAGAACATCTGATTTTCAGGAACAGATTAGTGACATTAAGCAGGAAATAGCTGTATTTGGATTCTATGCCAAATGTTGTTGGACAGATTTAAATTTCATATTGGTCCGGTACAACCCCTACTTTGCATGAGGCACAAATTCACTTTCATTATTGTCCTTAAAAGTGATTTAATATGCAGGTATTGGTTCGTAATGTAAAACACAGGCCATGTTAAGATCTTGAACTCTTATGAGAAAAATTTGCTTATGCAGTATCTATGTAATGAAATACAAAAAAAAGTAGTTTTTGATAATTGGCTTGATACATTCGATGTGATTAGATATGCAACAGTAGATTTTTCTGTAGAATAAATAACTTCAAGAACAGTTATATGCCCACTGTTGCAAATAATGCATGTGGAATGTGGGTGGACTTCAGTTATGAGTTTATCTTTACATTCTGTTACGAAAATGGGGATTATTCTGTGTCTAAAAATGTGTATATTAGTTGCAGAACTTTGTAGCTATAGGATCTGAGTGATGATATCCAAACTATCTGGAGTGTATGTTTTCTTTCTTTATTGGCCAATATTGGTGTGTATGTTCCTTTTTAGTAACAATGTTTTAGCAAATAATGAGCTAAGTTATTTGAGACATTTGAACATATTAATGTTAGTCATGCTGATGTAAAGACTTTGGGCTTAGAATAGAAGTACATCAAGTATTTTTAAAGGTTTCAAGCTTTTATTAAAGTGTAACTTTCATGAAATTCATAATGCATGGGTTACAGTTTGGTTTACTAAAAGCAGAACATTTGATAAACATAAATATGATTAGGAGGTTACATTTCATTGGTGTGCGCATGTTGTGCTGAGGTTTTGTAAGCACAGGCACAATTTAATGTCATTCATACGTAGGATTTCAGACTCATCATACTGCAGAATACGATGCAGTACAGTGATACAAAATGTCCATAGTTGTGTGTTTGAAACCCAATGAAAGAATAAATGATCAACATAAAACATCATGGTACAACCATATGTGAGAATTTGTGCTGGATTTAATAAATGCAACAGTAGTGTCTCTTCAGATTTAATGAAATTTGACTGGTTCATGTTTGTTATTGAGAGGGAAGCAATTATTTTTACTTTTTTTCATGGTGATTGTGATAGACACTATGCCATTATGTGCACTCTTGAAGGTATTGTCTGTTTTGTATAATGGTATAAACACTTTGGTAGATAATTTTTACAATTCTGATCTTCTGTTATTTATAGCATCATTGCATGACATAAATGGTTTCATTTCAAGAAAAGCTAAGACACAAAATGTAATTTTTGGCCCAAATGCCATTCTGCAATAGTGATAACAGTAGCTCTATCTAGCAGCCAGAATGCACAGTATGCGTGATTTTAGGCTTCCGCCCTGAAGTAGATGAGACCTGCACCCTTCTGGTTTATTACGCAGTGAGTAGTGATAATTTCTTACCAACATTTCAGGACAACCTGACAATCTGTCCTGTCTTCAGGGGTGTTGGGACCGATAGGTTGTCCCAAAATGTTGGTAAGAAATTACTGCTACTCACTGTGTAATGACCCAGAAGAGCAACATTCTCAGAATGCATAGTAGATTGCAACCAGGTACCTTGTTCAAACATCTGGGTTGTTTACAATTCAGTATTTCAGCTGCATTTGAAACATGCTTTGAGTAGTACAATGTTAAAACTGTGAAGAACATTTGTGGTCATCCTGCATATGTACAGCTTATGCTGTTTGATCAGGTGGGTGCTGAACTGAATTTATTTCTCTGTAATGACAACATTTATCTCCTTATCAATGTTGTCCCCTTAATGGTAGTCACCTTGTGACTTTATATGGGGAACCTTGTGTTGTGCTGGCATTTGAAGCATTGTGGGATGTGTGTCCCATGATATTGCTTCAGTCATTAAACCACTTTCACTTTAAACAACATCTTGACTTTTGCAAAAAGAAAGAAGTTGCACAAAATTAACTCTGGTAAGCAGATGGGTGTGCAACAACAGTCACTTCATTAATTCACACAGACAAGAGCAGAGTGAGCAGGCGCGTGGCATAAATTTGGTGCTAATCTGACATGTGTTCAGATTATCTTTCAGAACGCTCTGAACTGGCCCATATTACATTCCCATCATGTTAGCAACTTCAAAGATAGTGACTTTTCAGTTTTTTGGGGGGGAGTGTTCCTTCACTCAATCCACTTATCATCTGTTTTGCTTCGTGATGGTTGTCATGAACCTTTCGCATCTTCAGCAGAGGGCACACCACTGTTTGCACACCACCCAAAATATTGTGTTCATCTTGTTTTCTGTGCTCCCTGAGCTGCTTTCAACTTCACAACAGATACCTTGCCAGCTTTCCCCAGTTTAAAATAAAATTCGATGCAGACACTATTTTTTAGGTACATTACACTAGAATCACAAATGGAACAACACCGTTCTACTTGAAACATGCTGATCAACAGTGTCATGTGATGCATCCTTCTTCCAAGCAGGAAATGACTCAACAGATCAGTGCCACGGAAGGCGGGTTCAGGCGATGGCGAAGAAATATTTTCGCACTCCTCCCAACAAGGGCAGAGTGGCTAAAAATCTTTACACTCAATTGGAAAGACTGACTAACAGTTGCAGAGTGACTTGTGTTTGATGTAAAGGATTTAATTTGTACAGTTGACAAGACAAAAACATATGCAGCATGAGAATTGCCGTCTTCTGGGTTATTAAACGGCAGCCACAGTTCTCGTCTACTTCGCAATGAAAGCCTGCAATCACACACATGCAACACAGTTGGGCCCCACTTCTGGACTGGCAGGCCCTGCTTGCACTAGTTTGTCCCCCCCCCGCTTCTCGTTGGCACTGCAACAGACTCTGTTGTATTGAAACTAGCAGTAGAAGTTCATGCTAGTGAGAGTAGTGTCATCTCACATTCAGTATGGAAACTGTATGATCACACCACATATGTGTTCAGGGTTGTTTTAGGTGTGATATTTTAGGCCAAATTACAATACTGAAATATTATGAATGTGGTCAGGCATCTGCATTTATACTCTGCATAATAGAAATAATTTGTCAATATATATATGTATTTTCATATATTTGAAGGAAAACCAGTGACCATACATATGCTGTAGTTGGTCATTAGTTCATGGATAAATTGACGTTAGTTCATGTCAAGCTGGATCCATGATTAGTTTACTGATGAATGTGTAATACTGTGAGTAAATGCAATAAGAATTGGAAATAAAAAAGGTGAAGGTGCGCAAGGATAACTGACATGTCAAGTGAGTTAGATACCAAGGTCCCATTCAGCCACATTAAGACAGATCTGAATTTTAATTATTATAAGTAACACATAATAAGAGTGTTTAAGGGAAAGAAAAATTTTTCTGTCCTAATAATTTGTTAGTATGTGCAAATGTGACACTACTGGCTGTCGTTTGTAAATGGATTCAGACCAGGTAATAAAAAAGTGGCACTGAATGATCATTTATTCTCTTTCTTCAGAAACTGCTTATTACAAATGTAAACACCAATGAATGTACTACAGATGAGTTTGTGGCCTTGAAAGAAAGGAAAAAAAGATGCCGTACTGTGATAGCTTATTCCTACTTCTTTTGGTCCATCCATAGACATTTAAATAATAATGAAACTACATGTTAATAGTTATGTGTATCAGCTGTTCAGAAAATAAGCCACACATGCCAGTTACAACTTATGTGCTGTTTCATCTTTACTGTGTTAATGTGTAACAGTTTTTTGTAATGAAGATAAATACTGCTTATGAAAGGCAGCCAGTAACAAAAGACTGATAAAACATGTACGTGCATAAAGATCATGATTAGACAGCCTTAGACTTATATGGTTTAGAATTATGTTATATTTTTGTTGCTACTACAAATTACATAGTGGTACTCTCTTAACACTTTATTAATTACACTGCATTTGTATGTGTAGGAAAGACAGTTGGGTGGCAAAATTCAATGGGGGATCTGGTGGGGCTACAGGAAAATTCCAGGTTTCCAAATGGAGTGCATCAGAAATGAAATAATCTCTTCGGTTTCTGTCACAGCTAGCAGATTCACTTGTTCTTACCCTGTACCACAAGAAAAGTGTGCATATTTACAGTGTCAGAATTAACTGCCACAATGACATGGTGTAATGTTACTTGTGCAGTCCAGTGTGACAACTTAGCAAATTCCATTCTTTTATATGTATGGAAGTTCTGTTTAATTTTGATGTAGGATGTAAAAATGTAGGTCATTAGGTTTTTATAGCAGGTGTTGCTCAGATGGTGGTGTTTGGGGTGTAAAAACAAGAAAGACCATCATTTTACATTTAAAAATGTTTTCTCATCCATACTTTTTGCAGAAAGATAAATCTTATCATTATCAGTCATGACTAGTGAAGCTAGTAACAGTGGTGCAACAAACAATAGACCATTGCTTTGCTGATTAACTCTTTACCATTCTCCAAGGATGTCTTACCCTTCCATGTAGCCTATAATCTGCTAAAAATATGCATATCTGCAGAGTAGATTATATATTACATGATTTCATTAAAGAAATAAAAATGGTGCATGGACTGTATTTGAGCCACATGCTTCAGCTCTTGTTCTATTATATAATATTTATGCTGTGCCATCTGTCTGAAATGGGAAATCCCACTCATCAACAGGTGTGTGCAGAATGTTTTAATAAACTAGTGAAAGAGGGTAGAAAGACTACTGAAAATGTCTGTCCTCAGCCACATTGTGATATAATTACTTACTCCCTCCTTGGCTGTACAGACCTCTGAGAGCTCTGGCCTCACTTACAGACACCCATCCATCTTTGTCCACTGCCTTCTATGTCCAAGCCTACAGAAAATTTGAGCTACCTGCAGCAATTGTTGATTGTATTTTTGCAGTTGTACATTTTATAAATTTGTCATGGTACCTCAATATCCAAAATTCTGAACCCCTTCAATTACCTGTCCATCTGTTACCAGATCTTGCCCTATATTTGTTATATTTCTCTTTGTTTCCAAGTATTTTATTTTGTTTAGCTTTCATTTGTCACTCGTGAAGCACTTGATGTAGATTCTTTAAGTTGTATTACAGCTTTTTAAATCACTCTCAGTCACTGCAAATAATGGTACCATTTCCAGTTCATGAACCCCATTGCATTGAAACACAGTTCACTCATTTGCCTTCAAAAGAACAGAAGCAGCGACTTTCTAAGCTTGGTGTGCACTTAACATACAAGAAATTTACTTCTTCTGATGATAAAGTCATTTACAAAAACTGGAGGAGATTGAAGAGGATTTGAAAAAAAGATGACCTTATTAAGTCCCATATCTCAAAAGGAACGGACAGACAGCCATTTTCAACGTTATCAAAACTTTTAGAGACTGGTTGTCTGTGTACAAGACATACAAGTGGATCAGTGAGCATCAGGTTAGACAAGACAACTAATAACCCCTGAAAGATTACTACGTTGCTGCATGTATTACAGTTACATAACAATATTGCATCTACAAACCAAACATTACCTCTCCACACGAAAGATATGCCTTCACATCAACAAAGATTCTACACCCACAATTTAAATGGAGTAGATCTTTGACAACTCCACAACTTTCCCGAAATATCCATCTGTTAGATGCCTTACAACTAAATTTTATTTTATTTTATTACTTGTAATTTTAATCTTAATACCTGTTGCATATTTGAATCATATTTAACTTAATTCATAATATATTTTATAAAATGTAATATGAGATCTTGTACCCAACAAAAACATTGTCAATTGTATGCAGTACCTTTTTAAAAGCTCAGCCTGAAAATGGCTCCATAGAAACAAGCCAGAACATGTAGTTGTGAAATATATAAATATGTTTTAATAATAATTGCTAAACAAATGTTGTGTTAGACTGTATATTTTATATATTTATATATTAAATACATTTAGTAGTGAGGTCCCTCTGTAATTGTTCTATTGCACTTTTTCTGCCTTCGTATGTCTGCAGCTTATTATTGCAGTATATCATTTCTCTGGAATTCTTGCTGATGTCCATATTAATTCTATTAGTGAATGAATTTCTTCCCATAATTTTTTATCTTCACGCTTAACAAATTTAATATTGTGATATAGTGCATAAATAACATAAATTTCTGACCTATCAATTATAATAAAAATACCTAAATGTGTGAGGTGTATAATTGGCAGTTCCTTAATGTAGATGTGCTTGTTTTAAATATGAATCTGACAGCAGCATGTTGGGGTCACTTGGGATTCCGTTGTAAACATGTTTTATTATACTGAATTTATATTACTGTAATAGTTTGATTTTCCAGTGTATTTCATCAAAAGTCAAAATAAAACCCAAAATTGTATTTCTGATTGACTTGTTGGGGATGAAGTTGTATTTAAATGGCCTCATAAATTATTCATATTGTTCACATTTGTCATTTTGCATGTTTTGGACACCATTTCTTTTACAATTTAAATTACAGCAGTATTCTTTATTGGCATGTTTTGAGTATCACTGATTGCCTGTAATTTATTTTTGCTTTATTCGTTTACTGAAACTGTTAGTGTACTCTCTTAAATGTTATGTTCAAAGCATACTTTGTACAGTTCCAAATGATGAGTAAAATCATACTTCCTTATTAAATATCTGTTGAAGTGAATATTTAAGACAGAAATCCCATAAATGAACTGCAATGTTGAGGTAATAATTTGTGTTCCTTTAGGTGCTTTTATAAACCGTTGTAACTGGCAGTCAGGTAAAATGCTTTAAAACCTGATATGTATTACGCACTTTGTGGCATTTTTCAAATTTTTAACATTGTTGTGAAGAATTCCACTGGTACACAAAACATCCATGACAGTTTTTTTGTTAAAATACACGTTATTCAGTATGGTCATAATTGGACTGTGTATGTAAATTATTCAAAGTGCTGTATATTATTTTGTATCTTGTATTTACAAAACACAAAGTTGGTTGTCTGCATATGTTTATGTGTGTGAGAGAGAAAGAGAGAGAGAGATTATGTAACTGCAATAACAGAAGAAAATTATTTTTAATATGCTTTTGTGCCAAGGTGTTAAACAGCCTGTAATCAAATTATGGCTTTTATTTTGGGTGTAAAAATGTCGCAGAATTACTTTATAATCCAAAGTCTTTGTTGTGTATTTGTAGCCTAGGCATTCATCTGTGATGGTGTAAGGGTACTGAATGTCAGTATGCAGTGTATGGGTTACCAATTTCTGCAGAGTAGAAACACAGCCTCTTATTTGTACCTCGGCAGAATAGGCAGGGTATGTAATGTATTCACATGCATTATGCATGGGTTAACAGGATGAGCACAAAGTGACTTTTAGAATGTAAAAATGTAATGTCATTATTTGTAACCAGTTACATACATTACTGTAATACAGAGTATGTTCCAAAAGTTACTTTACCAAAAAGTGATGCATAAAGAACTGAATTTAAGGGTATTGTATCGCAGCATTTGTTTGGAATACAGTACCACGCTGCAGAATTGAATGAACATGGAAGGGAAGCATTGGGAAACACTTTGTGTGAGGTTGAAACTGGTTTTAACTCAGACCGAGGGGGGGGGGG
>Ga0209755_10009529_pt1 | contig 10263 bp, 11 predicted proteins | sample TergutCo191P1_FD_187301 | JGI IMG/M metagenome (GOLD analysis project Ga0209755, IMG submission 187301) | Cornitermes sp. P1 segment gut microbial communities from Petit-Saut dam, French Guiana - Co191P1 (SPAdes) (version 2) | ecosystem: Host-associated > Arthropoda: Insects > Digestive system...
CCCCCCCCCCCCCAAAAAAAAAAAGATGACATGATATAAAAATGTCGCAAATCAGCGCTGAATCTGTTTTAAAGATGTAATCTGTTGACCAAAGATATCGACATATTTGCTGACAAAGTCAGGAGCCGAAACACATCTAGCAGAGGGAGAATTTTGTACGTAGCGGTAAACAAGGAGTTTCTAAAATTACGAGGAAGAACTCGAGTGACAGTAATATCCAAAGACGCGGGCAACATTTTACACACAAATAAACGGAAATAAACTATATTGCGTCAAGAGAGAGTCTTCTGTTCTGCTTTAGAAATTTAAGAAAATCCTTGTAACACAGTTGTATTACTATTGATGACAACAACAACAACAACAACAACATCACGAACGTACATAACGTCAGTCAGCATCATGGATAGGCCACGGGCTGCATAATCCACGAATCGTGTGTCGATTGTCGGCAGTGGCAAGAGACCATATGTGGGGGGGGCCCACCCAGCGTCTAGCTAAATGGGTACTGAGGACTGTCCTTGGGGATAAAGCAGCCGGGCCATGAAGCTTATAACCTAACTCCGTATGGCGCAGAATTTAAGAATAAGTCCCCTTACATTCCGCTTCTTGGCGTGCACGGGAACAACTTCACTTGTACAATAACAATTACAGCAATAACATTAACAATCATCATAACATCAATAGGACTAAATAATGATGATGATGATGATAATAACAACAACAACAACAACAACAATGTAATTACAATAATGACAACAGCAGTAGCAACATTTTTGGTGGTGGTGTGGTGGCAACAATAAATGCAAAGTTTGTTGGACATCTTCATGGGATGTCAGTATTGCATACCTTGATTCTTACAGGCACTCTAGCCCCTGTGCCTAAATACTGCACCATGAAGGTGTATGGGGGCTGTAGAGGTACAAATGGATGCATTCCTAACCTCGGCAGTAGATGTAGTTGAGAGGCTGTCTGCACTCTGCACCTGCTTGACTGTCAGGAAAGAAATTAATTGGGACTTATAGCCATTCTGGCCACGTAAGATACCGAAAAAAATAACCGCCCAGCTGGGAACTGATCTCCAGTCCTCCAGTCTTTTTACTACTACTGGTACTACTCTTCTCCTCCTTCTACTACTACTACTACTACTACTACTTCTACTACTACTACTACTACTACTACTACTACTACTACTACTACTACTACTACAGGACAGCTCAGTCATTATAGTGACTAAGGCACAGAATGGACAGCTGAGTAACTTGTTTTCAATCCCTGACAGGGGTAAGAAATTTTTCTCCCCTTTGAAGCATCCAGACTGGCTCTGGGGCCGGCCCCTGTTTGATGGGTACTGGGGACTTATTTCTGGCTAGGATAAGAGACTGGCCATTCACTTTATGCCTTCATGACATGATGCTTAATCTGGCACAGGGACAACTTTACTACTACTACTACAGTAGACATTTGATTTTGTAAATGTTTATTTAATGTGTCTAACATACCTGAGACACAAGAAAGCACTGATATGGATATGAACATTGATAACTCTATGAAAAATGTCTTATTCTGCAGGGTGTGAATAATGAAGCCGCATATGATTTCTTCACACGAGTACATGAAGATGGCGATGACAGAGAGCTTGAAGATCAGACACACTCATCACTGGCTAGTCCTGCTTTCCAGGGTGGTGAGTCCAATTTCTGTTCATTTCAGCTCATTATTGTTGGTCCTTTATGCCTATAACCATAAATGAACAACAGAGAGTCACATTAACTGTCTTAGATCTGTTTCTTCAAGGCATCTTGTGATCACTTTTCCAACATTGTACATAAATATAAGGCTGACAGTTGCCATTATACCTTTATGTATGCAGTAGTCACAGCAGACAGTAGTTATGAACAGGAGCCCAAGTAACATCAATAAACAACTGTGGAATTTATGCTTGAGTTGGTACTGCGATGTGTATGTGTGCCAAAGAAACTGAAAAGCACATATCTAGGCTGCTGCACCACATCATGTATATTATTATTCTGGCACGTGTGTGTACTGTGTTACACAGATATAAATGCATTTGACTTTTCAGAACTTTGAAATTATTGAGGTTAAGTGTTTTTGACGAAATTTGGTTTTATAGACAAACAACACTGGATGCGCACAGAAATTTTTTTCCACTAGAACACTTGCTGCATGTTCAGTAATGTTATTTATATCTGTACCAGTTTCCTGTTGAAGTTTCAATTGGCTTCAAGATTGAAATAAACGATGTTACAGAAAGTGTAGAAACTGAAGGTGGTGAAGAGCAAGTGAAGTTGATAACAGCTGATTACTTGGGTCTACATGATGAATGGGAACTTGTTGAGATGGTGACTCCTGTGTGTTTGAGGGGTGAACAAGTGACTCATGAACAGGAGCTGTACTTTTATCCCAGCATGATCCCAGGTGAGCCCCTTTTGATGTTAAGTTGACTTGTTTGACATTCATAGGACCGTGCATCGTGATATATTCTTATAGTAAAAGCCAATGAGATGCATTATTTCTCAAATTTATTTTGGTAAAGAACTACATATTTCGGGCAGATGTACTGTCCATCATCAGGAGTCTCAACAGTGTATACACAGCAATAGGTATTTGTCATGATAGATCTGTCCTAAACATGTAGAGAGGTCTTCAACAAAATAAATTTAAGAAATAATATATCTCATTGGCTTTTATTATAAGATTTGACTTGAGTTTGTGTACCATTATAGGTATTACATAGTAAATTTTATGAAGTGTGCTTAGACACTAATAATATTAGCACTGTGATAAAACTGAATTTCCTAACAATAATAGTTCAATAAATATGTGTACAATAATTTTATTTCAAAATCTGCAGTATATGAAGAATTACAGGTCTGTATACTGCACTGAGGGCAGCATTGAGTGATTGAAGTGTGTAGGGGGGATGAAAGTATGGATCCATATGTTCTCAGACAGGATAGTCAATTACAGTAAACTGTGCACTTCATGCCCTGACTACTTTATTCCCACAGAAACAGTTCCTGGTACCCTTGGCATGAGAGTTTATGCTGGCCACAGAGAGCCACAGTGGAAACAGTGGTAAAAGAGAACATTTGTTTCCGTTATGCTAAATGAAAGGGGTCAGATTCCCAATCTTCTGTTTACTTGGGTGTCCATACCATAAAGTTGACTGCTTTGTCCACATTACACCAAAATTAATACTGCATGTTGCTGTGTCTCCATTTCCCAGAATGTCTTTATTTTATGGTGTGTATCTTTGCACCTCAAAACATTCCTTCCTCATGCCTTTTCCTTTTAGGGCCATCACTGCCTTATTTGCAGCCCAAGCTTCCTGTTCTGCCTTTTCTACATCTGCTCCTTTTTTTTTCCCTATAATATTTATCTTCTATGGTGAAGATGAAGGTAGCAGGTTGTTCCAAAATGATGGTACATATTTGACCAAACTACATAGTGTTGCATCCCTCAGAACTGTAATCTTCACACAGAAACTTAATTATTTGCTAGGATTTTGAGATTTAAAGTTATTTTATCTGTACAGTGCCAATGGAAGACAAAGTGAAACCTGGCCATGAAGTCCGTTATCCAGAAGAGGAGGGTCTATTTGTGGGCAGACGTCTTATGGTCAGCAACTGCAGCAAGAACAAGTTAGAGCAACGTTTGCTGGCTAGTGGAGATAGGTTAGCTTCACATAAACATGTGTGTAGTGCAGTAGGGAAGGATGAGAATGTAGTGGATGTACCACATTAGTATGGGTTTGGAAAGGACTGAAGTGCTAGGGTTGAAACTTTTGAGAATGTGGAAGGTTAGGATCTTTCACTTTATGCCTAGCATTAGAAGATAAAGCCAACTGCAGATGGGAATAAAAATCTGTGGGAGGAACTTGTGACATCTGCTTTCCTCCAAATACCATATGATTAGCAAGACCTAAAAACTGATTTTGCTACTTAATGGTACTTTTCTACACTTACTTTGCACTAGAACATATTCTAAGTATATCAGTTTTGTGGTCTGAGGTTCCCACAGTGGTGACAGTGTGCATTACTGTCTGGTGTGCACCTAACTTCCTGTAAAACTTGCGTACTTGTCCACCAGACTATGTGGTACCTATCTACCACATTACATGATGCAACACTCCAGGACACTGTACATTTATCAGACATAACCTTGGGTATTGTAATTACAAAATATTTTTTTAAAATTTATATACAGACTAACAACTAATACCAAATTATAAAAGCCTTTTAAATGTAGGTTGAAATGATTGTGGACTTCATAACTAACTTGCCTTCTGTCTTGTAATAGAATAGAAAGAATTAACATTGATAATTCTAAAGTTCAATCTTAAAGGTACTTGCCATTCTCTTCTTTGTTTTCAAAATTGCTGTTTATCAAGAAATACTACCACCAAAATTCTACAGCAGTGTTTCTCTGCATTCTGCACTAGTTACTCACATTTCCCTAGCTATGCTAGGTGACCTGCACACCTCAATATCAATGTTAAAATTTGCCCATTTATTTTATTCATTTTAGTTCCAATAATTTATGTTCCCACTGTCAGTAAGAGACCATTCAGTTTTATAAATGTGTCATGGCCCTAGATCATGCTTCTGGCAGTAAAATACTCAGTTGTGCCTCTAAAGTATTCTATTAGTTGAAATGTTGGGCTGTTTCAGGAAGTGGTTTGGTGATGATGGTGAAATGATATCACAACCAGACCCACACAGGACAATTCCTATCCGTCCTCCTGTATTCGATGGTGTAAACCCCATACTGAAAGTTGAATATAAACAGGTAAATATTTGTGTGTGTGTTTATACATATATACAAATGTAAATACATGGAGTAGAAGTATGTATATCAATTACCATACTTGTGGGGAAAAACCAGGCTTGGGAGTGCAGGCATGATGTAACAGCCATGCTGTGTTTGTTCTGTCATGGCTTATGGATTTCAAATTTATGCTTTCAGGCAGTGTAATATCAGGATAAAATTGTCCCTATGCACGCCATGAAGGCGTACTGGTGAATGGGAGGTATTTGCATTCATTCTTTAACTAGGCTCTTGGAAGAGGTAAGTGGCCAGCTTCATGCCATGGCTGCTTTAACCCCGGGGAAAGATTGCTTACCATCCATTGAATAGGTGGTAGGGTGGGCCCCACAACTGATCTGTATGTCTTGGAGAGAAGAAAATCTCTTGACCCTACCAGAAATTGAACGTTCATTTTCCTGTCATCCAGCCCAAAGCCTAGTCTCTACCAACTACGTTATTCTGGTTGTAAATCAAAGCAATGTGAAATTCTAATACTTAAAATATGTCTTTCCAAACTCACATTATGAGTTTCTCAGTGTCTTAGCAACAGATGTGCAATTGATCATATGTGATTGTAGTAAGAGATGTATTTTATGTTTATGGTTCCATACATCACTATCTATATTAATAATTGTCCGAGATGCAACACAAAGCAGTCTATTTATTATTCTGGAAGTTCACTCTACATGTTTCGGGTGTCAACCACACCTGTTATCAGGAGTACACAAAACTGTAACTACAGCCTCTAGTACTTGTCATATTTTTTGTGCAGCTACCTCCCTCCAATGTGACCAAGCTAGCGTGGCCACTCTGGAGGGAGGTGTAGAGTGAACTTGCAGAATAATAAATAGACTGCTTTGTTTTGCATCTCGCTGGACAATAATAGATGTATGTTTATAGTGACATAGCATTTACCCTGAGCAGACATCAATTGTTTCTAGTAAGTAGAGATTAACTTATTCAGCACACTGACAGGTTATACTTAATGTGATTTCAGGCAACTATCAGAGACTTGGAGAACAAATACATAGTTCAGCCTGGAGACACTGGTGTGGAGGATCACTACATGCTGGAAGTGGAAATCTGCTCTGTGTCATTCAGCCACCACCCACTGTTCAGTCGAGAGCACATTTTGGCACAGCGTGTCACTGAACTGTATAACAAGTACAATCAACGCATAGTGCTGGGACGGGAGCAGAGGCTGGCAGGTCGGCTTGAAGCTCTCCGTAGAGCTCGAGACAGCTTGAAGAAGGCCCTGAAACATACGCCTGATGCCAGCCAGCAGCAGTTGGACAGACTGCATAGGTCAGAGGGATGTTTCTGTTGTTGTAAAATTTGAATATTGCATCTGAGCAATTGATGCTCCTTCATAATTGGGAGGGCTCAGTTGACATAAATTTAAGCCCAGAGATCAACTGCTCTAACTGAAGCTTTTGTTGTTTTTCATAGTCCATCCAAGAAAATGCTTGGATACTGCCTTAAAGTGGCATAAATTTTTAAGCACATGAACAAAACAATTGCAAAAAGTGGCTATTAACTTTGTCATGTCTGCCTCCATCTGCCTGCATGTATCGGAGTGTCTGCACAGGACAGATAATTCACATTTGTGTGTTTGGTTTGTTTCACTAATGAAACCAGAGAATGATTTGTGTTTGGGATCAGCAGACGGTTTGTTTGTGCGATGTCACAGGTATGTTGCTGAGGTCCGTGAGACACGCCAATTGCGGCAGGCAGAAGGTTACAGTGACCGCCAGCTGCTGAGCAACCTACTGATTGCCTGGCGTGACCTCAAGAAGCTGAGAGAACTGCAGGGTTACACATCCACACCACTTCGATTACAGATTCACAAGGAGGATAATGAGGATCCGGCTGCAGACATTGTGGCATGGGAAGAGGAAATTCACAAGGAGGTAGATGAACTTGAAGAAGAGTACCAGGAAGAATACAATGAACAACTGGAAGAATATTCAAAGAAGCTGGATCTGTGGAAGAAAAGAAGAAAGGCACTGGTATGGCTCCACACAACATGCAATGTCTTCCTGTAGTGTTGCACATGAGGCTTCTGTGACTTATATGTGAACTGGTCTAAGAACTGACATAACTTATATATCTCCCACCCCATCCCCCCCAACTCCCCCTGTACTCTTCCTCAACAACAACAACAATAACAACAGCAGCAACTACCTACCAGGAGAACACAAAACGAGGAACTGCAAAAAACAGTGCACATTCAACGGAAAGTGCTAATGTAAAAATACAAAACATATTTCATGGGCAAACTAACATTACATGTAGCACTAATTGTAAATACAAAACAGCTGCAACACTATATACCCTAGAAACATGGATTGTTTTAGGTATGTAATTGTAAATACACTGCAATAAGGATAACAAGGATGATGATAATGACGATGATGACAACAAAAACAACAACAACAACATTAATAATATTGGTGGTGCTGCTGCTGCTGCTGATGATGTTGATCATCTTCATGTTGATGATGTTCATCTTCACCTATGAAATAATCACTGTCTTCATCAACTTTCTAGTCTGGATCCTCTTCATCTCTTCCTACTTTTCCTGTAGTTAGTCTGATAATCTCCTTACTGGTTGTGTAACACTTATGTTTTCAGTGAGCTGGTCCTACCAGTCTTGTTTAGCTACTATCCAATCAGCAGAAACTCTTCAGGCAGTTTTACAGCGATGATTCAAGAATTTTGTGTCATTAGTACAAAGTACATTGAAACTGAAATAGGAAAAGTTCACATTTCTAGCACTGATTTCCAAATAACTCCTCTAATAATGCACATTTTGACTTTATGGCCCTTGAGGAACATATTGAAACCAGTTTCATTAAATATCCATGCCAAGAACATGAGAAGTTCCTGAAGACAGCTTTACCTAGAGGTAACCAGGCATTAGAACAAGTTGAGAATGCAATAGTGCCTAAAGCAAAAGTGTTTTTTGACTGCTTCATAAAAATATATTTTTTTGGTAATCACTGCAACCTAATTCATGTTTCTCCAAATATGTGTGTGTGTGTGGCTTGGTAAACCGGCACAGAGTAACATAATTTTAGCTTTCAAATACATGAAGTTTAATTGTGTGTGTTTTGGTATAAAAGTACCATTTTCATACATTCTTCACATTGCTGTAGACTTGGTTTTGAAATTCCAGTAGAAAGTATGGTCATCTAAGAGCAGCTGAAGTCTCTCCTAAAATGAGAATGATTTATACTGTCAAATTTCAGCGTGAAGCTAAAAAGAGACGCCAAAAAGAAGCAGAACAGCGGATAGAAAGAGAGTCTGATGAAGAAGGAGAACAGATGATGCTAGAACCACCTGGGCAAGAACCCCAACCACCTGCTAAAGTGGACATGGGGGTAGTGAGATCAGAGGTGATGGAGCGATTATTGAAGTCTCTGCGTCCACCAGGAGAACCCAAAGTAAATGTGCAGCTGATGACCAGTGGACCAGTTGATCAGAATCCAGCCTGTCCCAAGCAAGTGAAATGGCTACTAGATGAAATTTCTAAGTTATCAGCAATTTGAAAGTTGAAATAACACAGGTGTTCTGACTATTGAGACTGAGTTATTATGTATTCTTTGCACAAATATCATGAAATGAACATGCAGTCAAGATGTTCTTTTTATTTGTCATCATGTCAAGTTTAATATATTCATGCTTTATTATCAAAATCATGAAATTTTGTGTTTGAGGTTTACACTGAAACATGCTCAGTGAAACTGATTTTAATCTGTACTTGTCAGCTGTAACTGCTACATCACATGAAGCTCAAGTACATGATAAAACTTCATTAAGATCACTAACCTGTAAATGAAATATCTGCCACATGTATAAAACATTTGTTTGCAGGTTACCTTAGCAATGAATTTTCAAGCACTGACATATAAAACCTTTTCATTTAATTGTATGAAAGTCCTTGTACGTGAGAATGAGTTAACCTTCTTGTATCCCCTGTCATTGTCTGTCCTCTAAGAGGTCATTTTATGGGTCATTTCTCCACCAAAATTCTCTGTCTTTCTGGTCTCCCCCTTATTAATTTCACTATATTTTACTATCTGTGGGCCAGGTAGCTCAGTCAGTATATCAACTGACTATGGGCTGGACGATCTGGGGTCGAATCCTGGGGGGGGGACGAAATTTTCCGCCCATCTAGGCCAGCCCTGGGGCACAACCAGCATCCTGTAAAATTGTAAAATGGGTACTGGGTCTTTCCTGGGGGTAAAGTGCGGCTTGTCCGTGCTGCTGACCACTCACCCTCTTCTAGTGCCGCGGTCATGGAAGAATAGAGCTATACCTGTACCCACCCTCTGAGGCACACTGGGCCTGTAACGGGGTCACTAGCAATACTAGATGACCTGTATAAAATTTATAAATCACAAAAGTTTTCTTGTTTTACTCCTTAAAGTGGCACAGCTCCAGATAAATATTTGTGTAGGTAGTTTAATTTTCTTATTAAACTACTCAGACAAATATTTATCTGGAGCTATAAATTTGTTCACTGGAATTTTTTGCACTCATGTACCATTTTCAAGTATAATATTGTGATTGCATGTGGCACTTGTGCTTCAGCACACAACTGAAGTGACCCTGTTGTGACTCTTCATCCATACCATTAAAGATTACGTAACTGTGTTCTTGCAGTGAGCAGCAGCGCCGAGCAGCTGTCAGAAGATGTGAGGTTTATGTGAAGATCTTCTACAACCAGAAGGAAGTGTGCAGTTCACGCCCACAGCCTCTGGGTCCAAGATTTATTGTTTCAATTGGTCAGCTTTTCCCAATCCGCATCTTGCAGTGGCCCGAGAGTCTCAAGGTGGAAGTACATGAAGAGGGTGGTACATTTGTTCACCATCTGGTTGCAGAGATATACATCCCATTTCCCAGCAGGTACGACCCTCACTTCTCATTTTTGGAAATGTTAATGCTGTTTCTAGGAAGTGCACAAAATGTTGAGGAAATCTTGTCTACTTGTCAATTTGGCCACATGTTTCTTCTCTGTAACTACTGAATACACTTTGTTAACATTTTGTATTGTGTGTACATCAGTTGTCTTCTGCAAATTAATTTTACTTGGTATGAGTTTAGTGTATGGGCCAGGATAGCTCAGTCAGTATAGCAACTTGCTACAGATTGGACGGTCCGGGGATCGAATTCCGGTGGGGATGAGATTTTCCGTACCCGTCCAGACCGGCTCTGGGGCCCACCCAGCCTCCTATACGATGGGTACCGAGTCTCTTTCCTGGGGGTAAAGCGACCAGGCCGTGGTGTTGACCACCCACCCCATCTAGCGCTGAGGTTAAAGAAAGAGTAGAGCTATACCTCTATTCCCCCTCTGGGCCTTCATGCCCTGTTCTAAGGTGAACTTTACTTTTACCTTTACCTTTTATTAGTTTAGTGTAACCCACACTTTGC
>Ga0209755_10009530_pt1 | contig 10263 bp, 8 predicted proteins | sample TergutCo191P1_FD_187301 | JGI IMG/M metagenome (GOLD analysis project Ga0209755, IMG submission 187301) | Cornitermes sp. P1 segment gut microbial communities from Petit-Saut dam, French Guiana - Co191P1 (SPAdes) (version 2) | ecosystem: Host-associated > Arthropoda: Insects > Digestive system >...
TGAATCTGGGCGGTGTGCTGAATTGCTGCCACGCCGCAATCCCGCACATGCTGACGGCAGGCGGTGGGCATATCGTCAACATTTCGTCTATTTGGGGGCAGGTGGGTGCGAGTTGCGAAGCTGTTTACAGCATGACCAAAGGCGGCGTTGATGCCTTTACGCGCGCGCTTGCAAAGGAACTTGGGCCGTCAAATATCCGCGTTAACGCCATCGCCTGCGGAATGTTTGACACAGGGATGAACAGTACACTTGATGTTGAAGAGCTGGCAGAATTTGTAAGCAAAATCCCGCTTGGGCGGCAAGGCAGACCTGACGAGGCTGCTCATGCTGTGGAATTTTTGCTGAATGCAGATTATGTCACAGGGCAGGTGCTGCGGGTGGATGGCGGGTTTTTGTAGAAAAGCAGACAGAATTGTTGTCAACACGTCTGTTGTGTGGTATACTAGCATCAAAACCCCAATGGAGGACATAATGTCAAAAACTAACAAACCCCTTGTGCTTATCGTAATGGACGGCATCGGCCTTGCTCCCGCGACCCCCGGCAACGCTGTGGCCGCCGCTGACACGCCCTATTTGGACAAATTGTTTGCAGACCACCCTTGGATATCAATCAAGGCACACGGCACCGCTGTTGGTCTGCCTGAAGATAGCGACATGGGCAATTCCGAGGTGGGCCACAATGCCTTGGGTTGCGGACAGATTTACGCGCAGGGCGCAAAACTGGTTAACGAGAGTATTTCGTCGGGCGGCATGTTTCGCTCTGCAACGTGGACACAGCTTGCGGGCAATGTCAAGTCGTACAAGTCAACCCTGCATTTCATCGGGCTTTTAAGCGACGGCAACGTCCACTCCAACATCGACCACTTGCTGGCTATGATAACGCAGGCCAAAGCAGACGGTCTGCCCACTGTGCGTGTTCACATCCTGCTGGATGGGCGTGATGTGCCTGCCCAATCCGCTTTGCAATATGTGGACAAGCTGGAAGCAGAGCTTGCGCGCCTTTCTGACAGCGCGTTCTGCGCCAAAATTGCGTCAGGCGGCGGCAGGCAGACCATCACCATGGACAGATACGGCGCGAATTGGCCGATGGTTAAGGCGGGCTGGGACACGCATGTTCACGGCGAGGCGGCGCATTTTGCGACTGCCACCGATGCAGTTAATGCCGCGCGCACTCAAAATCCCGCTATAATCGACCAAGACCTGCCCGCTTTTGTGATTGCAAAAGACGGCTGTCCTGTGGGCAAAATTGTGGACAACGATGCTGTTGTGCTGTTCAATTTCCGTGGCGACAGGGCAATTGAGCTGTCCATGGCATTTGACTTGGGCTCTGACTTTGATAAATTTGACAGGGGCGTTGTGCCGTCGGTGTTTTACGCAGGAATGTTGCAATATGACGGGGATTTGCAGTTGCCGCGCAATTTCCTTGTGTCGCCGCCTGACATCAAGCATACGCTGACAGAACAGTTGATTTCAGCGGGCATCACACAATATGCTGTGTCAGAAACGCAAAAATTCGGCCATGTCACCTATTTTTGGAACGGCAACAAATCTGAAAAATTTTCCGAGAGCCTTGAAACTTGGCAAGAGATTCCATCAGACGTTGTGCCTTTTGAGGAGAGACCATGGATGAAGGCCGCCGAAACCACCGATGCTGTCATCGCCGCCATTAAAAGCGGCAAATACAGCTTTATCCGCGCAAATTTCCCCGCAGGTGACATGGTTGGTCACACAGGAAACATGCAGGCCGCTACGATTGCCGTCGCGTCTGTGGATTTGTGCCTTGGCCGCCTGATGGCCGCCGCTGATGAATTTGGCGCAACCCTTGTTATCACAGCAGACCACGGCAATGCTGACGAAATGTTTGAAGAAACAAAAAAAGGCAAGCAGCCAAAAACCGCACACACGCTGAATCCTGTGCCGTTTATAATCTACGACAATGCGCAGAAATTCACTCTAAAAGACGGGCATGACGGGCAATATGGGCTTGCCAATGTGGCGGCGACTGTGGCGGCGATGCTTGGTGTTGCGGCGCATGGGGCTTGGGAGGAGTCGATGATTTAATGAATATAAATGCAAGGCAATACGAATAAATTCATTGACAACGCACATGATATGCACTATAATGTGAATATATCTTTCGGAAGGTGGGAATATCATGGCACAAACCAATCTGACAATACGAGTAGACGAGGATATTAAGCGCGAAGCTGAGTTGTTGTTTGGGAAAATCGGCCTAACGATGTCGGCGGCTATTAATGTTTTCTTTCGGCAGGCTGTGCGTGAACAGTCAATTCCATTTGAATTAAAGCCTTATGACGATTATTTTTCCGGTCAGCGGTTGCAACGAATACTCAGTTCTAAAGCGCAACTGGAAAGAGGCGAAGTGGTAATGAAAACATTTGCCGAATTGGAGGCTATGGAAAATGAGTGATAAGCTCAGTTTTTCTGTTGATAGCTGGAATGACTACTACACCATCCCGCTTAAAATCTTGGATTAGCGTCGTGCTAAAACATGCCGCCGGCATGTTTTGCAAAACGGCCCCTTTTGGCCGTTTCGCCGCACTCGCTAATCCAAGTATTAAGCAGGGATGCTGTACTACACATCATGGCAGACCAAGGACAAACGTGCGTACAAGAAAATCAACGCACTAATTGCTGATATTATCAGAAACGGTCATAACGGAATTGGGCATCCCGAGCCGCTGAAAGGTGATTTAACAGGATATTGGAGCCGTGAGACGGACAAGAAAAATCGGCTTGTGTATCGGATTTTTGATGACGACAAAATCGAAATTATTCACTGCGGCGGTCATTATGATGACAAGTAGTCAAAATCACGAATGCTGACTCCGCCCCCGCTTGTTCTCCCGCTTGTTTTCATACATGCGCTCGTCAGCTATTTCAAGAATTTCGCTGGCCGACATGCTGTTTTGCACGTCAACAGCCACAATGCCATAGCTGGCGGCGTATGTGTATTTTTTGCCTGACAAATAAGGGTGTGTGCTAATTTTGTGCAAAAACCGCTGGACATGCGCCGTTGCCGCATCATAGCCCGCCCCGGGAATCAGCAACATAAATTCATCGCCGCCAACGCGGCTGATGACAGAGCCTGCGGGCATAAAATCAAAGGCGCGTGAAACATTGATGATAAAAGTATCACCTTCGCTGTGACCAAAAATGTCGTTGATGTATTTGAGATTGTCCAAGTCAAAGAAAACCAGAGAAAACGCGGCTTTATCGCTTATCCACCGCTCTAATGTACTCATGCCGTGATAGCGGTTGAAAACACCTGTCAGCGGGTCGTGATAGGCGTGGTCTTCCAGCGTTTTGAGGCGGATTTTTTCTTGGCTGATGTCGCTGATAATCAATGCCTTAACGCGCCTGTTTTTCACCGAAAGCACGTGGCAGTTGACAATCAAATAGCGCACATTGTCGTTGACGTCATGCTCCAGCGTGATTTCAACAGTATAATGCTCTGTGCGGCTGTCGTTTGTAGGATGCAAAGCCAGCGCATCCAGCACCTGCTTCAAATAGTCGCCGTCAGCCGCAATTTCTGCGTCAGCCGAGGCATTTGACATCAAAATCTCGTAATTATCGGCGTCCACAACAAAAATCTGCTGGTCGATATATTGGGTGATGTTGGTTAGCAACTGGTTTGCAAGCTCAAGGCTTCTGGCGTTTTGCTCGCTTTGCTCTACTTCAAATTCCAGTTTTTGCTCACGCTCTGACAACTGCGCTATCATTGTGTTAAACGCATTGGCAAATTCTCCCATGAAGTCCACGTGCTGGCCATAATCGCCTTTTGCCACCTGCTGGGACTGCCACGTCAAATGCCTGAGACTGGCGTGAAGTGACTTCAAGGGGCCTGCCAGCATGTTCTGCGGCGGCGGCGTGGTTGTATCAAGGTTGCCCTTGGACAGACTTTTGGCAAATTCGTTGCATTCCTCAAAACATTGGGCAAGAAAAACCAGGCCTTGCCCCAGCTTGACAAAAGATTCATCAAGCTGGTTCAAGTCCAGTTTCGCCTTATGGGGCGTGTAAATCACATCACGCAGATATTCAAACAAAATTTCGGCTGTGTTATTCATTTTGCACCCTAAGTTGAAGGATTACTACTCAACAACTGCTTCAAATCTGCACACACGGTCGCCTGTTGACCAGCAGTCAATTTCAGTAACTACATAATTTTTGCCTGTGTAGACGAACAATACGCCTGCTAAAAAGCCTTCGTCATAAGAGCAAACAGTTTCGCCTGTAATGGGCAGACCGCTGCAATCCAGGTCTTCTTCAATGACGATAATCATTTTGCCTGTGTCAGAATCTAAATCTTCAACACGCATTTTTCCAACTTTCAGGATTTTAAGTTGCTCTTGCAGATGTGATAAAAAGGCGTTTAAGTCCAAAGACAAGTCTAAGACATTTTTGGAAAACTCGCTTCCTGCCAGATACCCTGCGCGGCGGAAATAATTGTTTGCCTCAGCCTTGCCAAAATCTTTGCTCATCACATCAAAAAGTGTAAACTGCATCAGGCGATACAGCACGACAGGCATTTCTTGCCCAAGGTCGCCGCGGCCCAGCTGGATGTCACCAAGCAGCGACCATGTGAAATCTCTGCTATTGTTGTTGTCAAAAAAGATGCTCATTGTTTACTTGACCTCCTGTAATTCGTAGTAGAATTGCAAATTGCGTTGGATTTTTACTTATTATAAACCTTAAAACACTACTTGTCAACATCTTTAGACCATTTTTTGCGTAAATGTTAAACAAACGAGGAGCGAATGCATGATGAAGACAAACGAACGTGAAGTGCCAATATTTAACATTCAAAGGTATTCGACACATGACGGACCGGGCATCAGAACGACTGTGTTTTTTGCGGGCTGTCCGTTGCGCTGTGCGTGGTGTCACAATCCCGAGGGGCTGATGGCTGACAGCGCGGATGCAAAGCTGTATACTGTGCCGCAGTTGATGGCAGTCATTCGCCGCGACAGGCGGTTTTATGACGAAACAGGCGGCGGCGTGACGTTTTCCGGCGGCGAGTGCATGTTGCATGTCGATTTTCTTGTCAAACTTGCGGCGGCGTGCAAAAAAGAGGGCATTTCTGTGGCAATAGACACCTGCGGCCACACAAATTGGCAGGATTTTGAGCGGATTTTGCCCCTTGCAGACTTGTTTTTGTACGATGTGAAGCTGACAGACCCTGCGGCGCATGAAAAACACACGGGTGTTGACAACAAACTTATTTTGGAAAATTTGGATAAACTAAGCAACGCGCGCGCGCGGATTTGGCTGCGTTTTCCGATTATTGGCGGTGTTAACATGGACGATGCGCACATTGACGCGCTGGCGGACATTTGTAGCAAAATTAAGCACGAGAGTGTGCATTTGCTGCCGTATCACCCGCTGGCAGACGGCAAACGCGCGAAAATGGGGCTGGAGTCTGATGGCGGCGGGTTTTATCGCCCTGCTGAAGAAGAATTGGCTGGTATTAAACACGTATTAAAAACTCAACGCCCCCAGCAATAGCACAACAATTCTGTCAAAAACCATTGCCGCAATGCCGAAAATAATCGCAAAAATCAGCCCGATTTGCAGCGCGCCTTCGGATTGCGCCAATTTCATGCCGGCAATGGGTGAATATGCCGTAACCAGCATCATGCCATCTAAGGGAAAAATTGGCAACAGGTTAAAAAATGCAAAGCTGATGTTGAAAACAGCGGCTTGGCGCAGGATTTCCAGGATTATAAATAATTGATTCAAATTTGTATTAGGTTGGCCAACAAAGTGCAGAATAATAAGTCCGTGGGCAATTGCAATTGCCGCGCCAACGAGGACGTTGACGAAAAACGGCATCAGCACAATGATGGTGACAGCCTTTTTGCGTATTGCAGGCGCAAATACCTTGATACGCACAGGATTTGCCCAGCCATAGCCAAAAAGCAGCATAAAAATCGTCCCCAGCGGGTCCATATGCCTAAAAGGGTTGGGAAACAGCCGCCTTTGCTCCTTAATGGCCTTGTCACCAAGCTGATATGCCGTAAGGCTTTTGACGTATTCGTGGATGGTCACGGCGATTATCACGCCGGGAATGGAGAACAGCAAGCCGCGTATGTCCAGAGAAATCACCGCCATTATTTTGTATGGCTGAATATTATCATAAATTTGCTTGGTTGTAAAGAGATTTTCGCAACGCGTGCGCTATTTGTGATATAGATTATTAGACGTACAAACAAACAAAAATATTTATCAAACCAGCTTGCTTTTCGACAAATCTTGTGCTATAATCATAAATATCGTGGCGTCAAAGCCCATCAACCTGCACACAAGCTGTGTTTAACCAAATCAAATATTTAGGAGGAGTAGCAATGAAGTGGTTTAACAATTTGAAAATTAGGTCAAAGCTAATTTTGGGCTTTGGTGCAGTCATCATTATGACTGCCGTTCTTGTAATCATTGCCGTGACGCAGCTTTACTATGTTAACTCGGAATACGAATCGATTTTAGATGGTGCTGTGGTACGCCGCGGTGCTGCTAATGCCGTTCAATCCAATGTGCGCGGCTATCGCCGCGTCATTACGAGTTCTGTTATGGTTGCTCCATTGGATTATGCCGAACGTATTGAAGAACTTAATTTCTTGCTTGGTGAGGCTGAAGACATGCGCGATGAAATCTGGACTCAATTGGATTTATTTGACTACAGCACTCGTAATCAACCAGGTCAAACGGAGCAATGGCGCGCAGTGCGCTTTGCAAACAGCAATGACGCGCGAAGGCTGTTTGATGCGTACCGCGAGGTGTTTATGGAAGTGCAGGCCTATGCCCGCGCCGGAGACCATATGGGTGCATACAATGCCACGGTGAGAGGCCGCGATATTGTAAACGAGCTTATTGCCTTAACAGACGATATGGTGAATATTGCCAACGCAAGTATGTACGAAGATTCCGAAAGAATATCCTCTGATGTTGATAATGCCATTCTTATGTTTATCCTCATTGCTGTCGGCATCGTGATTGTCGCTATTGTTGTGGCGTTGGTTATCGCGCGTGTTATCTCCAAGCCTGTACAGAATTTGGTTAAACTTACAGGAGATGTGGCTGATGGTAAGCTGAATATCAACATGGACCGCTCTAACCTGGCAAAAGACGAAATTGGTCAGCTTGCCGGCGATATGTATAATTTGGTTGACACAATCAAAGCTGTCGTTGAAGATTTGGTTAAACTTGAACACGAGTATAACACCATTGGCGACATTGACTACAGAATTGATGCGACGCAATATACAAACTCCTTTAGAGAGATGGTTGAAGGCGTAAACAATATCCCGGACAGCATTGTGCGTGATGTTTTAGCACTTTTAGGCAGTCTTGGTGAAATTAATAAGGGTAACTTCAACATCGAAGCCAGCGACCTGCCCGGCAAGAAGATGGTTCTGCCAAACACTATTCGTGCAACTGTTGCTAACATTCAAAGTGTTAACAGCGGACTTAATTCCATGATTGAGGCAGCCGCAGTTAAAGGCGAGCTGAATCACAAAATTGACGCTGACCAATACGAAGGCGGCTGGCGTGACCTTATGGTTGGGCTGAATAATATCGCTGAAGCGGTTGATGCACCACTTTCCGAAATCAGAAATGTGATGGGCAACCTTTCCCGCGGAGATTTTTCTGCTACTGTTAATGGTGATTACAAAGGCGATTTCTTGAAGATTAAAACCGCGGTTAACTCCACGATGTCAAGTCTTTCGTCGTATGTCACCGAAATTACTGACACCCTCACCGCGGTTGCCAATGGCGATTTAACCACCACAATTATGCGCGACTTTGTTGGTGACTTTGCGGCTATCAAAGACTCTTTGAACAATATTTCAATGACGCTGAATAAAACTATGATGGATATTTCATCTGCTTCTGACCAAGTTTTATCCGGCGCGAAACAAATCTCTATCAGTGCGCAGGAACTGGCCAATGGCGCGCAAGAGCAGGCTAGCTCTGTTCAAGAGCTGAATGCGGCAATTGACATTATCAGCCAGCAAACCCGCAAGAATGCTGATGACGCATCTGAGGCAAGTGCCATTTCTAATAAGTCTACAGTTAATGCGCAAGAAGGCAATGCGTCTATGGGCGAGATGGTGATGGCAATGTCGCAAATCAAGGAATCTTCCGGTGAGATTTCTAAGATTATTAAGACAATCTCTGACATTGCGTTCCAAACAAATCTGCTTGCTCTTAATGCCTCTGTAGAGGCGGCCAGAGCGGGCGAGCACGGCAAGGGCTTTAGCGTTGTTGCGGACGAAGTGCGTAACCTTGCAGGGCGCAGCCAAGAACAAGCCACCGAGACAACAGGCCTTATCGAAACATCGAATAGCCGTGTTGAAAACGGCTCGAGCATTGCAGAAGCTACCGCAAAATCTCTTGACATGATTGTGAAGAGTGCCAATGAAGTGTCTGACTTGGTGAGCAACATCTCTGATGCCTCTAAAGAGCAGGCCGAAGCAATTGAGCAGGTCAGCAAAGGTCTTGCGCAGATTTCTAAGGTGACGCAGAGCAATTCGGCTGTTTCTGAAGAAACGGCGGCGGCGTCTGAGGAATTAAATTCGCAGGCAGATTTGCTGCAAGAGCTTGTTTCGTACTTTAAACTGTAAATATGCTAAATCCCCTTTGCCATAGCGGCAAAGGGGATTTTTTAGGTTGCAAAGCAACAGCGCGTCGATTCCTCGTATTACATCCTGAACACAGGTACTGCCACAATCAATAGCACAATCAACGCCCAAAATGCAATTTCAAACCTTTTGTCTTTCTTCTGCGGCTCCGCTTTTTTAGCCACACGATGCTTGTTTTCCGCAACAAATTTCCTGATGAATATAACCGCAAAAGGTATTGAAACAGCGGCGATGACGACCAGAACAATCAAGAAAATTGGAACGGCAGTTTCGTATGCTGCTTGCGAGCTGACAAAGTTTGCAGGATTTGACGGGAATGTGTTCATAACGACATGATGCAATATGGGTGCCCAAATGGAGCGTGTGAAGTAAATCAGCGGCGCGTAGAAGAAAATGCCCGAAAGCGTTGTATGTCCGATTTGGAATATGCCATTATGTACAATGCCGAAGGTAATCCCTGTTACAAGTGCAATCTTCCAAAAACCTGTACCGGTTCTGTCAAATTCACGCCACAAAAGACCTCTGAAAAGAAATCCCTCAAAGATAACCACCAGCACCGAACGATGGATAAGCGACTCTAAGCGCGATGTTTGGCTTGGTCTCCATTGCATTACGCCATCACCGAAAATGAAAGGCAGGCCTAACTCAAACAGCACAAAAACACTACGAATTGCCAGCGAAATGATAACGATGTACAGAATGTTTTTTAGGCTTAAACTTTTGATGAAAAGCGCAGCAGACAGACTTTGCCTTGTGACCAGCTTATACACAATGTAAACGGCCACCGGCAAACCGAACAAGAAGAAATAAGCAAGAGTCATGTTGCCCAGATAGGATGAGGGCAACGCATTTAATATCGGGCTTAAAACATGCGGAAAAACAACTTCCTGCGCTATAAACAGCACATACAACATCACAGCAAATGTGACTATTATTGGTCTTAGGGAAGGATTGCCCTCCCTTTTTTCAATGCCACTTTCCGTTTTTTTCACCACAACATACTCCTCTCAAATTGGTATGGGAATATTATATATGCTTCTTGTCGGATTTGCAAGGTTTTTTGCCTTGCATTGCTCGCATTGCGTAGGTATGTTGCGCCAGCGCGTCTCAACTTTTCCATATCCTTTACGGCTTGTTTTGATAATCATACCAACTTCGCCACAGTCTCCACAAACTCGCTGTTTCTCCGTGTGCGCACCAGCATGTCCGCAACCTGCTCGTTAAACTCCTGAATCGACACATTGCCCATGCGGCGGCGCAGGTTGTACAGCGCGTCAAGCTCCCTTGGCGTCAGCAGCACTTCTTCGCGGCGTGTGCCTGACTTATTGATGTCAATTGCGGGGAAAATGCGCTTTTCTGACAGGCGGCGGTCCAGCACCAGCTCCATATTGCCCGTGCCTTTAAATTCCTCAAAAATCACGTCATCCATCTTGCTGCCTGTATCAACCAGAGCCGTTGCAAGAATTGTCAGCGAGCCGCCGCTTTCGATATTACGCGCCGCGCCAAAAAACTTTTTGGGCATGTAGAGGGCAGCGGGGTCTAGGCCGCCTGAAAGTGTGCGGCCGCCGGGCGGTGTGAGCAAATTATACGCGCGGGCAAGGCG
>Ga0209755_10009531_pt1 | contig 10261 bp, 10 predicted proteins | sample TergutCo191P1_FD_187301 | JGI IMG/M metagenome (GOLD analysis project Ga0209755, IMG submission 187301) | Cornitermes sp. P1 segment gut microbial communities from Petit-Saut dam, French Guiana - Co191P1 (SPAdes) (version 2) | ecosystem: Host-associated > Arthropoda: Insects > Digestive system...
GAAGAATCGTTAGCCGAAAACCGCGCGATATTGGAACTGACAAACCGTTACCTCGACCCGTACGGGTTTGAGTATATAGAAATTGAAGGAGCGTCGATATGAGCGTGAAAACTAAAGAAAGAAAAGCGAAAACAAAAGAAAAAGTCAAAGAAGTCATTGGTGCTGTATTAAAAAAACTGCCTGTCAGCGCGGAACAGAAATTCATGACAGACACGCAAGGCAGACAGGTGCCGGAAAATCTCGTTAAAGGAATTGATAAACAGCGAGATTTTGTTGTTCGTAATATTGCCGCCAGAGCTCAGGAAATGAAAAAAGTATTAATCGAATTCAAAGAAGAAATCCGCGAAGATATCAGTGCGTTTGTAGAATTATCTGCTGGCGAGTACGGTGTAAAGCTCGGAGGCAAAAAAGGAAACATAACACTCATGACGTACGATGGCAGGTATAAGCTGCTCGTTTCCATGAACGATAACATCACTTTTGATGAACGCCTGCAGGTAGCGCGTGAGCTCATCGGAAAGTGTATAGAAAAATGGAGCGACGGGGCACGCTCTGAAATCCGCGTCCTTGTAAACGACGCGTTCCAGGTTGATAAACAAGGAAAAATTTCTACAGCACGCGTTCTTGGTTTACGCCGTCTGGACATTCAGGACGCAAACTGGAAGAAAGCGATGACAGCCATCACAGAAAGTATTCAGATAACAGGCACTAAACAGTATCTGCGTATTTATGAACGCGATGACAATGGTGAGTATCAAATGATTCCGCTCGATGTAGCGGCACTGTAGGGAGGTTAGATATGTATTATGAAAATTTTAAACAAGCCATCGAATTTCACACTGCAGGCTATGTAAACCGCGAGTGGCTTGTTAATGCGTGGGCAGTGGAACAGTTCAAACAAGGAATAAAACCAAAAGTTTTAAACGAGTCCGGCACAGCATGGGTGGAGGCAGTATGAGCAAACAAAAAGATTCCGGGGCTCTTGTAGCGTTAGAAAGAGCTGTAAACCGATGGGATTACGATACGTCGGTATCAAAAATGCGTCCGATGATCCGGCAGTGGAAAAAGACGACAATAGAAATGCTGCGGGAATTATACCTTGCAAGAAAATTTCTAACCGAACAGAAAGGACAATATAAAGATCCTGACGCGGATAATTATCTGCTTTATTCATGGAGCAGTTACTGCAAAGAGATTGGCATTTCGTATCAGTTCGCTAACAACTGGTTAAAACCTTTCACTCCAAAAGAACTGTCTGATACCGGCAAAGATGTGATGCTTCTCGAAGCGCCGATGAAAACAGAAACTACGCCGACAGAAATCGCTCTTATGGAATCGCGCATCCAAAAAGTCTTGGAAGGAAACCCGCGCCCAAAAAACTGGACCGACAAAGAAGAAGCGGAACTTAGACGACGCATGGAGAATGCGCGTTTTGCAAAGCTTGCGGAAGAATGGAACGAGCCTGCGATAGCAAGAGCAAAACAAGATTTTTTCGCAAACATTTTGAAAAATTCTAAGGATATCGTGAATTTCAAGCTGGAAGATCGTAATCAGATATACGCACAAGCCGCAATATTTGATCACATCGACGCGTATTTAAAAACATTTACAATACCAGAAGTAAAAGCGAATGCTGCTTTTAATCTTGCATTAAAAACGCGCAACTATGCGAATGAAATTGCAGAAATGGCAATTCAATTTTTAAGCGAATCAACTCCTGCAAAGGATGAGGAGTATGATGGCGAATAATCCATTTGCATCAGGTTCAAAGATCGCGAAAATGGCGGCAGTGTATAACGGCTGGCTTCGCCGTGATGCGCTTGCTCCGCTTACTCTGACTTACGAATCGCTGTCGCGTGAATATGGCGTATCGGTTTCTTCAATAAAACGATACATCAACCACATCACAGTTAACGGATACCAGCCAAAACAGCATCAGCCGCGACCGCTCGCTGCGTGGGACACGGAAGCTCTGGAATTTTTTAAACGCTTTTATCTGATGATACGCCGCGACGTAGGCCGCTGTACTGTCCGTAACGCTTACCAGCAGACGGTTATTGCCGCTTCGAAGCACGGTTGGAAGGTTGGATCTGAACAGTCAGCTTATGTTCACGCGCGGGAGATACACGCAGCCTTAAAACTTTATGTTAAAGGCGGAAACCGCGCACTGGACAATCTGTTTTACATCGCGCGTGATTTATCAAACCTGCGTCCGTTTCAAATAGTTGTAGGCGATCAGCACCGCTTCGATTTCTGGGTCAAAGACGATCAAGGCGTATACTTTCGCCCTGAATGTTATCTCTGGCTTGATATGCGCACGCGCCTCGTTTATGGAATCGCCTTTGACAGAAACTACAACAGCCGCACAGTGTTACGCGCACTTAAAATGGGCGTTGAACGTTTCGGCAAGTTTGAAAGCACATACAACGATAACGGCACAAGCGAAAAGTCAGCGGTAGCGGATTACACCATTGAGCAATTACAGCAGTATGGAATGAAGTTCTGCGATGAAGGCGATCTGTACAGAACTGAAACCGGAGCGTATGTAGTCGAAGGCGCTGACGGCAAAACAATCTCTGTGGCAAAGTCAAGAACGGAGTGGAAAAAGCAAAACCGCAGAATATACGCGAATGTAAAGAACGCAAAAACAAAACCTATCGAGCGGTTCTTTTCCACACTGGAACAAATTCTCGCAGACCTTTGCCTTCCCGGTTATGTGCGCGAAATTAAAGGCAGCGCAGCCGAAGAAGAAGAATCAAACCGCCGCCTTGAATGGCAGAAGAAAAGCGGCTACATTCTCACCCTCGAAGAGTTCGCCAATCAGGTTGTTAAAGCGATTGACTGTTACGAACACCGTATGCACGGAACGCTCAAACACAGTCCGCAAGATGATCTCAAAAACGCAATCGATACAGAAGGATGGCAGCCGTCATTCATCGAGCCGCAGGATTTATACTATTTGTTTTTGGAACGAGCTTACGCGACAGTAAGGGGAGATCGTGTAACGCTTGCAGGCAAGCAGTATATTGGCCCGAATCTTACACAGGATATGGTTAGAACAAATCGTGGAAATCTTGCCGGGCTTAACCGCCAGAAAGTAGAACTTCGCTATGATCCCGACAATCCTGAATCAGGTATATGGGCAATTGATCCAAGAACAAATGAAGCTATTTTCCTTACGGCTGTTGAACCCATTTCCATGTTAGACGATGCATCAGCGTCAGCCTCACTCGAATGGAAACGCAAAAACATGAAAGCCGTGCGGGACGCGTACCGTTCAATGACAACAGACGCGCCGCTTCTCTTTGAGCCTGAAAAGTTTAAAGAGTTGAATGATGCGCGTGCAGCTGCGCTTGCGTCAAACTCCGAAAATAAAGCCACAACAGCGCCGGAAAAACAATCAATGTCAGACGAACAATTCCGAACACTTGTCGCGGCGAAGATCACTGTCGAGCCAAACATCAAAGAAAGAGCAAAGCCTGTTTACCTTACGCCAAGAGATCGCTATGAATCATTAATTTTTACAATCGCAAAGAAAGAAAAAGTTTCCGCAGCAGACCTTGCGTTCATGGCGGAGTATGAAGAAAACATGACTGACGAACAAGCCGCATATTTCGCGAGCGTTGTCAGCATGAATAAATAACAAGGAGCATTTATGAGTTTAAGATCAGTTTTATCAGCAAACAAGCTTACAATCGGATCCGCCGCGCGGATAATCGACATGGACAAAAGCACAATTTCAAAAATATGCTCCCAGACCTATCCGAACTGGGAGCAAAAGGAACAAGAGTGTATCAAAAAACTGACTGATAAAGGATACACAAAAATAATACCAGACCAATTCTCTGTAGACACGGATGTGGTAGTAACCACTCGCTCTGTTGACGCGTTTGTTTCACTCGCTGACGATCTTTCCGATCCCGAAGGTTCAAAGTGTTCCTCGTTGGGAATGGTAATAGGCACAGCCGAGCGCGGTAAAACACACACCGCTCGTTATTATGCAAACACGCATCCGGATTCCTGTTATGTGCTATTCATAGAAGGAACATCTCGCACAAGTTTCCTGCGCGATATTTGCGAATCACTTTCAGGTGTGCGTCCTTTCTCGTTCGGCGGCTGTTTGTCTCTCATCCATGAAGCCTGTAGTCAGCGCAGACGTTTAATAATTATAGACGAAGCTGATAAATTGCCGGTTCCATTCATGGAACTTATTCGCGGCATAAACGAGCGCTGTACGGTACCGGTACTTCTCGCCGGAGAGGAAGGCTTAAAAGCAAAAATAGACAAAGTACCGCGTTTGCGCTCGCGCATCCGCCAGCCAGTTGTATTGTACGAACAAATAAACTGCATCGATGTCGCCGCCTTTTATGCCAACGCCTGCGGCATCGATATCGATCGCCACATAGCGGAAACACTAACCAAACGCTGCCGCGGCGCATGGCGCTCACTCGTCAACGACGCTCTGTCACTCGCAAAAATCGGCCGCGCTTCCGGCATCGCCACAGTCACACCCGAAATGATTGAGAAGTTAGGATAGGGAGGAGATTATGAATTCAAGCGAACTATTAACACTAGAAAAAAAATGTTTCGCTTACTATCTTCACTGGAAAAGAATGGAAGAAATAAGAGAAGCAAGTGGCGGTGTTACTATGTATGGATCATTTAACAGTGAACGAATCAGATTACATGAAGAATTACTTGAAGCCAGTGGGCTTGATCGTGAAGAACTTTACTTTCTTACAGACAGCATGTTTGACGTAAAAAATAAAGAAGATTTTTACAATAAAGTCGTTTTGAAAGCCTTAGATAAAAAAGCAGGAGAATAAAAAATGACAGAAATCCAAAAGCAAAAAATGATTAAACTCATTCACACCCAAAAGACACGTGCCGGCATCGATGATGAAACCTATTGCGTAATTCTCATGGAAGCCGCCGATGTGCAGTCATCGCTTCACATGGAAACATTAAAGCAATTCAACGCAGTGATTACCGCGCTCAACAATCTTCTTATTGCCCAGGGGAAAACGCCTCTGGGCGGATCCGCACAGCCAATTCCGCGCGACATTTATCCGCTTATAAAAAGAGCGGAGCGCATTCTTGGTGATAACGCGAACATTCGTCTTAACGGTTTCATCCGCAAGTTTGGAAAAAGTTCAGTCAACGATCTTTCACCATGGGAAATAAGAAAGTGTCATGGGTTTCTGACAAGCGTTGAACAGAAAGGAGGTCGTTAACAATGCGATGCGGAGAGTTGTTTGATTTAACAGAGTTACGTATTCCTCTTTCTCCCGAACAAAAGAACATCTCTCTTCACCGTATTGTAAACGCCGCTCGCCTAGGCGCTCAATATACTTATACTATTAAAGAAGCATGCGGCATCCTCGGCATCTCCCGTGATTCAATGGACTATTTAATTCACACTTACCGCCTGGATGCGGTTACTATTGGAACCATTTATAGGATCACATGGTATTCTCTCGCAGAATATATAATCGATCCGGCAGATGATATCGATGAGGTTTTCGATGAATTTATTCGATCTCGATATAAGCCAGCTTGATTTAGAAGAGGCCAGAATAGCTCTTTCCGGCCATTCATTTGAACGCCTGCCCGGCATTCCGGCATTCTTGTCTAAAAAAGAATCCGCATCTGTTCTTGGCGTTTCTATGAAAGTAATTAATCAGCTGACAGAGTCAGGCGAATTGCCTCTGACCGATATTCCAGGCGATTCCCAACCCATTAAAGATTTATTTGGAAACGAAATAGAGCCACAGCGAGAAACGTGCATCCTACGCGCCGATCTTGCTGATTATATTGAAAAATCACTTCTCTGTAACAAGCCTGTTTTAGAGTAATTGCGGATCGGAAAGACTCGCAAAGCCCCGCTAAGGTTCGGATAAAATATCAAATTTGGTTATAATTGCGGTTCAAACTCGGCGAGAATTGATAGGTAGATATAAGGTAAATTTCGCTGAATTTTATTTAATTAATACACATAATGGAATAACAGCAAGAAATATTACTCCTGTTGAAATTAATAACTATCCAGCAATAAAGGAGCATTTAGACAAATACTGGGAAAAAATTAATAAAAGAGAGGATCAAGGTATAACACCTTATAATTTACGTAGTTGTGCATATATGGACGATTTTTATAAACCGAAAATAATATATCCAGGAATAATGAGAATTGCTAAAAGTAATCCTAAGAATTTCCCTCGTTTTGCACTTGATAATGATGAACATTATTTTTTTGGAAATGATTGTTATTTTATAATTGGTGAAAATGTTGAATATTTATGGCTGTTCTTAAATTCAACACTCTGTGGATATTTATTTCGATATTTTATTTATTCATTTGATGAAACTGGTTTTAAAATATTTACAGAATATTTTAAAAATATGACTTTTCCAAAACCGAATGATTTAATTATTAAAGAGGCAAAGCAACTTATTAAAGATAAAATAGATATTTCAGAGGTTGATAAATGGATATATAATATTTACGAATTTACCTCAGATGAAATATTTGAGATTAAAAACTCGGTAAATTCATTAATTTCTAATTTTTGATGAGTTTTTTAATTGTTTTTCAATATAATTAACTTCCTGTTTGTCTAAAGCATATAAATGATTTATTATTAGATTTGTCTCTTTCTCAAATATAATATTTGATATTTGATTATTCTTAAAATTTATAATTAAGTCATTTATTAGTTTTATTACCTTTTGATTTGGTGGAATAACTAATAATTGTTCTATAGTAAATTTTTTCCAACGTATAGTTCCTACACCTGTAGTTGTTCCTAAGCTTGAGAAGAACCATTCTGATATAGTTGAATTTAATATAGTGAATAAATACTCAATATTTTCACCAGTAAGTATAAATGTAGTAGCTTCTGGAAAGTATATACCATCAAAATCAAGTGCAAATTTTGGTTTATCTGAGATTTCACCCCAAATTATTTTCTGTTTAGAAAAATCGTCCCAATAATTTATCGTATCTTGAGTTTCATACCACTTGTGGGGTGTTTTCTTTCTAGCTCCAGGTTTACCAGATTGTTCAAGCTTCTTCTTACCATATTTAAGTAAATAGTCGCGTACAGCAGGATAATTTTCGATTTCAATTCTTCTACTAGGGAAAGTAGCAATTATATACTGTTCTGCAAATTCATATCCATATCTCTTGATGTCTCTGCCTCTTAAAATCGGGCGTATAATTTCGACAGATTTCTTATCTTTTGCAATAAGTTCATCTCGCTTAGTCTTATCAATTATAAATGCTTCATTACAGCCAGTTAAAATCCCGCGGTAAATATTTATGTCCCACTCCTTTAATGGCTTACCGATTTTTTCAATTTTTTCTTTAATACTTTTTTCAATATCAGATAAAATTACCCAACTTTGCCCATTGGAAGAAAATGTCAGCGAACTTCCATTCTGTCTAATATAATCGGTCATATTATTTTTACATTTTTCCTTGATAATACAGCTATGAGTACTTTGTTGATATTTGGCTTTCTGTACAAGCAAGATATTAACATCAACTGTTACAGCATCAAAAACCCGTTGACCAGCAAAATCAATTAAAATTTTAGGATTTGCCTTACCAGCAAAGAAACTTCTTGTTTTTTCTCCGTATGCAGCTCTCATCCATTTATTAGAGGTAATAAAGCAAAGATGTCCATTTTCAGATAATAAATTATATCCACATTCATAAAATAATTGATAAATGTCTCCTGAACGACTGAAACAAAGATAATTTGCAATGTTATATTTATCAGCAAGTTTACCATGATTACTTTGCAATTGTATATAAGGGGGATTCCCAATAACAATATCAAAACCATTATTAATACCAAACATCCAATAAGGATCAAAAAAATCATAAGGTTTTGTTTGATTATAAGGATTCCACTCAGTAAGCTGCTTTGCACTTGATTTATTAAAAAAACCGGATTCTTGTAGTAGTTTTGATAATTCTTTGCAGAGTTCTTCATCTTTTTTACGAAGTTGAATTTTTTCTTTTGCATCATGTGCAGAAAAATGGTTTTGCCGAATAGTTAGAAGTTCATTTTGTTTCTTTTCAATTTCATCTGAAAAATCCAGAAAATTATTATCCCTCTTATCTACAATTAAAGTATTTGATGCCACAAACTTAGTTTCAAGATTTGGCAAAGGAAGTATGTTATAGTTATTATTTATATTTCCGCCAGTTTTTTGATCTGATATAAGAGAAATAAAAAAACGAAGCTTGCTTATTTGGATAGCGATTGGTTGAATATCGACACCATAAATACAATTTTCAATAAGAAATAATTTTCGTGCATAATTATTATTTTCTGCAACAGTCGTATTAGAAGTGTGTTTTATTTCATTCAAAATTTCATTTTTAGGGTCAAGCTTTTGCATAACAAAAGCAAGTTTGTTCAATATCCCCATTGGAAATGCACCCGAGCCACATGCGGGGTCAAGAATTTTACATTTACTGATAGCATTCATTAATATCTTAACTTGTTTGTAATCAAAATCATGATCAACCTCATGGTAAGAGAATAGCTTGTCTAGCTTTTCATCAATATTGTTTTCTTTCGAACCCAACTTTTCTTTTAAGAACTCCTTAAGAGATGCATCCACCATGTAATCGACAATTTCTCTTGGCGTATAAAAAGAACCAGATTCATTACGTGCGGTACTGCTTGTCTCTTCATTGTATGTTCCCAGAAGATTTTCAAAAACCTTTCCTAATAATTCTGGATCAAGCGCTATATCTATATCCTGAGGTGTATTTTCTTCAATAGTGAAATTATATCGGTTTAGCAAAGGAATTAATCCTTCATGTTTCCCTTCTTTATCTCCCCAAAAAAGACAGTTTGGAACAAATGCAGCGCGTTTTTGTTCGCGGCTAAATCCATCTTCATATTCTTTAGTATCAAAATTATCTAAACATTCAAAAAGACCACCATTGAGAAAGGGAATAGGATTAAAGAGTTTAATAATTTTATTAGGATTGTTCTCAGGATTATAATCATCTGAGAAAAGACTCTTGTTGTTAAAATCACGGTATTTTGTTTTTATACTATAATCTTCTTTTCTATCTGCTTCGTTCTTGTTTGCGAATATACGTTCTTGAATAGGTTTATTAAGCGTAGCAAAAAACAGATTTTGAATAATACCATTATAGTAATTTCCCTCTTCTTCACTATGAGCATCAAAATTTCTTAATACCTTTGATATTTCTTTTTCATCAAATATTTCTTTTGGAATAAGGTTATCTTTTTGTTTAAGAAACCACACAAATATTAAACGGGTTATAAGTCTTATTAAATGTTGTCGATTTTTATTAATATCAGGTTTCTTAGGAAGAGCGGCATTTGCACCTTTTCCGATTGGAAATAATACCATATCAACAGCCCAAGAATCATACCATTTAAATAATTCCTGATAGAATTTTTTTGTAACTACTTCAATAGCAAAACGTGAAACAAGGTCATCTTTATTTTTTACTCTTCCGCTTGTAATAAGCATTAATTCTGGTGTATGCTTAAATTTCTTACATTCTTCTCCTAGGAGATATGAAAAACGCCGAGGATTTGAAAACTCACGTTTCACATGTCTTTTTTTCATATCAGGAAAATAATCACTGGTAATTAAAGAAAATCGCCACTGTGAAGTGTCTTCATTAAAAAAGACTGCTAAAGCATTTGGTTCAATGTCACTTTTTAAGATATTAAAAGATTCTCTTGAAAGTGTTACTCTTGGATCATATCTACTATTGTGGTTGAATTCGTATATGCTTAAATCTAAGGAAGGACAAGAGCCGAGTTTAAAAGCGTTGTTAATTATTCCTTTATTTTTATCAATCACAATTTTTGATGGAGATTGTTCAAAATCCGTAGGTAAGAATTTTTGCGAAAGAAAGGATAGAAATTCATTTCTGTTGTATTTTTCTGCAAGAAATACTTCACTCATATAAATTGCTCCGATAATAAAATTGTTTCTATCTCATTAATTATTTTATTGTCTTTTTCTAATATTACATCAATATAATTTTCAGGAACAATATTTTTAAATTCATTAATTACTATATCAGCATTATCAATAGAAACATCAAGAAGCTGTTTTATATAATATAAAGGCAGAGAATTAAGAGTTCCTACAACCTTTCTTAATTTATCTAAATATAAATCGCAATGATGATTTTCTGGTGTTTTGGTTAGTTGTTTTTTTAATAATAATATTTTGTTATTTAATTCTAAAA
>Ga0209755_10009532_pt1 | contig 10259 bp, 3 predicted proteins | sample TergutCo191P1_FD_187301 | JGI IMG/M metagenome (GOLD analysis project Ga0209755, IMG submission 187301) | Cornitermes sp. P1 segment gut microbial communities from Petit-Saut dam, French Guiana - Co191P1 (SPAdes) (version 2) | ecosystem: Host-associated > Arthropoda: Insects > Digestive system >...
ATACTTCATACCATCTCCCATCATCTTAAAACCCGGTAAGACACAACCTCATACCCTTGAGCCCCCGGCCGCGCAGGATCCAACGGATCCCACATCTGCCCGTCATACATCAATACAAAATGCGTAAACATCGGCTTCTGCATCCGCTGTATGTAGGTCTTTGCGCCGGGAGGCTTCTCCGTTGAAATACTGCGGTAAGCCTGCGTCCCCGCCGCAAGGTTCGCAAGCCGCACCGGATCGTTGATAAAGCAGTTCTGCCGCACGATACCTACAACCACCGCATCATGAAATATCAGCTCCGCCTGCACTTCGCTTAAGTGTATTTCACGCTCCAGCGAAACCTGCTTGAGGATGCAGTAAAAATAGCACCCTGACTCTTTGAGCGCCTCATTTAAGGCTTTCGACTGTACCCCTTGTTCCATTTCGTTTACCCTCCTGCACGGTTATATAAAAACCATACAAAAATCATATATGTTTTATATATGTTTACTATAAAAATTATATCGCTTTCTCACCCTTGACCGTTTCGGTATTGACCATCTTCTGCACCCCCGCCTTCAGCTCCGCCGTAATCTTCGCGTTGGCAACCGCCGTATCAATTGCCCCTGACAACATGAAGATAACCGTCACCGCGCCCCACACAACCATCACCCCAATCTCAAAGCTGCCGAACGGCACAAGCACCTCCTTGCGTCCGGCAATAATCCAAACAATTATCGCAGTCGAAGTAATCCACGCAAGAAACTTGTTGGAGCATTTGTGCGCTATAAACTTCCCCCAGTTCCATTTGAACTTGGCATCACATTCTTCACAGCTCATGTCAATTTCGCCTCAACCTTGTCCAGTTTTTCGTGGAGCATATCCAGCTTGACCGTTATCCGTGCGTCCAGCCGGATAACCTTTTCAGAAATCCCCCGCAAGTCCTTTTCATCGTCTTTGAGGCGATTGGACATCTGCACAATGTAATCGCTTTTAAGCTCCCTTATATCTTTGTCAATACGTTTGCCCATGTCGTTTATGACAATTTCTTTATTGATAACTTTTTCCTCAAGGCTTCTGATTTTGCCTTTCAAAATACCCCACGCGATCCCTATCGCTACCAGCGTCATCGCCATAGACAGAAAAAGCGAAACGTAAGACACATAAATTGACTGCATAATGCTCTCCTTCACCCCCTATTTCCGCGCTACCGCTTCCATCTCCCCAACAGCGCTTCAGGGTAAAAATCGAATTCCCCGTCACCGTCACCCACGCCGATAGACCTAAGCGCTTGATTTATGCCTGACACCGGCAAGCCTAAAGATATTCCCACCGCCCCAAACATATTCACCGTTGCCCTGGTAAGCCGCTGTTGCCGGCTGTCTTGGTCGTCCTCTCGCAGTGCCGCAGAGAAGCTGGTCGCCGCCCCCAGCGCCCGTTCCACCACAGGGAAAATCCCCGATGATCCGAAGCGCCCCTCGCCGGTAATCATCCGTTCCATCCGGTCGCTTGTGAAAAAGCCGATGACAGGAATTCCCTCGATAAACTGGGTAAGCCCGTGGTACAGAATCCACGTCCCCCAGTCCCGCTCCTCCTTTTGCTCCTCGCCGTCTGAGTCAAAGAGAAGCCCCAACCCAATGCCTGCCATCATGTAACCTGTAACCATGCCGACAGCTGACTGTAGCCGCTTCTCACGGATGGCAAGCGGTAAATCATAGCGTATGTTCTGCCAGATAACGTTAAGTGAAACCTGAAACTGCAACACAGCCGACACAATCTCGTTGCGGTTTTTGTACAACGGCGCTAAATCGACAGCACGGGAGGACGGCTGCATACGCCTGACCGCATCGTCCGCACGGGCGACAGCCTCGGCATCCTGTTGAGCCTCGTTCATCACTTCAGACAATGCGCGGCTGGTTTTGCTTTCCTGTGTCGGTAACACATCAGACCATTCCGACTTTGAGTACATTTCAAGGAGTTTCTGGTATTCCGCTTCCTGCTCTTTGGCAACATTGACAAGCTCTTTGCGGTACACTGCCAGCCATCCCGGTGCGACACAAGCCCAGTCAATCCACTCAAGCCCCTTCATGCCCAGTGTGTTGAATTTGTCAATGCCTGCTATAACGCGGTTTTCATTCTTCACCATCTGCTCCTTGATGAGCTTTATCATGGGGTCGAATTCGCGGTTCTTCATGAAGATCGATTTTTCCTTGATGAACTCGTTTATCCTGCCAAAGCCCCCGGCAACTTCCATGCAAGCCGGAAGATAGTGCGCCGGGCTTATTTCTTGCAGGTACGGCCACGGCGATGTAACGGTCTGCAGCAATATCCCGGACGTTTTCCACGCAAGAAACGCCGTTGCCGTTTTCCCGCGCAGCGCCCTGATAAAGTTGTCCAGCTCCGTCCGCTGGCGCGTGGGGTCAGGCTTGGCAAACTCAGCGATAGTGTCGCCGATGCGCTTAATCGCCGCCTCTCCCCACCGGTCACCCAGCGCCTGACGCAGTTCCCCGGTCTCATACCCTTTGAACACCGCATTAAGCGTCTGCACCAGCGGCCCGTAGGCGACAAAATGCTCAGTCTCGGTAACGCTTTTTGCCCATGTCTTGTAAAGCCCCAGCTCTATAGGCGCTTGACCATACGGCGATATGACAATGCGCTTATTGGAAAAGCCCCTGTTTACCCATTTCTGCCCCGCGCCTTCAGTACCTAACAGGTCTTCAAGGATGCGGTTCTCGTTTACCGTCCCCGACTGCTCCTGCCGGTTCATCGGCACATAATCCTGTACACGCCACATAGGGCGGTTAAACATCTCAATCATTACGCTGTTCAGGCGCTCCCCGTTGGCATCGTAGTCCTCGCCTATCGCTTCCTCAAGCTTCTTGAATTTTTGGTTTTCTTCCTGCGCAAAAAAGTTATTGGCAAAGCTGACAATATTCATAAGACGGGTGTGAGCGGTAACCTCAAACGCATTGCTATCTTGGGGGTTGTCCATTCTGTTTTTGTAGTACGCCCGCTCGCTGGCGTTTGAGAGGTTACCGTACATGATAGCCCTGCGGGTTTCCTCATTGCGGTAGCCGCGCAGAATGTACAAGAGATCATCAACGGTCAGCCTGCCCTTGCCTGTGCGGTAAAGGTCAGTACCTTCAAGCCCGTGTATTTCTTTTGAAACATCTTTGAACAACTCATCAAGGGTGATATTGTTTTCCTTCATCGCTTTGTCTATGACCATTCGCCTCACCGCAATGTGCCGCTCCCGCGCGTTATACGCATCGTTCTCTCCCCAGTACAAAAGGCTTGTGAATATCCCCTTGCGTCCGCCGTCCATTGCCGTAGTAAAGCGGCGCAGGTTGCCGTCAAAAAAGTTGTTCAAAAACGAATTACGCTTGTCGCCTCTGGCGTACTTGTGCAATACCCGCTGCTGCTCGTCTTCCTTACGTTTTCGCTCCTGTGGCGTGTCATCATCACTTACCTCAAGACCGCTCTTACGGACAGCCTGAAGGAGTTGATCGCGGTAGTGCCGCTCAAGCTGATATTTGGCTTCCCTCCTCGTTGCCATTTCCCTGCGCCCTTCCACAGTAAGCCTGTCAACTGCCCGTGCCAGTTCTTCCGCCTCCAAAATTGACCACTCTCCCAACGGCTTGTTTTTCATTCGGCTGTACAGGTCTCCACCGACAGCGTCCTTTACCTTTTGCTCCAAAGCCGTGCCAAGAATATGATACACACGCCCGTTGATAACCCGCTCGTCAATGTCAAGCTGTATGCTTTCCTCGTTCTCTTGGATCAGCTCCTCAAGCGCAAGGTCGCGGACAAAATCCTTCTTCGGCAACAGGCGGACAAGCGCCTTTTTGTCGGCGGTCGTAACAAAGTCCCAGTTCTTGTCAAGGATGTCTGCTATTTTTCCTGCCTTGCCTTCCCCTGCCTCCTCCATAAGCCTTTGGCGGTACTGCTCGTCCGTAGACCACTGTGACCACACCTCCCGCAAGAGCGGCCCCTGCGCCCCGCCTATCCACTTGTTCACCCCGTCAAGGATGGAAGGCTCAAAAATCCGCTGAATGGTCTTTATGACTTCCCGCTGGTTGTGGTTTATCGTGTCAGGTGCGTTGCGTGTAATTCGCTTGACAACGTTCTTTTTTATCTGCTTGAGCGCCTGCACCGCACGGCGGCGCTTGTTCAACCCCTGCTGCCTCGTGCGCTCCTGTGCCTGAGCATCGCGGCGGGCAAGGGCTTCCCGCACATCCGCCTCAATGCCCTGCGTCCTGGAAAAATCATCAAAAGCCCGATATGCCCGCTCGTAGTCTGCCGTTTCCAAATTCGCCTGCCTGCGGTATGAGCCGGCAATACTTAACCCTTCCTCCGTCATGCGGGCAAGCCTGTCTTTCCCGCCCGTCATACGCTCTTTTGCGGCAAGCAAATCCTCATAAAGCCTCACCATACGGCGCTGGGCATTATTCGCAAGGCGTGCAAAGTCCTCACCCATTTCCGCCTCAAGCGCCTGCATCGCCTCGCTTGTATGCCGGTACTCAACTTCCTGCCCCTTTTCAAATGCCGTAATGCGGGGATCGTCAAACGTTATTTCACCGCTCTCTATGGCGGCTGCCAGCGCAGGGTCGCCAATCTCACGGGCAATTTCCCGAAGCCGTTCCTGAGTATCTTGGCGCGCCATCCTAGGGTCTGCAAGCCGCGCGTTAGGCTCGCCATCAGCAGTGCCTGCAAGGTGTTCAAGGTATTCAACCTGCCCCATGACATCGGCAAACACCGCACGGAACTCCCGCGGCGACTGGCGGATAACACGGCGCAGCCGGTCGTACTGGCTTGATGACAAAGCCCTGCCGGAGTTCACCTGCGCCGCCATACCTATAACGCTCCCGGCGCTCGGCAGTTCCCGCCGGATGCGCTCTTGCAACCGCCGGATGCGGTCGTACTCAACGCGGCTTTCACCTTCGGCGGGCGGAAGCGTCCGGTCGTTCATAATGGCATGGATTGTTTTCAGTGCATCTGTCAGGTACTCGCGGCTTGCGTCATCGGCAAAGCGTTTGTCAAGTGCTTCGGCGCGACCGGCAGGCGCTTCTTCCTGAAACAAGGGATCATCGTGTATTTTTCGGGCATCGTTCCACAAGGAGCGATACCATGCATCCGTTGCCCGCTCGCCGGTGGCATTGACGGTCAGGATATTATTGACTATACTCCGGTATAGGTCAGATTGATTTCTGGTCTTGTCCCGGAGGCGGGTGTCAGCATACTGCCCGTCCACGGACTGATTGCCCGGGATGGCGGCAGCAATTGACCCATCTTCGGGTTTTCTTTTGCCTATTTCTTCTTGGAGCGGCGCGGCAGCACGGACTTCTACTTCAGTGAAAACTTCATGAACATATAAATCTTTACTCCCTTCTTCCCTTTGCCGTACCCTTATAAATACAATTTTGCGTTCCTCATTAAGTTTAACCGGCGCGGCAAAGTAATAATTCCTGATATTGTTTTCGGGGTTAAAATCATCTATTGCACTTAGGAATGCGCCATCTTGCAAAATTGCTTTCATGGCAGGCAGGACATACACTTTGTTTGCGTATTTAGTGTGCCATAAGCTGTTGTATACCCCTTCCGCTGTTACTTCAACGTCACCAATTTCAGTTTTCACCGTACCGACAGGGTTTTTATTTATCCATGCCATTGCGGTATCAACAGGCTTTCCTGCAATGATAGGAACATCATCAGGCTTAACAGAAGCCACAGGCTTGCCGTTCAGGATGGCACGGCTCTTGCCCTCATAAGCATCCCGGAACTCCTGCCAGCTCCCGTACTGCGCCGCTTCTTCCACAAGCTGGCTGTCATGCGCCTTCTCGTCATGCTGAAATAGAGTACGGTTTTCAATACTTGAAGGCTTGACTACCCCCTTGAGTACCGCTAAACTGACCCTGTTGATAGAGCTTTCATTCTGGAAGGGGCCTCCGGCAACGGACTGACCTTCGTACAGAGAGGGCTCTATTTTTATTTCTGTTATTTTGCCATCATCCCCACGGTCATAAAGCTGAAATAGAGTACGGTTTTCAATACTTGAAGGCTTGACTACCCCCTTGAGTACCGCTAAACTGACCCTATTGATAGAGCTTTCATTCTGGAAGGAGGGGCCGGTAACGGATGAACCTTCGTACAGAGAGGGCTCTATTTTTATTTCTGTTATTTTGTGGTCTTTATAGTAATTTGGATTGGTTTTATCTGCCGGAATATCAATTTTAATCCGAACAGAAAATAATTGTGTTCCTATACGTGCGGCTGAATAATAAATATTTTGTTTTTCAACTTTTGGGTGAGCGGCATTCCCCGCTTCAAAGTCACCATACACAGCAGTTTCGATCAACCGGTCTAATTCGGCAAACATTTGACGCTGCTGTTCACCGCGCCGCTTTGTGCCGGATTCCATGCCGCTTCTCGTAAGCGACAAGCGTAATCCATCATCTGATATGGTGATCTTCCTGCCTTGGTAATGCTTTCTTACCCAGCTTGTTAATGCCCTTGTGTTTTTCAAATCAATTTTTTTGCCGTTTTCATCAAGGATTTTATTTGGGTCAATATTTATTACTTCTGCTGTTTTACCCTCATCCCCACGGTCATCGAATTGAAAGAAGGTCTGCGTGATATTTACATCGCCGCCGTCAAAAATCACATAGTTGTAAGAGCCTTCACCGCCTGAGCGGCTTGAACCGTCAAGGTAACGAATACCCTTGATGCCGTACTGTGTAAGCATCGCAGACGCTTCCTGTTCAGGGTTCTCTGCGCCGGCCATGCGCCCCTCATGGACAAGCTCTCCGTAAATCTTCTCCCCCGAATACTGCGAAGGCACAGCAGAAAAGCTGTCGCTTAACTTGCTGTAAAACAGTTTTTCAAGACGTTCTTTTACCTGCTGTGGTTGTTCGCCAAATTGCTTATCCCAGTCCAGCATAAGCTCATCACTTGGGATGTCCACTTCATAAAGCTGACCGGGCTTGTATTCCAAATCGTTTTTCTTAAACAGGCTTTTTGCTTTTTCATCAGAACCAACATGATGCGAAATTGTTTTGAAAAGCCCGTCTATATCCGCTGTTTCCCCAAGGGCTGTGATGTAACTTGCTACATCATCCACATGAATTTTTCTGTCCTGTCCTGCTTCTTCATGAAGCCGCTCTTTGATATTTTTTTGTAAGCCGCTGTCTTTTACAAGTGATAATATCCGGCGTGCAGATTCAACATTGCTCAAATCAGTTAATAAAAGCGTTGTGTTGGATAGTTGTTTGTAATACCACTCCGCAACTTCTTTTTTGCTTGCAAAGTAAAGACCCCAGCCATAAGTCTGCGCTCCCTCTCCGCTGCCCATGTGGGCGCTGTCGAAGCGTTCAAACCGGTGGGGGCTTCCATGATACACCGCCTGAAACAATGTGCCGTCCGCCTCGCCCTTCGCAAGCCCCGCGTTGTCCATCGCCGCGGCGGCTTTCTCCATCGCAGGCGTTGCTGCGTTTTCTATTGCCTCGTTGTTGGCGGCGCGCACCACATCCACCTGCGCCTTGATGCCCAGATAGCGGCGCAGTATGTCATCCTTTGACTCACCTGCAAACATATCCGACTGCCCGCGGGCTTCCTCTTGCAATACGGCGTTAAGCCCGCTCATCATGTCGGCGAAGCCGTACTCAGCCCGCTCAAGCAAGCGCCCGGCAAGCTCTATCTCTATGTCCGTTGACACCCTTTGCCCAAGTGACAGCTCGCGCTGGTCGGCATAGTCTTTTATCCCTTTGTACTGCTTCTTGTTGGTTTGCACCTCCACCGCGATGCCGATAGCAGCATTGATCTCACTGATGACGCTGTGCCCGCCAAGTGCGGCGTTGTCCACCATAGACGCAAGCCCCTTGATGATGCGCTTGCGGATTTCCGTAACCGATGCCAACAGGCGTATAGAGTCCTCATTCAGCACCGCACCCAGCATCACGCTTTCAAGAAAGTCCCTGCCGCCGGAAGTTACGCGCTCCTGCTGTTCGCCTTTAACCGTTGCGCTCTCGATGTAATCGGGGTAGGAGTTGGCGGTAACGATGCCGCGCTTCATCAGCGACTGGAAAATGCCCGTTGCCGCATGAGTGTCCTCGTACAAATCGGCAATACTTTCATACTCACCAAGCGTGTTGGAAAACTCCCGCACCATGTCGCTGTCACTTTTTAAGAGGTAGGACATTTTGATCGCTGTCTCTATCGGAGAGACGCTTTTTTTGCCTGAGCGGTTAAACTGGTCGAAGTACAAAGGAGTGTAAACATCCGGCGCGGGCACGACAAAGTACAGGGTAGGGTGCTTGTACTGCGCGATGTCCGCTTGAGTAAAGCCCCAGCGTGCGGGGTTCGATTTCAGGTAACCTGTGTACTTGCCGTCCGTACCATTTGCCGCGGCAATGCGCCGGGAGATGTCGCGGTTGTTGCCGGAACTGGTGACACCGTTGGAATCGACAATAATCCCAAGCCCCCGCTGGTCAAAGTCGCCCGCCATGCGGACAGCCGCCTCCTGAGAAAACCCGCCGGTATAATCGCGTCCCACGTTCATAGATGTGCCGTTCTCGTTGACAGGGAAGCCGTCACTCTTGGTAAAGTTTGAGTCGGGGTTTACAGACGGCGTTGAGATGCCGGCCTCTCCCATTTCGTAATAACCTTCCAGCACTTCGCCGGTTTGCAAGGTTATCTGATCCTCATAACCCCTCGTGCGGTCGGCTGCCTCCCACCTGTTACGCGCTATCTTTATCCGCCGCTCGTTCTCCTTTGAGTTGACAGCTACGCTGTTATCAGCTATATTGGTGGTGGAGGGTTCAACTATGAAAGATGAATCTGTTGTTTCCGCCTCCGCAGCCCCCGTTGACAATTCAGTTTCCCGTGTTTCGGCTGCCGAGGGTGAGTTTGTTGAAGTTCCGTCATTTGACGATCCTTCGCTCCGGTTTATACTCATGGACGGCGAGGGGAACGCTGAAGCGTTGTTTGCCGAAAGTCCTAACTCTTGGAATTTGTTCAAGGTGAATGATGATAAATCGCTTACATTATCGATGTTCGATGCGTCAATGGCATTTGCCGAAGGCAGCACCGTATCCAAAGAAGAAGCGTTGGAGTGGCTTGCCTCATAAACAGCCTGTAGTGCCGCATTGTAATAATTCCGTGAAATCCCCTCTAGAAATCTCTTGTCATTGATTGCCTGTTGTTTTGTTAGCCGCCCCTCTTTAACTTCGTTTTTCAGTAGCCTTGCAATCTGATAAAGTTTGTGTCCGTCTCCGTCTTTCGCCGCAAGCATCTGTTCGACATTTACCTGCACCTCCGCTATCATCCGGTCTGACAGCCGGACGTTAGTGAGAATGTCCTTGTAGCCGGAATCTTTGGGCTTGTTGTTTTCCTTGAAGCGGTCTTTTATCCGCACAACATCATTGCGCCTACGCAGTTCTTCGGTGACGCTGACCAGCGTCTGTAAATCTTTGACCACAATGGTCGCGCCCATAATATCAAGGATGTCTGTGATGACAAGGCCGCTGTCCAGCTTGCGCTGAATACCTTCCACGGTCTTAAGCGGGAGCGGGTTCTTTTCGCTGACCGGTCTTTCAACGACATGAGCGTCATATTTTTCAGCGATGCCGTTCACCCACGTTCGCAGTTCTTCAATGTGCCGCTCTGCCTTGTCCCAAAGCTCCTGCACGGTGGAAACGCCCGTTTGCCTGATGTGGTAATTCTTGCCCCAGTTTTTACTTAATGACGGCCGCTCCTCGTTAAATCGCCTGTTGGCTTCGGCTAACCCGCCGGAGCTCTCCTGCTGCTGTCCAACACCGCCTAACTGTTCCCCTGCGTAAAGACTGTCAAAAAACGCTTTTATTTCAGGTGACACTTCCGCCCGCCCCTGTATCGCGTTGGCAACCTTCTTCAAGAACTCGGCAAACTTCGCAAAGAACGATTGCATTTCAGGCGATGGCGCCTTCCCGTCACGCCGCCAGCGCTCAAGGTCTGTAAGCATTTTGACCGTTTCCTTCCGCTGCTCCACGGTGCAAAGGTCATTCTTCACCACCGTTGTTATCCCCTGGGCCAGAAAAAGTGCGTGCAATTTATTGATTTCGCGCCCACGGGCTTGCTGCGCACGCCGGTAGGAGCCCAAAATCTTCCTCCGCTTCATCTCCTGCTCGCCGGGAACTGGAACTACCGGAAGTCGGTGTTCCTGGAAGTCCTCAATGATGTGGGCAAGCTTCAGAGAATCTTCCTTGTCCGTTTTTTTCATCGAGGCGTAGATCAAAGCCAAGTTGGAC
>Ga0209755_10009533_pt1 | contig 10258 bp, 9 predicted proteins | sample TergutCo191P1_FD_187301 | JGI IMG/M metagenome (GOLD analysis project Ga0209755, IMG submission 187301) | Cornitermes sp. P1 segment gut microbial communities from Petit-Saut dam, French Guiana - Co191P1 (SPAdes) (version 2) | ecosystem: Host-associated > Arthropoda: Insects > Digestive system >...
GCATCGGATGGATTGATGTGACTCATGATAGGAACAAGTGATGTAGTGGCAGTCTGTTGTGAGCACGGGGATGAATTTTCAGGTGTCATAAAATGTGGGGATTTTCTCGACCAGCTGAGGAACTATCAGCTTCTCATGAAAGACTATACTCCATGGGGCTAATTGCTTACCAATGTCAAGCAAATAAAAACAAATTATGCCTGTTTTAAAGTATAATCAATTAACTGAGCGACTATCTGCCACTTAATCTCTCTTACTGATATATAATATGTGCATGATGTAGCACTCCACAAGCGCTCAGTTGATGGTGTTGCCAGGGTAAAGGTATCAGTAAAGTTGTTCCTATACACGCCATGAAAGCAAACAGTGGAAATGAAGGTACAGGTCCAATTATTCTTAACCTCAGCATTCTATGGAAGTGAGTGGTGTAGTAATGTTCATCCTTAGAGTTTCTTTCTAATGGTGACTGGGACATATCAGTCTGTCTTCTGTTGTTCCATACCAATGTAGTCAATTCTCCCCATTTCTGACCTGTCACTCCATTTCAATTGCACTAATTTATGCCCAAAGTCATGAGCCATGCCCTTAGAACTTTGAAAGAGAGTACCACAACAGTTTATTTTCCTGGTAGAGATATTATCAAACAAAGCAGAAGTAATTGTCTGCAAACAACTTACACCTAACCCCTTCCAACTTTCTTGTTAGCTGTTCCACCAGCTCACATACTGCTGCCATTTCTTCATTTGCAGTCTACGAGTCTTTAACAAGGTAAAACCTCTTGTCAAATTTTTAGGCCGTGGTGGCTATACATGCAAATTTTGAACCTGATATGTGTATGCTTCTTAGGTATAGAGTATTGTTTAAAAATTATCAACCCTCAAATACTGATATCTGAGGTATACCACAGACTGTGCAAGAATTAGTTTAAGTAATTCAGAAACGTCTTACTCAGTAGCTATATCTCTTTTGATATCAAACAAATAAGAAAGTACTGCAATTGCACTTTTGCAACTTTTAGAACTGTTACCATCAAGTTTTAAATTATGTATGAAAAGGGTGTTAAATGCTGATGAAAATCCTAAAAAATGAATAGAAAGAGATGTTCATGTTTGAGAAAATTGAGATGTTGGATAAGCTGGACAAGGAAATGAGCATTGTTATGATCAGACACAAATATGGTCTTAACAAGTCCATAATTTTTTACATAAAGAAAAATTGAAAGAAGATCAGTGAAAACATTACACCCAGAGCTTCACAGAGGGCAACAATTCTTTGGTGTAACTCATCTTGACTGCTTCCTCAAGAAAAGCTATGGTGTATGGTTGGAAGTTGAGGCACAGAAATTGTTACAAGTCAGTTGTGCTAAGGGGAGGGAGAAAGACATTGTAATAAATGTTGTTTTAAAAACTGTATCTAAAGTCAAATAATTCAGCATTAAATGTCCTCCTTGTCCATGACAATGCCTCAGACAATTTGCATGAACCTGGTCTTGCCCATCCCAAGATAACAGCCCAGCATCTGTCCAACAGCACCACCTCACTGCTGCAGAAACTCAACCAGGGAATCATCACAATATTTCACACTTGCCATACCTTCCACAATATTTTGAATGCAAGTGAGAAGGAAGACAGTCTTGTTTGTTCCAGTGATTGCCACAAATTGTACAGCATAGTTAACTTCACGATAAACATTACACAGTCTATGGAGAAGCTGATGTAAATGACTCTAAACAGCTGCTGGAAGAGACTTTAGTCTTAATCACTAATGACTTCCATGGATTTTCCCAACCAGCAGGATGAAATAAGGAACACCCTTGTGTTAGCCCATGAAGATCCATGAGAAGGATTTGCAGATTTAGTGGAGATTGATATCCAGGAAGATCATGACTGTCATGCTGTTGAGTTAATTAAGGAGGATCTGAGAGCTGCCAATGTTCAGTGAACCAGAAGATAAACATTCTGATTTTGTTGTGGACAGTACTCATCTCTCTAACTGTGTTCCAAAGAAAGGGCTCTAGATGGTATATCACTTAGTTTATCACTTCTTTGAAGTTGGCCATTTCGTTTACAGATATCCAAAATTAAAGAGACGGAAGCTGTCATGGCAAAGGAAGGAGTGTATAAGGACACTCAGCAAAAACAAAGTAATTTAAGATCACCTCCTTCTTTACAGAGTCATCTCACTGCTCTTCCTGCTATGCATTCTGCTTTGTTCAATTATCCTGACTTCTTTCAGCCAGAAACACTGACATAATTCCAAAAAACAGCAACACAAATATTTTCTTATTTATAAACCATAACATACATATCATACCCTGTTGTGTGCTTGCAGTTTTCCTGACCTCATCTTTTCTGGTAAAACTTAACTTTTTACTGTAAATGGTGGTTTCAAAATTTGTGGGATTTTTCAAGAAAATAACCTGCCAGAGAAAGTGAGGGAATGCCACACTATTTTCTGGGAATTAATACTGTGTAGTTTTGTGTGTATGCACTGACATTTTAGAGGAACTTGCACCTCAAACTTCAAGGTTGTCATCTACCAGCTTGTACAGTGTCATATCCCAGGAGACACTAATCTTCTGTCACCTGTATGAGAACCTCAAATTTCACACACATCATGTGGTATGAAGGCAAACATGACAAAATACATTCAGAACATTATACAAGATCTGAAATTAGGAATGGACAAATTAAACAGGGCAATATGTGACACATAGACATATCATTAACATAGAAATTCCTTTGGCAGATTCAAAAACAAAAAAGTTGCATGAAAAATAGCTGGCAGAGGAAGGACAAGTGGACAGACCTTATGTGGGTAGGAAAACAGCAAGAACGAATACAGGAAGAGCGCTTTAAGGACAAGGTAAAAATCTTGGCACAGGATGACCACCCTGTGTTGGAAATTTCAGTGGATGGTAATGTTTATGGTTCAATCATACAGAATATTTTATTTATTAAGCCGTCATAGGTTATTACATTCCAAAAAACAGCTTTCCAATTTTTTTGAGGCTTACATTTAATCTCTTGGTTTTAAAAGATTCTGTTGTTATTACACTGAGTTATCAATCTGATATTCTGAGATTTTCCATTTCTCTGCGTCTGGTGGTATTGCTATGACATGTTATCTTCATTTCTCCATCTCATTTACTTCCTATGTAATCAGAACTTTCTTTCAGACACTCCTTATGAAAATGGGAGTACATACAGAGGTCAGCTTTCTCTGTCTCTCTGTGATGCAGTATCTGTGCCTAAAATGATTTTCTTAAATTCAGTACTGGAGTTTTAATGAAAGTCATCATGTAACTCCAGTTTTCAGCCACGCACATTAATAAAAAAATCCGATATATGGAAGACAAAAGATGAAATTTTTTCCTTAAAATCATAAACCATTATTCAAGTTTCTTAAATAGGCCACAATGACGATTAATAAACTGAAAGATATATTGTTTAAATATTTGTGAATATCAATGTGGTGGGCACACCTTTCCACTTCCTTTTATCCAGGTTAACACTATTCCTACTGTGTGTGCAGAGTTCATCCACATGTAATTCTCATCATTTTACCCTCTCCTAAATTTGAGTATCAACAGACTGGTAATCAGGAACAACACAATCCAGAAGCCTGTTGCTATAAAACCTTGGTATACTACAGGTTCTGAGAACTCCCATCCTCGGGACAAGATCGCACGCAGAGATTCTGTAGAGAAGGTAAGAGGCAGCAAGAAGCGTACATACTGCAGTGTGTAATGCATCCCCTCTACTGGCCAACAAATGCCTGATTTACAGAGAACACATATTTCAGATCAAAACAAAATCTGTACATCTCTTAGAAAATTGAAAGTTTTGTTTTCTAATAAAAAACAACTTTCAATTTCTGGTATAAAATGCAAAGTTTGGAATAAACTGTGGCAGTTATGTTTTATATTAACTTACACCAGGTGTGCAGCCCAATACTGTGTTCCAGCTGGTCTCACGTACCATTTGTTTAAGTAACAACATCATTACCAAGTTATGATCAGAGTACCATTACCACATGATGTAAGGTAAATGTAAATCATGCCTCTGAATATCAAAGGAACAAGTGGCTGCTGTAAATCTGAAACAGTCCTGAAGGTAGAGAATTTAATTGTTCAGTTTTATCTTCATTTTTGTCAAAATATTTTCTTCTCCGTGATGTGGACTGTAGTTGCGATGAGCAACAAAACGTTTCTGAGGTAGAATCAACAGAAAAAGGGTTTTTTTTTTGTTCTGAATTTTCACAACCCTCAGGTACTTTTGGTAGGCCATATAACGCTAATCCTTTTTGGATTTACAAAACATATTTTGTAGCAGGATTTTTTTTTTAGTTACAATGTTTAATAATTTGTACTCTTGACCAAATACAATTACAAAAATCAAATTATGGGGAATAAGAGGGGTGTGAAATGTAATATACAAAATTTTACTTCAATAAGTTGCAGGAAAGGGGTCACATGGGAGAACTGAGCATAAGCCACAGGACAGTATCAAAATGAGATTTAAAGAAGCATCGTTCAGGGATCTAGAAAAAATTTATCTGGCTCAGGATAGGGTCTGGTGTCAGATCCTTGTGAACATGGTCACGGACTTTCAGGTTCCATAATAAACATGGAGTGTGATTAACTAAGCCACTACTGCTTTCTCAAGGAAGTCTCTCCTCAACAAACTTAGAACAACGTTTATTTAAAATGTTATTCCTATTGTGTGATATATGTTTATTTCCTACACATGGCAAACTGACCCATTAATCACAAATCAGCACTGTAAAAGGTGAAGTTTTCCCGTTCCAGGCCAGGTGTGGCCCACAGGGTGTGTCGAAATACAGCTCTAATCTTCCATGACCACGGCGCTAGAAGGGTGTGAGTGGTTAGCAACACACTCTGGCCACAATTTACCCCTGGGAAAGACCTGGTACCCATTGTACAGAAGGCTGGGTGGGCCCCAGGGCCGGTCTGGACGGGCGAAAAATCTCGTCCCCACCGGGATTCTATCCCAGACTGTCCAGCCCATAGTCAGTCGCTATACCAACTGAGCTACACGGCCCACAAATCAGCACTGTAATATTCATTATTATTCATTCTTCTGGAGTCTATTTTCTGGTTCAGAATTAACATGCATTTCATTCTTAGTACTGAAATATCTTGAATGCAGTCAAGTACCTAATTTTTTATCGTTATTACAACAGGTCAGTTTGACAATGAAATATTCATGTAATGTATGCATGTGTATGGATACTTTCCCAACCATATAAAGTTCCATAACAGAAAATTTCCAGTATTCGTCCACTATACTATTCAACTTCCAAATATCCTACAATTTTTATACTTCATTTAACGTATTAATTTATTATTCTTTCTCTAAGTTTCCAAGACACTAAAGAACATGTATAAACTGGCAAATTTATGTGTATACGAGTATGGTATCTATCTACAACAGTCTCTTACTCTACATGTTTATCAGTTTTCATTTTACCAAATACCTCTTCATGTAAATAGTTTTCATCTGACATTTTGCTATGTAAATTTTGTCTAAATGAAACTGAAATTAATAAAATCCAACTACATGAAAAATAGGTTTAAAAATATAAACTCACCACACAGCATAAGTGTTGGCAAAAAGCTTCCCATTGCAAAGTAGGTGGCGGTTAACTCAGATTCACAAATGCTAGAGATAAAAAATCCTGAAAAGAGACAAATTACTCTTCCTACTATCATACAAACATAATACAAGTGCCTTACTCTGCTTTCAGCCAAATCCCCAGCCAAAGTTTTTAAATTTACACACATTTCGTTTTATAATATCTTGTAGATGCATGTGAATTCAATAATTTGTTGTGTAATAATGTCTCGTAGGTACATGTCAGCTCAAGAATTTTTTTGTGTAATAATGTCTTGTAAGTGTATGTCAGTTCAAGAATTTGTTGTGTATGAATTTCACGTGTGCACATATGAGACAAGATGTCTTGTTAGTACTGTGATATCAACTATCTACAAGAATTCTCCTTATCATTGCCATCATCATCATCAGTGTCAGCAAGGTATTGCAGCCAGCCATAGGGTTAATTTTTGTTTCAGACACTTCATATATCATTTTATATGATCATTTAATATTGTTTTATCCCATTACTGAAGGACTGTGGCTGTGACTGCATAAAGGTGGCCTTGGAGGCCATGATAAATGTGTGTATTGTGCAAGAGTGGAATAAAGGGTGATAGGCAAGATCAAATATTCAGAAGAAAATATGTATCAAACACAACTCTACAGCTGCCTTTGGAATGAAATTGTAAAGGAGGTCAAGAAAAGTTAATTGCTTCCAGCCCCATGCATTGTACCGCTAAAGTGTTCAGGGAGAACTGGAGACAAAGCTCTATTGATTCTTAACTTGAGGACTAGATGGAAGTGAGTGGTTAGATTCAAGCTCCAGTTATGATAATACAAGGGCTCCAGCACCAGCTGGATAGGAGGCTGGGTGGCCTCCACATCTGGTATAGACATAATGATGAGGAGATATTTGCCTGACCCAACTGAGAATCAAGATCTGATATTCTTACTGAGTAATAATAAGAAATAATTATTTCGTATGATGTGGGAACTTACCAAAGCACATACCACACAGTCCATTAAGCATTGTGAGAAGAATAACCCATAAGATGGAACCATTACAGTAAACATCAAACACAACAAAGGAGAAGACGAGAACCATCACAGTTTGTACTGTCATCACAACAAACTGTGTCACCACATGTGAAAAAAGGATCTCTGGTGGAGTGACACCTGTAAACAAGATCTTACTTACATATACTGAATGTATGTTTATGCTCGTTCCAGAGTTACATGGCTATACACAAATAATATTTTATTACAAATAGGAGGTACAATATCACAGAATTTATTTAGGGTTTTTTGGGGGTTTGATTTAATGATGCTGTAAATTTCTAAGATAATATAGTCATATGGAAACTTTTAGAATAATGCTAAAGGGTTAGAATAAAATTGCTCAAAGAAAAATCTATCCCAGAGCCACTACATACTCCACAAATCCCACAAGGACCACCCTGCGATCAAAACTGAGTTCCCCATGGTGGGTGGAGACTAACCACCTCGTCCATGGCAAGCCCACTTCTCTTTGCTGAACATGAAATACACTCATTACAAACTTCCAAGAATTTGGCTCTTTTATCAGACTGTATGAACGTAGCAGATATGTTAATAAATCAAGGGTAAGAAGTATGATCTACAGCAAATAAATGTATAAACACAAGTACTAAATACACTATCACCTAACTCAGTCAAATATGAATGCATTTGAAGAATAAAAAACCAACTAGATGTCACTTGTTATATTTACTTTACTTCTTAGTTACTCAGCATGCTTTGGGCATTAATATGTCCATCTTCAGGAGTTTGCGATTATGTTGTTGAAAACTACCACATTGGCTGTATTATTCTTGGATTGCTGTGTGTTGGAGTTAGGGTGCGGTTCAGCTAGGGTGGTATCCGGGCTGCCGGCTGAAGCTTCAGCCTGCAGCCTAGATACAACCTTAGCAAAACCACACCCTAAATCCAACACACAGCATTCCAAGAACAGTACAGCCAACGTGGTAGTTCAACAGCGTAGTCACAAACTCCTGAAGATGGACATATTAATGCCCGAAACATGTTGAGTATCTAAGAAGTAAAGTAAATATAACAAGTGACATCTAGTTGGTTTTTTATTCTTCAACTATCACAATGGTGCACGGTCCAATAAACATCAGACGAATGCATTTATTGCATGACTTCATCTTTATCTTTCAATTCAAACATTTTTTTAATAACCATAATAATGTTGTACTGCAAATAATGACAAATGTCTGTTGCAAAAAACTCATCATTTTTACCATCATCATTACCCTCGTTATCAACATGCATTTTTATTTTTGCTTCATGTCATGCAATGTTACAAATTCTAACTTCTCTTAAAGAATCTTACAATTTATAACATGTTTACAAATCAGAATTCATGTTTATATTGCAACCATTTGAATTTCACCACTGTATTTCTCTTGGGTTATGTGCAGTATTTGTTTGCGGCATTTCTAATTTTCCATGCTTCTGCTATCCACTGTGCCATACATTATGACAGACAACAAACTAATTCTACAAGTATGAGGAATACAGTCTTTTGCAATGTCACTCCATATATTCTGGTAGAAATTTAGCAACATTTCAAATGAACATGTTACCTCCATCTGCTGGGTACTAATTTCTGCCAGATTATATGCCTTCACACGATAATTCAAACTGTAAACCACAATGTTTTAAAATTTATACTGTATGTTCAGAAAATACTTCAAACTAATCATTTAAAATCAAGTCCAAAGACGTCATGATCTACTAGTGTGGTTATCTTTGCATTATATGGCAAAGCCACTTACCCAAAACCAAGCACCTTTCTTGTATACCTTCCTTCCTCTCAATTATCATGGAGCCAGCTGTCAGTGCAAGGGACAGGAAGAAAATAATGCTGTGGAACAGATTTAATTAGTTTTATTGATTTTATTCATGGTGTATTTGATGACCCTGTCAGCATCTCAGACTATATACATATATTAGATTTTAACTCTCTTTACAGTAATAACTGGAATGTTTCTGTGTTGGCAGATGGTAAAGTGTTGGTTACATATAAGTTGTAACTGGTGCAGGCTGTTTTCAGCTGTGTCATTTTCAATTACAAAATGTAATACAGTGTGGAGAAAACCATACATTATACATATTTTCAGTGTGGAAAAATTTGAGTTGTACTGTTCTGAGCAAAATAAAAATAGCAGAAGAAATTCCAGAAAATAGTCTCATCACAGGGTGATAATTACACATAACAGACAAGCGAATGAGGTGTAATGTAACATTGAGGCCACTTCATGCAACCATTGTTGCAGTGTAAAATCAACAAGAATTACATATTCTGAGTGTGTGTTTGTAGCCTTATGTATCCAGCATGCAAAATGCATGTGCCATAGTGTCATCTGTGGCCTGCCCAGCTCTACAAAATTTTTCCACCTTATCTCATAAATGGCATGATTATTGAATAAAGTAATTAAACATAAAAACGTTTGTTATCATGTTCTCTACAAATTTTTTCTGAAATATTTCTCATTCTAAGAAGAACTAAGAGAGAGATGATCAAAAGTGCATATTAGTCCAAACATAAAGTACCCATTACTCTCACCCAATCTTAATGAAACTTAAATTTTCTTGACAGATTTTAGAAAAATCCATCTAGTGAGAGCCGAGTTGTTCCATGCAGACAGACAGACATGACAGATCTAACAGTCGCTTTTCACAATTTTGTGAAAGTGCTTACAAAATAGAAGTGAGTCATTCAAAATAATATCATCTCCAAGATGCTGAATGCTCCTCTATGGATAGTTTCAAGAACCAATGCTGAATGTACTTCTGAATCTGTATGTTTGTGTATTGCTTTACTTTTCTGTGAACGTGATCTACTTATAGTGGCTGCATGACATTAAAGAGCCAAAATGACAAACATTTGATTGTAAAAAATCATTAAGTCCAGGCAACAGCTTAGGGAAGCTGAGAAATGCTTCCTCAAACAGTGAGACTCTGTAGAAGCAAGTTGGGATTTGGAGGCCCTGCTGGGAAGCAAGTAAAGTTAAACTGTACAGGAGTAATGGGCTGCATTCATTCAGTGTGAAGTAAGCCAGGTCTACAGTGCTCAGAGTCAACTTTGTTTTAAAAACTCTACCCACAGTTACAATTATCCAATGTCAGTGGTACTCACGTCAAAATGACTCCAGGAGCAGCAAAGTTTGTGAAGTCTGGTATTTGGTCACCATACACTGGGTTTCCAAACTGCAAATGAACACAGACTGTAAAAGGTCTTAATATCAGCACTCTGCTTTTGTACCTGTTCTTAGTTTGTTTAATGATATGCTTTCAACTCCTTAAAAAGATTCAAATGTGAGGGTAACTGTGTGAATTTGGAAGGATTTGAAAGGAATTTAGGGATTTGTCTTGAGAGACAGAAAAGCCACAAAAATCATTAATAAGGATAGCTGGATTCCAGAACAAGAAAAAATATTAAAAGAGCCAAAAAAATATGAAGCAGGAGTGCTGAACACACAGTTCTGCTGTTGTGTCTTTTTGTTTTCAAGATTTGAAGAAAAAGGACCACTTATATCATACCAATTTCCATTTCAAATTAATTTCAACCAACAATTATTCAACCACATGTGCAC
>Ga0209755_10009534_pt1 | contig 10257 bp, 9 predicted proteins | sample TergutCo191P1_FD_187301 | JGI IMG/M metagenome (GOLD analysis project Ga0209755, IMG submission 187301) | Cornitermes sp. P1 segment gut microbial communities from Petit-Saut dam, French Guiana - Co191P1 (SPAdes) (version 2) | ecosystem: Host-associated > Arthropoda: Insects > Digestive system >...
AATATGGTAACCCGAAATGCTCAAAACATGCACCAGTCCGGTCTTTCTAAAATCGCTTTGCAAAGTCTCCGAAATCCCGGAGCGGTCGCCAATCAAAAGCCCCATAAGCAAAGCTGTTTCCGGCTGTGCATAAAATTGCTCAAATCTCCGCTGCAACTTTTGCTTTGCCAAAAATGAAATCTTTTGAAAAGTCCATTCGCTGCTCAAAACATAAACGCTATCCAAGCTTCCTGTGGCGCAAAGCCCTTCCGAGCGCATCCATTCCGGCGAATTAAAAGCCCCCGGAACGGTTGGTGGCGTAACCGGATACCACTTGGCTTTCCAAAAAACGCTGTCGCCAGGCATGGGAACTTTTTCGCCGGCATAATTCAGCCGAGTTTTCCCAAAGCTCGTTTGCAAAATAACCCCGTAGCCGTTTGCTCTGCTCAGAACCTCGTCCACATATCCAACCCCACTGGCAGGTGGATTTTCGGCAAAGCTGAAATTATCCCTTTGCCAGAAAAAAGAGGTCAAAATCGCAGCGCAAACAATAAGCGAAACTTTGTGCAAAATCGGGCTCAAAGCGTAAATCCAAAACGCCAGCAAAAATGCAATCTGCCAGTGCACGGTTGCGCCGAGTGCCAAAAGAACACTCACCGCCCCTGCGAGGGCGGGATAGCTGTTTAGACCTTCAAAGAAGGCTTTGAAGGTTTTGTTCATCGGGATAATTCCCTTATTTTAGCAAAGGTTTCCACTATTGCGATTGTAGTTTGCGTAGCTTTTTGGCTTTTTAGGATTGTGGCGAGCATATAAAGCCCTTTTTCGGTGAAGGCGTTTGGCAACTTGTTTTTGCCACCCCAACTTGAAGTCGAAATTTTCGACTTCAAGTTTTTCCATTCATCAAAATTTAAGGATAGTATATATCCCTTTGGAAATTTATCGGGGTTATTGCTAACCGCCTCATTTATCCGTTTGGTTTCCACGCCGTAAAGCATAGCCACGTCACTATCCAACAAAACCCGCTCGTTACGGATTGTGATAACCAAGTTTTCCACCTGATTGCTTTGAATGATGTCATTCATATAGAACCTCCTATTTTCGTTCTATATACTTAGACGGAATTCAGAGGAAAAAAAATCAAAAAAATGCATTTTTGTAAACATTTGTTTACATTTTGGGGTAAAAATGTCATTTTTGTGTGATATTCGTCACATTTAGGTTGACTTAAATGTTGCCAAGTCAATTTGTCACGCAGTGCGTGACAAATCTTAAAAATTTAATTAGGGAAAATCTGGGAAAATTAGGGAAATTGTTTCTATATGAAGTGTCCCTGAAAAAAAAGATAGTCAACATAAATTCAATGGTTGCGCAACAGACACAAATCGTGGTTCAGGCAACGGTTTACCACATCACCCACCGGAACCATCTCAACTTCCTTGCCGCTCCGCAGCTTCCACTCCACCTTCCCCTCAGCGAGACCCTTTTTGCCAATAGCAATGCGAATGGGGATTCCCCACAAATCGCCGTCTTTGAACTTAACGCCCGGGCGCTCATCACGATCGTCAACCAAAACTTCAACACCTTGCTCTTCAAGCTCCTTTTCAAGTCGTTCGGCTAACTGCACAATATCGTTGTCTTTTGCAATCGGAACTATCAACACTTGGAACGGCGCAATAGACATAGGCCATATCGGGCCAAAATCGTCATGGCTGTTTTCTATAACGCTCGCCATCAAACGGCCAACGCCAATGCCGTAGCAACCCATTATCGCAGGCTTCACTTCGCCGTTTGCATCCGTAAAAACGCAGTTCATATTTTCGCTGAACTTTGTGCCTAGCTTGAATATGTTGCCAAGCTCAATGCCTCGTGTTTCCGTTAACGGATTTCCGCACTTTGCGCAAATACAACTTTCGGCGGCCTCTGCTATGTCTGCGGTTTCAAAATTTGCAAAATCTCTTTTTGGCGTGCAATGCTTAAAGTGATAGCCTTCTTCGTTTGCTCCAACTATCAAGTCTGCGCTTTCGGTTGCGCCGGTGTCTACAACAATACGGCAGTTCTTTGCGTTTATAGGGCTTGCATATCCGGGTACCATGCCGCTTGATTTTATCAATTCTTCTGATGCCGGAATTAAAACTTTGCTCTTTAAATAATTTCTCAGCTTTGTTTCGCTGATTTCCAAACTGCCCTGAACCAAGGCTACTACTAATTTTCCTTCCACATCAAAGAATACGCATTTGCCCGATGTGTTAGTTTTTGCATTTAAGAAAGTGCAGACCTCTTCAATTGTTTTTTTATTCGGAGTAGCGACTTTTTCCAATTGTCCTGCGCCATCAACTGGCTGACGCTTAAATTCCGCTATTTCACGGTTGGCTTGGTATCCGCAATGTTTGCATATAATTAAATAATCTTCGCCGTTTGGCGTGCTCAACATAAATTCGTGGGCTATTTTGCCGCCCATTATTCCGGTGTCGGATTGGACTATTACGGGTTCAATTCCCACTTTGCGGAAAATATTTTGGTAAGCCTGGTACTCAAGCTCGTAGTGCTGGTCTAAGTCTTCTGGCGTGGCATGGAAACTGTATGCGTCTTTCATCTCGAATTCACGCACTCTGATTAAGCCGCCTCTGGCTCTGGCTTCGTCTCTGTATTTTGTTTTGAACTGGTATAGCATAAAGGGGAGCTGCTTGTAGCTGGAAAGCACATAGCGAGCCATGTCTGTGATGGCCTCTTCGTGGGTCATGGCCAAAACCATGTTGTGAGCGTTGCGATCTTTGAATCTCAAAAGCTCATCACCTATCGCTTGATAGCGGCCAGCCTCACCCCAAAGCTCGGCGGTTTGAACTACAGGCAAGTCTGCTTCAAGTCCACCTACGGAGTTCATCTCTTTTCTGATAATGTTTTCAATTTTGCGGATGACCCTCAGCCCCAAGGGTAAAATACTATATATACCTGTGGATAGAGGCTTTATATAGCCACCTCGCATCAAAAATATATGGCTAGGCAACTGCGCATCGCTCGGAATTTCACGGAGCGTTGTGAAAAAGAATTTTGAAAGCCTCATTTTTCTTCGTTCACAACCACAGAAAGTTTGTTCTGCTTAAACTTGTTCATAGCTATGGTGGTTGGCTTTTCTTCCAGTTGAATAAAACCCTGATGCGCCTGGTTGTTTATAAACCTGGACTCCTTGGACATCATCACAACTGCCTTGAACGAGGATCCGCCGCACTTTCTGCTGGCGTAAATATCGTCAAGATAAACTTTCTGGTCTAGCATGGTACACCTCTTTTATTGGAAGTATATTAATGTAGAAAATTCTATATTAACAAGTATGCTTGAAAGCCTAAAAGCGAAATATAAGGATATTTTCGAAGCTTATGGGGAAATGTCTAGCCGTGATACTTTTAAAGGGGAGCTCAATTACGAGTCCGGTAAGCTATTTTTTGCGATACTGATAACTATGGTTATATGGTTGCCATATATTCCAAGTGATATTAGAATGCACCAGTACCCGGAATTTGCTGTGTCTATAAGGTTAGGTATCAGCTTATTAAGCGTATTTTGCCTGATGCTAAAGTTTACAAAAAGATTCAGAAATCGCCCGGGATTGCTTATATCCATAATAATAGGAGCTATATTTATCGGAACATCGCTGCTCACGGCTACAGCCGGAGATTCGCACATAGCTTCATACATAGGCGGGTTTTGCCTTGTATTGATGATAGCCACTTTTACTCCGTTTACATTGAAATTTAAGATGGTAGGAATTTCCGCTTCTATTATGCTGTTTTTTGTGGTGGGAGCTTTGTACAATGTGGATTTTGCTAAAATTCAATACTCCATAACCGATTTATTTTCAGCATTTGTGATTAGCGTATTGATAGCCATCACCATAAACAATATAAAGTACCAGTCATGGGAGCGGCGCCAAAAGCTGAATGAACTGACAAAAGCCAAAAGCGATTTTCTTGCCAAGATGAGCCACGAAATAAGAACGCCTATGAATGCTATATCTGGAATGGCTGAGATTGCTCTGCGCAAGGAAATGCCAGGAACTGTGCGGGAGCATGTTCTTGGGATAAAAAAAGCGAGTTCAAAATTGCTGTTGATAATAAATGATATTCTGGATATTTCAAAAATAGAAAGTGGAAAACTCGAAATTGTTCCGGCGGCTTATGAGTTTTCATCGATGATAAATGATGTTATCAGCATTATAAAGATAAGGGTCATGGCTACCAATCTGAAATTTGCGGTGAATGTGGATAGCCGCATACCTAATTTGCTTTTTGGAGATGAAACCAGAATTCGGCAAGCTCTGCTTAATATTTTGAGCAATGCTATTAAATACACAAATGAGGGATATGTATCTTTTTCCGTTTATGGAAAAATTACAGGCAATACCATTATGCTTACCGCAGAAATAGTGGATAGCGGCAGGGGTATAAAAAAAGAAGATCTCGGCAAATTATTCGGTGAATTTGTTCAGGTTGACAAGACGGCAAACAAAGACATTGAAGGTACAGGGCTTGGGCTTGCCATAACAAAGAACCTTGTTGAAGCGATGGACGGAAACATAAGCGTTGAGTCGGATTACGGCAAGGGCAGTATTTTTATCATTACGTTCCCTCAAAAAATACTTTCACCGGAACATATAATTGAGTTTAACGATCAAGAAGAATATACGGAATTCGAGCCTGGATTTAATGCGCCGAATGCGAAAATCCTTATTGTTGATGATGTGGGAACAAATTTGAAGGTAGCAGAAGGTTTAATACGGTCTTATAAAATACAGGTTGATACTGTGACAAGCGGTGCGCAGGCCATTGAAAAGATTGCCGGAGTTTCTTACGATCTGATATTTATGGATCACATGATGCCGGAGATGGATGGCGTGGAAGCGGTAAAGCGCATAAGAGAATTGGGTTATGACTTGCCGATCATTGCATTGACTGCGAATGCTGCATTCGGTATAAAAGAGATGTTCTTGGCAAACGGATTTAACGATTTTCTTTCAAAACCGATTGAAGTGGTTAAACTGAATATTATTTTGGAAGATTGGATTCCAAAGGAAAAACAGGAAGAAGCGAGGGATGGCAGCAAGCATGATTTTAATAAAATTAATTTGCAAACACTTGCCGTATTCTACGAAGACGGATTGAAAAAAATAAAAGAAATTAAGAGATGCCTTGAAATAGAAGATTACCCTTTGTATACAATTTATGTTCATGCGTTAAAGAGTGCTTTGGCAAACATAGGTGTCAGGGAAATGTCAGAAACAGCAAAGTCTTTGGAAATGGGAAATGCGGAGTTTATCAAAGCAAATACTGCGAAATTCCTTGCAGATTTGGAACAGCTTTTAAACAGCGTGAGAATACGTCTCAGCGGCAGCAGAGAGCAAGACCTCCCGAAAATAGAAGCTCTGCTCAATCTAAAAGAGGCACTTAAAACAATGAACCTCAGCGCCATTAACGAAGCTGTCAACGATTTGCAGAACACACAGGCAGAAGACATTTTGCAAAATGTGCTGATAGGCAATTACCACGAAGCGATCTCGGAGATAGACAATTTTCTATCTTCCTCCCATGGCAGAAAATAAAGCTCCCGAAAAGTTCGTTTTTTACATGCACAAGGTGTGCAAAAAGTATCCACCCGATAAAGAGGTTCTTAAAGATGTTTCTTTAAGTTTTTATTACGGTGCAAAAATAGGAATCATAGGCACGAATGGCAGCGGCAAATCAACGCTACTCCGTATAATGGCCGGCATAGACAAGGATTTCCAGGGCGAAGCCTGGATAGAAAACGGTCGCACCGCAGGCTACCTTCCTCAGGAGCCGCAGCTCAACAAAGATCTTTCCGTTAAAGACAATGTGATGGTAGCTGTTGCGTCAAAGCAAAAGATTTTAGATCGCTACAATGAAGTTGCCATGCTTATGGGTGAGGCAGAAGGCGAGAAAATGGAAAAGCTTGCCGAAGAAATGGAAAAGCTGCAAAATAAAATTGATGCGGAAAATCTTTGGGATTTGGAACGCTCGGTGGAAATAGCTATGGATGCCCTGCGCTGCCCTCCGGGTGACTGGCAGGTGACAAACCTTTCTGGCGGCGAAAAACGCAGAGTTGCTCTTTGCCGCCTTCTCCTTGAAGAGCCAGATTTGCTTTTGCTTGACGAACCCACAAACCATTTGGATGCGGAGTCTGTTGCGTGGCTGGAGCGGCATTTAAAGGAATACAAAGGCTCGGTTATTTTGGTAACTCACGATCGTTATTTTTTGGATAATGTAACCGGTTGGATTTTGGAACTTGACCACGGTCGTGGAATTCCGTGGCAGGGAAACTACGCCGAGTGGCTGGATCAAAAACTTGAGCGCATGCGCAAAGACGAAAAAGGCGAGAGCGACAGGCAAAAGCGTTTGTCAAGAGAACAGGAATGGGTGAAGTCCAGCCCAAAAGCCAGGCAAGCTAAATCCAAAGCACGTTTGAAAGCTTACGAAGAACTTTTGAGCCAAGATAAAAAAGAGCAGTACAAGGTTGCGCAGATTGCGATTGCAAACGGCAAGCGACTTGGCGATATTGTAATAGAAGCAAACGGAATTTCAAAAGGCTATGGAGACAAACTGCTTTACGATAACTTGAACTTCCAGTTGCCACGTTCGGGCATTGTCGGCATAATCGGGCCAAACGGCGCAGGAAAAACAACTTTGTTCAGAATGATTCTCGGCCAGGAAAAACCGGACAGCGGTTCATTCAAGCTTGGCGAAACCGTAGAGATAATTTCAATGGAGCAGGGGAGAGAAACCTTAAACGATGAGAACACAGTTTTTCAGGAAATTTCCGGCGGCAGAGAAGACCTGATAATCGGCGACAGAAAGCTCAACGCTCGTGCTTACTGCGGTCTCTTTAACTTTACGGGCAGCGATCAGCAAAAAAAATTATCACAGCTTTCCGGCGGAATGCGCAATCGTGTTCTTATGGCAAAGAATCTGCAAACTACGGGCAATCTGCTTTTGCTTGACGAGCCGACCAACGATCTTGACATTGAAACTTTGCAAGCTCTAGAGCAGGCGATTTTAAACTTCGCAGGTTGCGCAGTTGTAATTTCCCACGATAGATGGTTCTTAGATCGCATTGCAACGCACATCTTAGCCTTTGAAGGCGATTCCAAAGCCGTATGGTTTGAAGGCAACTGGACCGACTACGAAGCCGATTACCACAAGCGCATGGGAGTTGACGCAGACAACCCAAGACCGATTAAGTACAAGACTTTGAAGCGATAATCACCCATTAAATAAATTCTGCGCCATATCAACGCCCTTTGTCAAATATACCTGGCAAAGTTCTTTGACCTTGTTTATAGCCTCTTCGCAAAGGGGCTTATCTTCTTTGCTTATGGGCGAAAGAACCCAGTTTATCAGCTCCCAATGCTCCGGGACTTTTCCAGCACCGATGCGAACTCTCGCAAAGTTTTGCCCTATGTGCTCAATTATATTCTTCAACCCGTTCTGCCCACCAGCGCTGCCGTTTGGCCTTATGCGCATCTTGCCGCAGGCTAGGTTAATATCATCGCTGAATACCAGCAAATTTTCCGGCTTCACTTTGTAAAAAGCCATCAACGCTTGAACACATTCGCCGCTCAAATTCATAAAAGTCTGTGGCTTCGCAAGCAAAACCTCTTTGCCGGCAATCTGCGCTTTTTGTGTCTCAGCTCTGCACTCGCTTTTCCAAACAGAACTCTCCGCAATGCTGTTTATAGCCATAAACCCCAAATTATGCCGAGTGTTTGCATATTTTGGCCCCGGATTGCCTAAACCTATTAGGATATGCATAGCGCATACCTAATTGAGAATTGAGAATTGAGAATTGAGAATTGCAAAAAACATGTTTCTTTTATTAAAAGGGTTAATTTTAGAATATTCTTCATTCTCCATTCTCCATTCTCAATTCTTTAAGTTGGCAAATTTCTCTGCCCTGTTATGAATTGCTTGACAAACGGATTGTGGGTGTCTTTGATTTGTTCCACTGTGCCTATCTCAATTATGCGGCCCTTGTAAAGCATCGCAATGCGATCCGCTACTTTGAATGCGCTCACCATGTCGTGGGTTACAACAACGGAAGTTACACCCAGCTTGGACTGCATGTCTATGATCAAATCGTTGATAACATCAGAGGTTATGGGATCCAAGCCTGTGGTTGGCTCATCGTATAAAAGAATTTCCGGGCTTAGGGCTATGGCTCTCGCCAAGGCTACACGCTTTTTCATGCCGCCGGAAAGCTCGTTTGGCATTTTTGTGCGAAACTCCGGCACAAGGTTTATGAGTTTCAGCTTTTCGGTCACGGAATCCTGAATCTGCTTTTCTGAAAGCTCCGGGTGATGCTCCCTCAGGGCGAAAGCGATGTTTTCTCCTGTGTCCATAGAGTCAAATAGCGCGCCCATCTGGAAAAGCATTCCCATTTTTCTGCGAATTGTGTGGGTGTCAAAGAATTTCGGCGTGGAAATTGTGACGCCGTCAACGCTGACTTCGCCGCCATCGGGTTGCAAAAGCCCTATCATGTGTTTTAAGATAACGGACTTTCCGCCGCCGGATTGACCTATGATGACGATTGTCTCGCCACGCCTTATGTCCAGATTGACATCCAAGAGAACGTCTTGTTTACCAAAGCTTTTACGCAAGTTGCGCAACTTTATGATAATGTCGTTTTCCCGGATGGCAACGTTAGGCATTATTTCTTTTTCGCATCTTTTTTAGGTTCTTCCTTCTTTTCTGCGGCAGGCGCGGCGGCTGGGGCAGCAGCAGGAGCTGCAGCGGCAGGCGCAGCCTCAGCTGCGGCTTCGCGGCCCTTGGATATTGTGAAAATAACCGTGCGCTTGGGGGATATAAGCGATGCTTTGCCTAGCTCCAGCTTTTCCGCATAGTAGGTAGTGTTGTTAGGCATTTCGGAAACATCCAGCTCTATGCTTGCAGGAATGTCTGCGGGTTTTGCAGAAAGCTTTAGATAGTAGCTTTCCTGAGAAAGGCTTCCGCCTTGGTTTTTAACACCAACCGGAATTCCGGAAAGGCGAATTGGAATGCGCACGGCAATAGGAGTGCTTGCGTCTATTTTCAAAAAATCTATGTGAATGATTTTTTGCGAAATATTGTGTTTTTGGTACTGATAGACTATGGCCGGATTTCCTCCTTTGCCGTCTATGACCAAATCCAGCAAAGTGTATCTTTTGCCGGGGGCAAGCACTGCCTCCAAGTCTTTTTCTGTAACGCTTATGGAAAGCGCTTCCGAACCTTTGCCATAATAAATGGCAGGTATGTTTCCTGTTTTGCGAGTGCGGCCGCAGTCACGTGAAGAGCCGGCGGCACGAGCTTTTGCATTAAGGGTTATCAATTGCATAACATCTCCGATTTTGTTGCTTTTTTATTGGGGTAGCTGGATTCGAACCAACGATTGGCGGAATCAAAACCCGCTGTCTTACCGCTTGACGATACCCCAAGGGACACATAAATATAGAATTTTTTTGGCTTATTTTCAAGGGTAGCGGCTATTTTTATAAAGAACCCTTGACTTTATGGCCTTTTTTTGCTATATTTTCAAACTAAAGAGGTATTTGTGGGAAAGAACGGTAACAAAATAGGTATTTTTGCTTGGCTTACCTTTTTGCTTTTTGTTTTTTCTTGCGAGGGCAAGGAGGAGAAAGAGCGAGCAAGGGTTGAGAGAGATAGAAAAAGTCTGTTGAATGAGAGAGAAGTTTTAGAAAATAGCATAGCAAATGTCCATATTTCTTTTGAAAAGGCTGTAGACTCCCTACGAATGATTCCTGCTGAACCTGAACATGTGTCTGTTGCGCAACTCGGCTGTTAATAATTTAATTATTGAAGAAAAATAGTTCTTTTTTGCATTAATTAGATTATATTAATATTATGCAAGGTCAAAAAAACTACACAGAAAAGCTTTTTGTCAGCTTCCGTCTTTCGGAGCGTGTTCCGGAAGACAATTTTTACAGGCGGCTTAAAGATACCCTGGACATGGATTATTTGCGTCCCCAAACCACGAAGTATTACGGGAGCGAAGGCCAGAAGAGCATAGACCCCGTCGTGTTCTTCAAGCTGATGCTTGTTGGCTACCTTGAGAACATCTGCTCCGATCGCAAGATCATAGAGCAGTGCTCTCTCAGGATGGATGTTCTTTATTTTCTTGGCTACGACATAGACGAGCCTCTTCCCTGGCACAGCACTCTCAGCCGCACCCGCAAACTGTTTGGCGAGGAAGTGTTTCTTGGCTTTTTCCGTGACATCC